>JAABUJ010002496.1_pt1 | contig 22658 bp, 21 predicted proteins | sample 5559131 | NCBI WGS metagenome assembly JAABUJ01 (sample SAMN10711875, study PRJNA513366) | rock metagenome | isolation source: Antarctica rocks | place: Antarctica: Victoria Land, Mt New Zealand nord | collected 2016-01-07
TTTTGACGCGTCGACGCGTTCTAAGACACGAAGACTATTCGGGTTAGCACTCGGCGTTGAGTCTATCCGAGTCTTTTTTACGGGCCGACTACCATCCGAGTCTTTTATGCAGTCGCATGGACCAGCGAAGTCTTTTACCCTTAATATTATTGGGGTCGTACCGGTATCTCCTGGGAATAATAGACGACCGAGGGGGGACCAAATCCAATCTTCTGCGCTTGTGCGAGCGGACCCGGGCTGCGCTTGTATAGGTCGGTGGTGAGAGATTGGACGTCCATTCTCAGCTGCCTCAGCTGCGTTCCGTCGTGACAGGCTGCCTGAGAAAAGGGTTCCATCTGCTGGCCGGTGGTCTGTCCGGATTGTTGGCATCCAATGGCTCAACTTATCGTTAGGTAAGCCTTATCTTAGGCACGAATAGCTAGAGGACTCGTGATGATGAGCTCGATGACGGCTAGCGGTGTTCTGATATTGGCTTCACCGGCCGTTGAAGCATAAAAAGGGCTTCTTTCATTCCAGTAGCGGCCTGTCAAACCCTGCCCTACTCCCTGTTCGTCCACAGCGCGCATTATTGCCCGTCCTGTCCCTACTACTTGGTATTGGCATTCCTCAACCGCAGCCTGTCATCAAGACGATGAGTGAGGAGGCGAGACAGAGCTCCGGTGGCTGTGTGCGTGGCGTGGCGTGGCGTGGTGTTGGACAGAGCGCAGACGGCGCTCAACACCGCCGCTTTCCTAGCGCAACCGTTGACATTGCTGGAGTGGTTCTCGGCCCGTGACGTAACTTCCCGCTGATAGAGGTACCCGAAGTGTGCTCGTCGCCTTCCCTGCTGAGGGAAGCGTAGCTTGTCCCGAGTGTGGAGGGGTGGAGGCAGGGTCCCGGAATGAGATGGTCGGGGCCAGGCGCCAATCCAGCTAGTTATAACGATAATCCTGGAACGATGGATGCGATGAGATGCATGTGCTGAGTTGGACCTTATGGAATTCGGTGGTTGGAAGGAAGCTAGTTATGCCACTGTGGCTTCTTTATACTCCTGTCAAGGTGTCGTTTGGGTACGGGCTGGAGTGTCGGAGCAATCTACAACAAGCGGGAGGACACGACATGAAATGAAGGGCATAACATTTGGCGAAGTCATCAGATGGGGCAGGTGCCCTACAGTGTATGTACCGTACTTATGTTATAAATTTCGTACTCAAACAAACACCTCCCCTCGAGGGCGTCAACACCATATAGCCTGGCTTTACGGGATATCCAAACCTCTGCCGACCTTCTCAAACTTGATCATCCGGTTACTGGGGCGGGGAAGGTACATATAGTCGACGACCTCATCGTAGTCTTCAATCCTTAGGTAGTACCTGGTACAGATGGCGGTGATTCATCATCCATTCTCGTGATGGCCTTCCAGAGTAGTTGTGCAGATGATGAAAGAGGCTTTATAGAGATATCAGCTTTCAGTTCAAAGTGCGTGGCTGAGCTGGAACACTGATTCGAAGGTAATGATAATAGAGGTGTTGGATAAAACTTGTTGGCAACGAAGTGAGCTCACAGCTCGCCCAATCTGCAGCGTCCGCTTTATTCTCCACATTCACCCTACAATCAATACCGCTCTCCACGCTTCGTTCATTGACTTCTGCTGTGCTCAAGAATAATGGGTTGTTAGCTTGTATGGCTTGAGGAAGCTCTTCATAGGAAGGGGCCAGCTGGCTATACCGGACACAGTGTGGGAGGAGGTTTATATCGCACTTTCATACGCCGATAAGTCCTTTCGTGTCGGGATGGAACTAAGCATCCAAGTCGGCGCATTCGTCCTTGATGTCTGGCCATTAAGTAAGTGGCGGAGGACAACTGACCTTCTCAAGGGCAGCTTCAACTACCCTGGCTTCGCAAAGGCGAGAGCTACCTCAACAGAAGCTCATAAATTCCTCCATGCTCTCTATAGGCTCAAGATACCAGCCTCATTGAGTTGTGCATTTGCAGACTCGAAACCCTTGCGATAAGTTCAAACACAATCGAGGGAAGAGCCTGCCTGAAGGACGAGGGTAGACAAAGACTTTCTCGACACTTGTATCGAAGATGTAATCGGTCCTCTCTACACACTTCGGTATCAGTGAGGCTTGGATTCGGAGAGTTGGTGGATGAGCCATCATGCCCGGAGGCCCATCCCGAGCAATGGCTCACTGTTCGAGACCGAGCTGCGCAGAGTTGTAGCGTCTGGCGTAAGCCGCTTTTGTTCCTTCATTGTCACATCAAAGTCTGAAAGTCAGCTGGTACAAGAGCCCTAGCACGTGTAGTGAGCAGCATTATGGCCAGTACCCTCACATTTCCAAATCAGAACCGAGACATGGTCAGCCTGAATAGCAAGGCTTGGAGTCCACGACAGTGGAAGAGTGTAATTTTTCTCTATGGAAGCTTATCGACACTGTCCCCTACCTCATTCGATTGTCCTTCCCCGTGGATTGCTCCCTTCGCCGTGTATCCCGTGGGTTCCGTAACGTGCTCCAGCCAGCCGAACGAATCCTTAATCTTCCCCTGTTGAATACCCTTCAACGTCTTCAGCAGCTTTACGCACGCCGGACCTGGCTCATCGCTGCCACCCTGGTACATGAACTTGTCGTTCTTCGACTTCATGGTTATTGACTTGATCGGGACCAGCGCAGCGGCGGTGCCAGCTGCCATGATCTCCGAGAAGCTGGGCAACTCGTCGTAAGGTATCGGCCTTCGTTCGACTTTCCAGCCGAACGATTTGGCCAGTTCGCACACGCTGTCGGAGGTCACGCTTTTTATGACGTTCTTGCTGTCCGGCACCACGACCGTATGTTGCTCTCCTTCTTTTTTCACACCGACAAAGCCAGAGGTAGAGAATTCGTCAACAACGGTCCTCGTCCTGCTGTCCAGGTGGAGAGTAATCCCAAAGCCTTCATTCCTAGCTCGCTCGCTGAAGCGCAACACCGGTGCATAGTTGCCTCCAACCTTCGCGGATCCAGTCCCTTCCGGCGCAGCACGGTCGAAATCTTCCAGAATCAACGCGGCCACGGGATGAACACCGTGATACACCCCCACGGGTAGAACGTACACGACAAAAGTGTACTCCTCCGGCGGATTCAGCCCCAGCTGTGCGGAGCTTCCAAACAGTAACGGACGAATGTACATGGCAGCACCGGTGTGATGTGGTGGGACAAAGTCCGCATTGAGAGCCACAGCAAGATGTACACACTTGAGGAAGTGCTCGTTGGGTACGGCAGGTATCGAGATAAACGAAGCAGAGTGGGCCATTCGGGAAGCGTTCTGTGAGGGGCGGAAAATGTGGATTTGTTCATCAGGGGAGCGGAATGCTTTTATGCCTTCGTACGCTTGTTGGCCATAGTTAAGGCCTGGAGCGAGACCGTGTATGCGCAGGTATGGGTCTTCGACAAATGCGGGCTCGGTCCACCTTCCGGCCTTGACACTGTAGTGCGATTCTATGTGACCGTTCACTGCGAGGATCGGTTTCAGTGGATTCAGAAAGCGTGTTGCATGGTTGTATACGCACCCTCGCGCACCTTGAATCCAATATCGTCCCAATCTTGAGATCAGAGAGGTCAGCGAGAGTGATACGAGTCTACCTCAGGTGAGGCCTGGCCTGAGAGGCTGACATAGAGTGACCTACCAATAGTACTGACTGGAGGCGGTGGGAAAGGCATTGGGAATACCAAGAACCCACTGGTGATTTAGGTGAGAATTAACAGAAGTAGAAGCGTCGGGTGAGAGAAGTAAGACTTCAGGTGTCGTCTCGTCCCTTACCTTACCCAAGACTTGGAGATTACCTTATGTCAGGATGCATAAGCTAGCGTTGATATGCATAAGGTAACCTGCACAACGTGTCTTCTTTGAAAGGGCCACCACCCTCGCGACGTCTAATCGTCAAGAGCTTCCTTTCTACCAATGTCTTGACATCTGCACTTAGGTTCCTCTTCTCACTGTACTTGGCATTTCTCATGTTAACGACACGGTGACAGACATGCCCAGTCTTGGCGCAATGTCGAAGCGACGCTTCTTGATTCTCCTTGTTGCAGCTGCCGGCTTTCTCGCATTTAGCTTCGTTATGTTGTTCGGACGGCAGCAGGACAATCACCAGGTACCGATACACCATGTGGAGGTATCGCCGGAAACACTCAGTGGAGATGTGATCATGCCGAAGCTTGGGAATGAGACGTTGAAGTAGGTAGAGAGGCGAAGGGACAGAGTCTGTTCTCGCAGTGATACTTATGCTGATGTAATGGTGGCTGGCTAGGGCTGAGCTAGGAAGAGCAAGTTGGAAGTTATTTCATACGATGATGGCACGGTTCCCGGACACACCAACTCAAGATGAGAGTACCGCGCTACGTTCGTACATTCACCTCTTCGCCAGGTTATACCCATGGTGATTGTTACCGTGGTCCTTTACTATCCTCGGCGGCCTGCTGACGCTCGTTGACTTAGCGGCGAATGCGCCGGTCATTTTCGTCAAATCCTGTCCAAGTTCCCACCTCAAGTGTCTTCACGCTCAAATGCCGCTGCATGGGCCTGCCATGTCCATAACGAAGTGAACAAGTCGTTGAGGAAGGATCTGTTTGACTGCTCAAAAATCGGGGACTTTTATGACTGTGGATGCGCGGAAGATGATGAGTCCAGTGAAAGCGAAGGCGGGAAAGGGGCAGCTGCTTCGTTAGACAGCAGTAAGACGGAGAAGGAGGATACTAAGAAAGCCAAGCTCACCCAGCATGGTAGAGAGTATGACGATGATGATCTGGAGCCACCGAAGCTGGAAAAGGAGGGGTAGGTAGACTCGCACTGTATTCAAATCGGTCGTTGGAGCTAATGGGCCTTTGTAGCCTGACAAGGGGAGGATGACTAGCATTTTGGAATATAAGCATAACGGCCGGTTTTGTGACGGGCATCGAGGTCGGCGTATCTACGGAATATATATATCATGAGGTGGAATTGGTCACGGTGTTCGGGTTTGCGTTGAGATCAACACACCCAGGTCGAGATGCTATCATGTACCTACAGGGATAGAACTGAGAATAACCACACCTCTGAGGATCGCCTCGGACTATCCCGGTCCAATGCCACCCTTCAAATTTGTGACACTTACTTGACCTTCGAAAGTCAGGTAAGTGTTCTGCCTCGGGGGCTCCTCACAGCTTATTCTTCCCAACCATCCATAAGGCTCAGGTCTATGGCACGGCGTTGTGAATCTGGCGTCCCCCTCCTACAACTCAAAGAGATGAACATCAGCGCTGAAGTTTTGAGTCAATCAGCAGGACCTTGTAATACTTGACTAAGGTCCCATTGGTTGATCTGTTTCAGGTAGATATATCGTAAAGTAGACGTTGAGCGAGAAAACAATCCTAGGTTCAACCATTTCACTGTACGAACCGGCCTCCATAAGCAGCCAGGCGGGTGAGCTCACGGAGCTTGGCGACATCGAACGCCTCGCCGCTTAGCGCGAGCGTGGCTGGATCGAAGAAGATGTGCTCATCCTTCTTGCCAAACACCGGCCGCATGAAAGGTACAAAGGTCTTGAACCAACCTTGGACCCTGGCCGCGAATCTCCGGCCCGGGCGATGCGCGACCACGGCCAAGACGGAGAAGCTCTCGTAGAGCCCGCTTTTGCACGATTCGTTCTCCCGGACCGTCCACCTCACCATCGAATTGGCGCGTGTCTGCTCTCTGGAGCCGTGGACGACCTGGTGGAACGCGACGTTGCGTGACCGGTGATCCTTGTAATTGAGCCCGGCGTTTGCGATGCCTGTGGGGTCTCCTACTCCGATATTGCCGCCCACTTCTCGGTCCCTGGGTTCTTCCGTCTCGATCCCGTGAAAGACGCCCGGTGCAAAGGCGAGTACGGACGGCCGATTCGCCACCGCCGCCGCCGGCTGCGGTCCGTTGAGATCCGACGTGGCCGCGTCCTCGTCGACAAAGGAGACTTCGAGGAATGCTTCGTGGAAGCGTGAGCCCTTCTCGGCCCGGAATTCCACCTTCAACGTGACGAGGCAGGCTTCGACGCCATCCCACACGATCCGCGTGGGCGTCTGGCACTCGACGATGACGCGGAATGTCTTGGAAAAGGCACTCCGCCACGCCACGGTCGCTCCCACCGTGCGCAGCAAGGCTCCAGTATCCACGAGCTCAGACGCGCCGAGCTGACCGCCTTCATCCTCATCATCTTCCAATTCGAGTTCAAAAATCGCGTATGGCTTTTCACTCATATCTGCCGAATCAAGAGATCTCGGAATCTACAACGATGACTCTTAAGTGTACCCGTGTGTGGAACTTTCAAAACGAACACTTGAGAGATTATTCACTCGTGTTTTATGTATGGGTTTCAGCACAGAAATACGGGGATTTCCGCTGTCCTGGGGCTGAATGGGATTGTGGCGGCCAATGGAAGGTCTCGTCACTGTGATCCGTCTTTCATGCGATGAGAATGGTCAGCCTTGCTACCATATCGGTGACCCTACTCGAAGTCTCTGCTTTCTCACTTACGGTATCTCCATCTTTTTTCCAGATGGCATACTGGGGTTCTTTTACTTCCTGTTACGAGGAGCTGGAGCAAGACCAAATCACAGCTCTCGAACGGGCAATTCGATTCCAAGTGCTTGGTCAATTCATTGATGCGGAGGCTGCATTCCAAGATCCATGTTTGCAGAATGACCATCTCCCCATCACCGTGGAACGTGCTACCCTCTACGAGCGAATTGGACTGGAACGAAAGCGAGCAGACGTACTGGCTCTAGCAGTGGACACTGCTAGTAACAAGCCCGCTTCACATGGGTCAACGCTTTACGACCTTGCTTGCGTATTGCGTTCAAATGCTGAGTTCTTTGCTTATGGGTTAGCGAAATCAGGAGTTAGAACGACGTTGGCTATCGGCCGACAAGTTGCTTTAAAGTCTACAGGAGACCTGAGCGATATTGAGGTCAGTCATAGAATGTTCCTCCGGTGGAACACACCTGACGCATATTCCCAGGCTCGCTGTATGTTGGAATGCCACAAGTTCCTGTGTCTGTGCAAACGAGCATCCAATTGGTTTGAGGATGAACATGGAGTCTTGCGCAGGGCTTTGGACGTACTCCCACCCGTTGTGCACTTGCGAACTGTCATGCAAGGGCTTGGCAGACACATGGTCGCACTTGACTTACTGAAGTCTGAGAGTTCCGTTAGCGACTATACTAACGAGCAGTCTGTGAGCGCGTATCAAAACTTTTTGACCTCAGTCAGCGGGCTGGAATTGAGCGCCAGTGAAGCTGTTTTGGTCAGAATTGCGACAATCAAGATATTCTATGCCCAAGAGTTAAGTGGCATCGCGCGGACTCGTGATGCCGAAAACAACTCTCGCAGGCGGAGCATCTAATGCACCAATCGGTAACAATCTCTCGGCTGGCCAACGAGGTTAGTCCTAGGATGCGTTTACTCACTGCTCGAGCCAGATATTCAATGCACCGAAATGCATCTCTATCTGCCCAGAGAGACCAAGATCTTGCATTCGAAGAGCAGGCCCGGCAGATCCGAGACTTCTGTATCCAGAGGGCTCATCTCCGGTCAGCTATAAACAAAAGCAAGGCCCTTTTGATTACAGCGGATGGCTCTAACCATCAAGAAGCCTTGCGAGTATATCGTGGCCTACTCATACGTTATATGGCCTTTGAGTCTGACCAGCTGCAAGTGGCCTACTTCTATGTGGATGCAGTGTGCAAATACGGTGTTGAGTTTGTAACGCAGACCGGGAGGAATTTGCGGGACTTGTTTGAGCTTATTGCAGATGTGGAGAGGAGGTTTGACGGGGCTGAAATTCCTCTGTCGCAGCATAATTTGATGCACGAGGCATCGAAGGCCGCATCGTCTTTGGGTGATCCCGAACTTGCAGCACAGTACAACGAAATGGCCATGACTTGGCAGCTGGAATGCCCGAAAGCCAAGGCTTTGTCCCAAGGCAAAGTTTCATACATGAACTTGACTGACGATGATTATGTTTTCGAATGACGGCTCGATCACAACTATTGGTGCGAACGCTATATGACAATTTCCATGAGGGCCCTCCTGCATTACGTAAGGGTCGAAAACGCGATGAGCCTGCTTACAGAAGAAGATGTAAAAATTCGCATTGGATGGGACCGTTTGTCGCATGAGCCAGCAACTGGCCTTGATTCAGTCACTGAGATCACCGTGCGGAACGTTATCTATGGTGCAATCGATCCTCACACCAGAAAGACAATTCCAGTGTCTCTTGATACTTGGGAGCCGTGAATTAAACTGATACGTACATGGCTTGTGGACGCTGGACGTCAACCGTCTACAATCCAGCGGCAGCAGCTGCTGTACCAGATCGAAAGATGCAGGGCTCAATCTTTAGCTGGTTATGCCATGACCCTCAATCGTCGTATGCAATTCTCGTACATCAAGGGATCGGCTCCTGCTCGAGAGCGATGTCTTGATCTCGACAGGACCCTCGATCGCAGGGTCATTAGCCGATATGGTGTTCCCACCACCGCATGGGGTGTTGCAAACGATGCGGCGACTCTCTCAACCTTTGCAAGAAAGGAACAGGAGCTTGGAGTTACGGACGGAATGCTCTTGAGCGCCATATATCTCTACCGTAATTTCGAGACCGCCTACGAGTCCGAAGGCAATCTTCTAATGTTGAGTCGAACGTGTGCCGCTAAGGCTCGTGCGATGCTCAAGCGGTGGCTTCTGTTCCGAACTGGAAAGCTGGCTCACTGTCTTGCGTCATTTGGAAAACCGGAGGCCATCTACGGTCAATTACGTTGCGAGACTGCTCTAGAAAATCCAACTCGGTCTTTTTTGGCTAAGTCATACCTGGCTGAAAGGCTTGGGTTGGAAAGCACCTACTCGCTGGCACTCTTGGCTTGTGTATTTATGTTCTCGAAACCCGACCGCAGCAAAACGCAGTCTGACCATCTCGCGGCGGATATCTTCTCTTGGACCCAGAAATCGAAGGCGCGAGCCTTGACAGATCTTATGGGCGTTGTCGCGCAAGCTCCGGCTTCCACGATGAAACCTATTATGGTAAGCTCTTCTGCAGTAGGTCTATTGGAAGACGAGAGAGCAATCCTAGAAAGACTTGACATTGCCTCAGCAGTTGAGAAAATAACCATTCGAGAAGAGCTACAACAGCACTCGGTCAAGATGCGTGAGAGCGAGCCGCTCCTGGTTCCCCTGCTAGATATTCGGGAAGGGACGTCTATATCCGCCGATCAGCTCCACATACTTGGGAAAGAACTTGATGATATGCATCACCGTGCGAGAGGGTCACGCGGCAAAGTTGTTGTTTTTGAATGGGTCTATTTCACCGCTCATAATGACCTCCAGCAGGATTTGCTTCTATTGGTGTACCGAGACGGTCTTCTGGAGCACCAGATCGAGCTGAACATCAGATTGGAAGTGATCGAAGAATGGGTGAGTAAAGAGCTAGACAATCCTGATCTGAAGGATCGACCCCTAGCCAGCGGCGGTGGGATGGCGGCTTTGGAGAAACTCGAGGCGCTCGTCGAACCAGTCCTTGACCATTCCAATCCGGATGATACGGTCATCTTTTGCCCAACAAGGGCTCTTCACAGAATCCCCCTCCATGCCCTTACCCCGCGTGGGGGTCTACTCATCGAACGGAATCCGATTCACTATTGCCAGAGCCTCTCGCTACTACGGCTATGTCACCAGACACAATCGGCATCCGACGCATCCGCTGCGTTTCAGGCTAGCGTCTTCAACACTTTGGAATACCCCTCCGGCACCCACGACAAGAACCCGGGCAGGCTCCATGTCGACCAGATCGTCCATACCCTCCACACGAGACCATCACGCAGCAGGAGATCTCGAAGCCGCTCTTCCGCCAGCGCAGCCGCACCTCATGCGTCATACACGTTCACGGCCACATCGCCTTCGACGCCACCAACCCGCTGCAGCACCACCTCATCCCCCGCGACCCGGCCCGCTCTGCCGCCGACAGGTACACCGCCGACGACATCTTCGACACGCCCTTCCGCGCGTCCGCCCTCATCCTCGTCATGGGCTGCGGCGCCAGCGCCGTCATATCCACGCTCTGGAAGGTCGGCGACGCCGACTGCCTGCGCTTCTCCGCTGCCTTCCACCCCAACCTCATGCGCAGCATGGCCGACGACGCGGCCGAGCCCTCCTCCTCCCGGGCGACCGTCGACGTGGCCGCCGCTTTTCGGGAAGCTGTCATCGCGGCCCGCCGGAATGAACGCGGCCGGTATCTGAGCCCCTACAGCTGGGCCACTTTCTATCTCCACGGCTCCGGCCTCTTTCCCAAGTTCTTCCTGCCGCACGCAGGCGCGGCGCCCAGCTAACGAGGAGTGTCGGGGCCCAAGCTGTCTCCTGAGCCGGGTGGGCGATGGGAGTTTTGATGCTGGAATGTTTCACTTTTGCTTGGTCAGAGCACTATGGATAGAAGCGGTACATGTCGCAGGTCGACGTGGCAGGGTGAAGGGACTTGGGGATCACAGATTGCTGGGTTGATTGGATTGGGGATATCTGTCTGACGAGTGAAGGGAGTTATGTTATATGGTGAGGACTGGCTGGGACGAGGCCGTGAATGTGATTTAGCCAGTGGGTATAGTGCTACGAGAAGCTTGCATGTGATGAGAGCAACTGCCCGCCACCACTACCCTGCCAGTCACAGTACCAAGCCTGACAGACTTCGTACGGAGTACGGAGTTGAAAGACGAACCGACCAGAAATAAAAACTCCAAAGCAGAAGCAGAGCCCCGATATCACCTCAACCGCATACACAGATGAGGAGACTGAAAATAACACCTCGAACTAAACACTTCCTTGAATATACTTATTCCTTCCCATGCCCCCTTCTTCTCAAACCAAACGCCAAACACCGCACCTAATGCGATAGCTGTCTTGTGTCTTTCCATTTCTCATTTTCAAAGCCTTCCACAATAATCTCCTTTTCGTCAAGGGAAAACTCTTCTCTTCTCTTTTCCACTCCGTCTCCAAATCTCCTTCCCATCGCTCCGTAGGGATTCTCCTGGACTTTTGCGGCCCTGGACGTTTGAGACTTCCAAACAGTGTTGATATTCAGTTCTTTGCATTGTATCAAACAAAGCAGATCCTAAGGTCAATACATCTGATCACGAGATGTCTCCTCTAACGATAGCACAATGTTCGATAAGAGCTCTTCAAGTGCATTCGGGCATTTTTTCTCCTTGAAACATGTTGTCTTGGTCGGTGTTCTAGGAAGGCTGCGAGTGCGCTACTCTTTTTCCTGGCAAGCTTCTCTACGCTGGATCCAAAAGAATCTTTGAGGTTGTGATCGGCTCCACGCTCCATAAACGTACACAGAAGGGTGGCGACTTCGGAATCAGTGATATCGGAGAACATTTGGACCACCAGGCCAAGCGGTGTATGTCTTGGTGGACGGTTCTCCTCTATGGGAACTGGAGAATTTGGATCTGCCCCGTAATCCAAGAAAAGTTGCATGATGCGTCGATCCTCAGCTCGCCAAGCACACGTCTCAAATAACTTTTGCCAGGCTGTCATGCCATCGTAGGTCTGGTTCGGGTTCGCACCACGTACCAGTAAGAGTTTCACCATTTCTGGTTCAGGCTGAAAAGGTATGTTGTTGCGAACTGTATGATGCAGGACCCATCCTAAGGGAATTTCCATGTTCTCTGTTCTGATGAGCTCACTCACATAGAGGACTAAGCCAGCCCTTGCAGCCAGTAGTAGAAAGGAGTAATCGGCAGTTGCACGATTTGGTATATGAAAAAGCTCTGTCTGGGATTCACCGATACTATCCCCGGCCTTCTTTGCATATAAAAGAAGAACTGTCTCCCTCTCTTGGTACGAAGATCTTTGAGCTTCTCACTCCGCGGTCTTATACCGCCCACCAGTAAAGAATGATACAAGCTCGCGGAAAGTGCCACCTAGAAGAGACAAATAAGGGTTATGCGTAAGGTTTGTATCTTCAATACCAAAGCCTTGACTCCCATTCTCTGCATTCCGAAGAAAGTCTTTGACGTTTGGTGAAGAAGCTGGACGGTAGTGCGGCGACCCGCTTGGCAACGACATTTCCGACCAGAGTGAGTTTTGAGGTATGTCTGTGACCTGCAGTTCGAGAAGACCTCTACATCGGCTTCCCAAACGCTGCTCCATGTCGCTACACAGGCGATTTTGTGTGGAGGCTTCCATCTGTCCGACAGGCCAGGATATAGCTGCAGTGGGAGTTTCTGCTGCGAGGGCAAATTGTGAGAGCGTCGGGGGTCTCAAGGCACACCGCACGATGTCAAAGAAACGGAACGCATCTGGAAGGTAGCTGCGGTGGAATTCTTTTCAGGATTTGCTTGTATAGACCTTCGAGACCATCCGGTAGAGCTGCTAGCCGTTCTTGCAATTCAAGTGCGGTGTCGCCATCTGTCAAACCTTCCAATAGGTCGTCTACAACAAGCTTGACCCACAGAAATACTCCTAATGCTCTCCGAACGACCTCTTTTCCTATATTTGCGGTATCAAAAGACGAGTCTTCATTGCCGCATGGCTGAAATCTTAGTCTTGGATGTTCCTGAAACCTTGTTGTGGCATACTTTGATACATCGCCTTCCGTCCATTTGTGAATTTGGAAACCTGGACAATCCTCAAAGCCATCCCTGAACACGTTGAGAAGACGGCTAGATATGCAGAACTTGATCTTCAACGTTGCATCGTTAGTCGAGGCTGCCACTGCTTTGATCAACTCCACAAACTCAAGGTGGCCCCCGTTGTATTCGTCAAGCGCATCGATGAACAGACATACATTGCCAACGACCTTGCTTTGACCGACGAGATCCAGTAGTGCGCGTTCAAGCTCTTGGTGAGTGCAACGTCGCTGCTGTTTACGTGTCTCGAACTGAGTCTTTTCTTGCTCTTCCGTAGCGATTGGGAATACTATTGGTATTAGCTCCCTGGAGCGTTTGAGTACCAGATACAATATGGCTTGGAGGACCCCGTGCAAGGACTTTTGCAGGAGAGATCCGCGATCATGAAAGAAGAATCCGGCAATCGACAGCGTTTCGACCCCATGACTGGCTTCCAAGTTTCTGCGGGTCCGTAAATCGTCGTGGATGAGCTTCATTAGGATTGATTTGCCTGAAGCAGGTTTTCCTTGTATCCAGAAAATACCATGAATTTGCCGAAGCCAGGACACGAAGCCTGGCCGGGGATCATCCTGTGCCCATTCGAAGGTTCTCTTGTGTGCTTCACGAATCACGTCATGACGATAGTACATCTCTTCGAAGAACAAGCTGCTAAGAATTTCTGGATAGAGTATATCAGTCTCAAACACTCCAGTGCCTGCTTGTATTTGGTGCGTTAGGTGTACCGACCATTCTCTGAGAATAATCTACCTCCAATCTCTGGGTCTCTAGTTCCATATCGAGTTAGAAAGATATACATCAAGAATGTCGATTGTGAGACCAAGAAAGGGTCATTAGGCTCTTATACAATGCTCAAGCCGCCATATATTATTCCATGTAACAATGTCAGTCTGCACAAGTGCTCCATCAAGCTCTAGCACATGAAATAGCGAGATGACAGGAGATCAGACATCGATTGAACTAGTACTAGCTAAATAGTACCACTAGTTATATGAAACTATTGACAAAGCCGGAAGCGATGTCTATGCTCATAGAAGTGCTATTGCTGTAGGTTCAAGATTGTTCTCTTCACACTCACCAGCAGGTACAGACGGGAAGCGGATAGGTTCAATGTGAGTGGTGGCGAGTTCATAGAGCTCCTCGATGTTGGCTTCGACGAGGCGAAGATTGTCTCGATCTTTTTGGATTGAAGCATCAAAGCGGCATAAGTTGCTATGGTCGGTATCTAATCTGACCTGATTCTCTAGGTCTCCCGGGAGTCCTATAACAGCAGAAACCCGAGGTACAATCTATACAGACGTCACCAAATCAGTGCCCCCGACCAGGTGATGCATGTCAGGGGCACAAACAGAGCCTATTCCTTCATAGAACGATACGATCTTATACGACGTCAGTTGATGCCTCCAATTCTCTTGTAGTATGTCGGAAAATAATGATCCATGCTGCACCGCTTCCATGACATCGTTCGAAGGTTTGGTTGAGAGCGCCGTCACAATACGAGCACATGTCTTCCGCAATGTAGCAAGAGTCTCATTCCCTCCGGCATGAGGCGTTCCAAAGAAGACCAGACCGCACCTACTTGATTCAGCCTTGAACGACCTTGCGACAATGACTATACATACGTTGTTTCCCGGATGGATTTGTAGTACGGATTGTTATGAGCATTGACCAGAGCCTACGACCATCCGGTTATTAGTCCCCTTGATCTGATCGCGCAAAATCAGGGCTCTCGGTTTGACTCCTAAAACGAAATGGTGGCGTAGAGACTAAGACTTAGGCATGATCAAGTATGTGGAGTATCAAAGCCCTGACAACAGGCAAAGCGCAGCACGACCGGACCAGAGAAGAAAAGAGAGCAAGCTGCAACGGACACTAACCCATACCTGCTTGATGAGTATGCCTCCAAGGCTATGTCCTAAAAGTATGAGGGGCCTCTTCGGATCCTAATACGGTCAGTCATGCGTGCAGTAATAACTCAGCGTCGTTACTGACTTTTCGGCGCTCAATCCGGACATTCTCCAAAAGGTCGTTGGCCTGCTGGACGAATCGCTCCTTGGTCGATCCAAAAGCGGGACTGGAGTTGTACTCGTATAGGAGTATACGGGCTCTTGGGAGGGTACTCGACAGCGGATCCCGTAGCCAGAGTGTGCCGCCCTCGCCCTGCGGTTTCCGCCACGTATCGAAGGCGTGATCGGCATTATTCCGAGGATTCGGACCATGAACTGCAACAATGCTGAGGTTGCTCGATCAGCGAAATCTTCGAGGTTTGTGTGAGGGACTCTCGTGAATGGAAATAGGAGCGTCTAAGGGCAATAAGCTGGCTGCCTGGGAGACCTACTCGACCTCCGGTTGCTCATGGTCGTGCACTCCGGATGCTACTTGCCGGATAGGCTTGCCAGATTAGCAAACACGACGACGTTGAGGAATCAGCAGTATACCATGTCTATCTATGCGATACAGCTCTCACCAACAACGGGAAATCCAACGAAGCATCTGGGAAGCAAGACGTAGACTATGCGGACAATGATAGGAAGCAATACCATTGCGGCTCAGATTGGTGGAGGCCACAGGCCTCAGGCCTCATGTCTCAAGCCATGATGATTGGCAGACACAAGCGCCGAGCAGCCTTGCTCATAGCGTTACATGAAACTCTGGCTACTATAGATATTCCTAGATATTAGAAAAGAAAAGTGCAGATAGCTCCTTGCGGTCCCAACGAAGTGTACTGTAGGTACTTGCATCAGAATCGCCGTGAAATCTTGAAGCCCAGTAAGCCCAGTGTTAAAAGGCACATGTACCTCACGAAAGCTGCCTTACGTAAGACATGGCTTCCACGTGATGAGAGAAACGCGAAACCAGAAATACCTGAAATAGAATCTCAAACACGAACTAACCAAGCTTACCTAATATGTCAGGAGTACAGGGGACTACAAAGTACAAAGTGGAAACTGGAAACTGAAAACACCCCCTTGAGCTAAACACTCCCTTCCATTGATTCCCCTTCTGTTCCACCCCGCCAACAGGTAGCAACACAGGGAGCGCAGCGATAGCCGTGTCCTAATCTTTTTACTTTGGGAAAGGATATCCTTTTCTCTAATCTGTCATCTGTCATCTGTCAGTCATGGTGTCATTCTCTTGCGAGGTAAGGCTGTTGATTGCCCTATCGCCCATCGCTACCCCTCCATCCGTCACGAGAACGAAACGTTACTGACAGGACGTGTTACTGAATCTAGAACTGCGGCGACGTCCTCACGAAGAAGAAGCTCGACGCGCATCGGAATCAATGTCGAGGCGCGTCCTTCACCTGCCTCGACTGTATGGTGCACTTTCGCGGCACCGAATACAAAGCACATACTGTACGTCCTAATCGCGTGATACTGTCACAATCTGCAATCTATGGCCTTCGCTGCTGTGCGCATCGATTCATCGTCCGCTCATTATTGCGGAGATTGATCTCATACGAACCCACCCCACCTGTTCGCTGCTGATGCTGTTGTCCAATCACAATAGTCTTGCATCTCAGAGGCGCAGAAATATCAAGGCGCTCTCTATCGCCCTCCTCAGCCGGCCAAGCCCTCGAATAACAAGAAGTCGGTGACGATCGACTCGATGGCGCTAGTCCCTCGGAAAGCGTATGTCGAAGACGCGCCCGATGCGGATTCTGGCGCCATCGCCATCGTCGACCCACCGCCCCCTGCGCCGAGTCCACCGCCTGCCGTTCGACCGCCCTTGGACCCCGTCAACGTATTTGACTTTCTCGTGACGGAAGAAACACCGAACGCGTCAAGGGTGTCTCTGGGCGGTTCGAAGGAACAGATGACGATGATCGACCATGCGCCTAGTGTTTTCGAAGCTGGAGATCAGCTGGCGAAGATTACCAACGGATCCAGTGACATGACTCGATTCGACGACGAGTTTGAAGAGAACGGCTTCTCCTACGGTGCTGAACCAGTGCGCATCAGGGACGAGGACGTCAGGCAAGCATACGCGACACCGGGACCGAAAAGAGACAAAGACGGGAAGAGAATCAAGGACAAGGACAGGGAAGTCAAGGAAAGAAAGTCAACCGACAAGAAGCGGAAGCGCCACCACGTCGAAGAACTCGACCTAACCGCCGCCCGACCGTCGTCAAACGAGAGAGACGAAATCATGGAAGACGCACCGGCAGTATTACACTCCGGCCTCACAGGCGGCCTAACCCGACTCCTCGCCAACTCGGAATTCCCCCCGAGCCCGGACTACTCGGGCGGCGACGGCTTCGAAGCCAGCCCGCTCAGCCCGCTCAAACGCACCCGAACGACCATGGAAAACGGCAAAGCGCGAACACGCGCGAGCGCCACCTCCGCTCTCGTCCGCACGCGCAAGATCTCCTCCTCGACCCGCACCTCCGACGAGAGCCGCCCGCGCAAACACCACCGCAAACACCACCACCACCACCATGACCACCACCCCGACGACCGTCTGGAAAGGCCGTCGGGAACCCTCAAAGCCATCGCGTACCACGCCCCCGCCGCCGACAACTCACAGCTCGTCGTCTACCGCACGCGCGCTGAGCACTTCATGTCCTTCGTCCAGAAGGGGCCCGACAGCCAGCACGGCTGCAGCATCAACAAGGCGCTGAAGCGCTACCATCGCGAACGCGGCGAGCAGGGGTTGGGCCTCGGCAAGGGTGAGGAGGAGAAGGAGTTGTGGAAGGGTTTGCGGTTGCGGAAGAACGAGCGGGGCGAAGTCGTTGTTTTCTTTTAGCTTTTCTCTTTCTTTCTTCTCCTTTTCTGATCTGATACCCGTGATGGGGCGGCTCTCTGTATAACATCTCTCTAGTGTTTGCATCATGTTCTTCTGCTCTACCCCGGTTCAGCGAGCGCATTCCTTCCAGCCTTGTTGATCGATTGCAGTTACTATACGTCTTGTGTATTCTACGCGATGACTTTTGCCTTGGGCCGCCGCTGCCGGCAGGTCCGGCCAATGAATAGCTGTAGTTTCTAATTCGGCGGTCTCTTCAACGAGATATCGAGATGGTGCCGCTGATATCGCTGCCGTTTGAACATGCACACAGTACGAGTCAAGAGAGAAGGCACACACCCACCGGGTCTGACATTGTAGACACCGTCCCGCCTTGGATCCTCTATCGCAGCCTCATCTGATCCTATTCACGGAGACTCCACGACAGGAACGGTGTTTCCGTAACCTCACATTAACATTACGTCACGCGTGCTGATCCCGTTGATGCAAAGCACACAAACACACACAATACGGTACGGTGCGAACGTGCTCTGATCCAGCACCGCGAACTAATAAACTCCGCCCTGTCCTGTTGTCCGCCCCGCCGCGCTCATTAAAGACAGACAGGTCGACCGACCGACCGACAGAAAAGAGGGAAAGAAAAGGGTGTTGTGCGGTAGCAATCAAGCGTCAGGTAAAGCACGGGTGGGAAAGAAAGAAAACAAACAATCCAAGCAAAGCAATCCAGTCCAGTCTAGGCCGGGACGTGACGGGAAAGCATAGGTAGCTCGAGCGCCGGGCAAGCAAACATGCAAGCCAAATAAGGCTACCAAGCAAGTCCATACCATCCCCTCCTCACTCCACCTCCATTCTCCGCCCGTTTCGGGCATTCCATGCCTTTCCCACCCTTCTAAACGAGAGTAAACCCCCTAAACACAGAATCTACGCCTCGGGTCCCTTCTTCAGCTCCTCAATGTGCCTCCTCATCTCCTCCCGCTCCCTCCCCATCGAACCCAGGACGTCCGTCACCGAATCCAGCCTCTTCCGAAGAACGTCCATCTGCTTGGCGCGGTTGCCCTCCAGACGCAGGAGCAAAGCAGAGTTAACGCTCGGGTCGGACGTCAGATCCTGCATGATCTTGTCGTGCTCGACCTTCAGCAAGTCGAGATCCGCGTCGAGCTCGTGACCGAGACCTAGGCCGAGGCCGAGGCCGAGGCCGTGGCCGTGGTCGTAATGCGAAGGGTAGGTGTCAGCGACGGCGGTGCCGTTGTGGAAGGCGTCCGACGTCTGCGGGCTCGGCTGCTGCTGCACGGCGTTGGTGTCGCGAAGGACTTCCTCGGCGGAGCGGAGATCGGTGCTGGAGCGGGTCCGGCGCTTGCGGTGGCCGCCGACCTCGTCCACGCAGCCCTGCCACTTATCGAGCCAGGACTTGTAGCGCCGGTCGACGAGGTCGATGGTCAGCCGGCCGCGCTCCTGCATTTCCTTGCGCTCGCTCTCGCGCCGCTTGAGCAGGACCTTGATGCGACCGTCTGGGTTCGTGAAGTGCTTGCCCGTCTCCTCCTGGAGCTTCTTCTGGATGAATTTCCAGAAGGTCGCCTTGAAGAGAGTTTTGTAGAGGTCTTTGTGCTGCACGCAGAGACGGAGCAGGACGACTTCTTCGTCGGGCTTCAGGCGCGTGCGGTGCGGTTTGTCGGCCGAGCGGGCGTTCTGCTCGGGGGAGGGCTCTTCGCTTGATTCGTGGCCGCGGGCGGGACTCTCGACCATCCAGCCCGGGTTGGAGCTCGGAGTGGTCATGTTTGGGACCTCAGCGGCACCTTTGCCGGGGGAGCCGGCGCCGTCACTGTCGCCGGCATCCATGCCCGTCGCCCGGCTTGCCACCTTCTCGTGACCGCTCTCCACATACTGCACCCGGTCGTCCCACTTGTCCAGCAACTCCCTGTACTCCGGCATCACCAACGCCTTCCGCAACACACCGTGATCCTCCATCATGCTTTTCTCCACCCGCCTCTTCGCCAACAGCACCCGCATCCGCTGCTCCACGTCTTCGACGTCCTTGCCGGCGACCGACAGAAGCGCTTTCCGCGCTGCCACCCAGAACTTTGTCCGGTAGCCAGAACGATAGTAGCCTTGAAAGTCAACGCAGTAGCGAATCAGCGCCAGTTCGTCGTAGCACGTAAGCGCAACGGTGCCGATCGTCACGCCGGGGGAGGTCAACGTGGCCGGTGCAGGGATGTCGCGAGTTTGTTGCTGTTGCTGTTGCTGTTGTGTGTTGTTATTGCTATAGCGAGGGGAAAGATGCTGATGTTGGTACGGCGACGCCGGGTATTGATGAGACTGGTGAAGTGGACGCGCCTGACTCTGTGGCGTGGGCGGATGCCAGCTCGGGTCGAATACGTGGATTGAGTCCGAGAAGGGGAGCGGGACTTGGCTGGTTGGACGCGTCTGGGCGGTGGTTGCGGAGGACATCTGAGCGGTCCGAGGTTGCATCAGGTTCGACATGTCGGAGGAGCCGTGATTGCTAGGCTTGAAGACCATGAACGACATGGCTGTGGTGTTGTAGGTTGTTGAGGGGGGGAAGGGTGTATTTTACGGTTGATGGTGAGGTTCAATCTGTTTTGATGTGAAGTGACTAGCGTGAAGGAGCTACTTACCAGGCTCGGTTAGCGGCTACGGTGTTGGCAGAAGAAGCGAGTTTCAGATATCACTCTCGACTTACCTACTGGGCTCAGTTGCAGTGGTTTCAATTGCTACTCACTTACCTCCAGAAACTTGTCCCATCTATCGTCGTCGATCTACTCGATAAACTACTACTACACGCCCCAGGATGCAGCATGGCGGACTTAATCCTTGGATAATTGCTAAACCGTGAATGTAACCATTCTTCAGCACCCAAACTAAAAACTGCTCCATTCCTATCCCACTCCTGTATCTATGTCGCGCTCCCACCCTTCATCTCATCGCGAAACATACGGATCATAAATAATTATCCGGCAGTACCTCATGCATCTAAAAGCCCTCCCTGACCGTCTCAAGATCAACACGCGTTGACTGAGTCCCAGCATTCTCACCGGGTCCCTGAAGCAAAACGGCGCAGAGCGCTTTGCGTTGCCGGTACCGGCAACGTAGAGTTGATAGAAAGGAACGTTGAGGTGGTCAGGCTAAGTGAGCCGGACAACACTATGGCATGTCCTGATTAAAGCTTCGTCACCGGCGCAGGTTGAAGCCTGGCCTTTGCTAGGGTGTTTTGGAATAGCAAGATTTTATGCGTTGTAGTCGACATTTGCTCGAAGACTGCCATGTTGTCGGCGAGTGTTATGCATGGAGTCTAAGACCATCGAATTTGAGTTGAGATAACAGAGCCATGGTGGGTGAGGTGAATCCTCCTTCTTTTTGGTTCAGTTGACCAGAGGCTAAGCTAGCAATCAATGAGTTGGCAATATGAATTCCGTCGGCCAACTTGCCGAGAAGTTCGATCTCGATACCGAAGAGTTGGTTGAGAATGTGTTTGACCTGACCTTCGCCGCAGAATGAGCAGCGGGTTCAATCAACGCTTTTCAGTCCTTCTCTTATCTAAAGAACAAAAACGAGCATGCACTGCATCTTCTTCGCGACATAGATATCTGTTCGTAACACGTGACCTGAACAGGAAGGGAATGCGAACCAAGGCCGTAGGGAGCTCGTGGAAAGTGGCCCCAGCTGAGACGTGGGAGTCCTCAGATAAGAGCAAGCCGGCCCTACCAATGGGGTGGAAGATCTGCCGTCGGCTAACTGCTGGTCGTGTATGGGGATCGGTTTCACATGAGTATACCGATTCCATATCCTTCAAAGATGATGCAGCTGCGCCAGGGTCCCAACGCGCCTTGAGATGTTGAGCAACTGTATGCGCAGCTTTAATCATATTCGAATAGTCCTCGTCCTTCAGGCTGAAGATACGCTGCTCAAATGGCCTTTCGTTATCGACATCGTCTCCCCAGAAGAACCGCCGAAGGATTGAAAGACGCAACATGTAGATCATCTTCCAAGCTCCACCATCGAGGAAGCTCACCACGAACGATGCGAGCAAAGAGACTGATCGGTAGAACGAAGGGCTCCTTTATACCTGTAAAGTTGCTGATGCTTGTGTTCATCCTATCTAGGGTCTCTTCGACCATTCCTGGCCCATTCGAGACGTCAGATAACCAGCAAAAGCAGCGTTAAACCCTTCGGCATCATGCAGCACTGGCTTTTAGCTCTTCAAAAGACCTTGTAAAGGGACCAACGAGATTATGTAACAGCAGTCATTCAAGAGACCCAGCAATGGACTTTGGTGAAAGGGCTGACAGTAGCAGAAGCCGTACACGGTATCCGGCTGGGCCCAGCCAAGGGACGACATCGCTCATGTTTCTCAGGTCGCATGTCAGTAGTCAGTAGAACAGCTTTGGATGTTTGACATCGACTCGTTGACGGACGAATTGGTTCTCTTGACGCTTGTACTAAGCATCGGACCAACTTCGTATGTTTTCCCTATCTTCAGTACCACTTCTCTCCCAGCAATGAACAGGGAATACCGTTGTAAAGCAGATTCGACAGACTGGACATATGAAGAGCTTTGCTCCAGTAGCCAACCGAGTACCACTCTCCTCGATGCCGCGTAGATCCACTCGAACCGAGGATATCGTGTATCGAACAGACTACTATGGTACTGACAAGTAACGAAATCCATAGATAGGGTTATAACCCTAGCGAGGTCTTCTGAAAAATGATGTCCAATCCGTCTTCAACCATCTTATGCGTCCCTGTTACATTCAACCCGTATCACTCACCACCCAAACCTCAAAAGAAACCGGGAAGAACCACTAACCCTCACCGAACCCATTCCCACACCCTTCCCAGCAAAAGCCCCAAGAACCCAACCCGCCCCCCCAACGACCCAAAGCACCCCAACAAACCCTCTACATTAACCACCCCCCCGGCCCCTCCCCTCCCACAACCCACTCCACAAACCCCCCAACCACCCCCGCCGCCTCCCCCGCCTTCATCCCCCCAACATCCAACACCAACTCCTCCTTCCGCTCGAAACAAAAAAGCCCCTGACTGCCCCTCATCGTCTTAAGCAGCGCCGTATCCAGCAACAAGCCCTTCCCCACTCTCACCAGCTCCACCCGTTCCCGCCGACCGCATCCGCCGCGCGTTCTCCTCCACCGCGAACGTCAGCACGACGGGGATGAAGGCGCAGCCGCGGGCTTGCGCGGCCGCGGCGTATTCGTTGGCGACGCTGGTGCCGAGGGCGTTGGCGGTGGTGAAGTCGGTGAAGATGTA
>JAABUJ010002499.1_pt1 | contig 22642 bp, 25 predicted proteins | sample 5559131 | NCBI WGS metagenome assembly JAABUJ01 (sample SAMN10711875, study PRJNA513366) | rock metagenome | isolation source: Antarctica rocks | place: Antarctica: Victoria Land, Mt New Zealand nord | collected 2016-01-07
GTGGCGCGCGAGTTGGACGCGATCGTGGCTTGGCGCGGCAAGCCCGCGTCGATCGTCAGCGACAACGGCACGGAGCTGACCAGCAACGCCATCCTCGGCTGGGCCGATGAGCGCCAGGTGCGCTGGCGCACGAGATAGTATGATTGGTGTGGCTGCTGGGGACCGTTAACCTTTTGTCAACCATATCGGCCGAAGGTGAAGCCTTCCTCCCAGACTTTCGGGCCGTCCTTCGGGGCGGCCCCTTTTCGTTCGGCGAGGTCGCGTCCTGGACGGCCATCCCGCCACGCGGCACACTCGGGCCATGGCCTACGCCCGCACCGCTCTCATAGCCGCCCTGGCGCGCGCTCTCGGGGGCTGTGCCGCAACGCCGTCCCAACTGTTGGACTACCCGCCCGGTGCCTTCTACGCGCCCGACGGCAAGCCGTGGCGCAGCCGAAATCAGACTCCTAGCTTAAGCGAAGGAGGAGGGGCATTGTCACGTTAAGCCAGTATAGACGTTTTTGAGCCCATTTTGGCTCCCTAGCCGGAGCGTTAACGCATTGAATTCGCTTGCCAGAGCCCGCGCCGCTCCAGTGCTCTTGACGAGTAAAAACCGTTAACGTGACAACGCCGACGTCGCTGACCATGCGGTCGGGTCTCCAGATCGATCACTCTTAAAGCCCGGCCCGGGTGAGGGCGAGCCTGCCGGAAGCTTCGACCCGCACCTCAAGCCCGAAACGGCTGGGAGCACCGAGCATACCTTGCAGCGGCCTCGACGGGATGTCGACGCTGCCGCGGTTGGAACAGTAGGGGGCGAAAGCCCGAGATGCGCACCGCTTTGACGGGCCTTCGCAGAAGCCTGTCCCGTCCCGTTGGCCCGACGCAGAGTTCAATGAGGCCCAGGAAATCGGCCACGCGACGGACGCGCGCACCGGTGCGGACCTCCTCGTGCATGACGAGCAGAATCGGCAGGCGCAGGTCGACGTCGACTTGCTCGAGCCCGGGAGGCCGCCCGCCAGCAGAACCTGCGCGAAGCCGAGACCGGCGCCGGCGACCAGCAGGTTCCAGTAGACTATCTGGTCGTCGCAGCGGACCGAGAAGCCCTCGCGCCTGACCGGGTGGCCTTGGGCCGCCAACGCCTTCAGGATCGCATCGCTGCGGTCGAAGCCGATCACGCCGTGCGCAAGCATGTTTTGCACGGGCCGGATCGGGCTGCGTGTGAACAGGCGTGGAATTTTGACCCCCATATGAGGGGGATCGGCGTCCAACTTTGGGTCTGGCGCACTTTGCGTGCAGATCTCAGTCGCCTCAGCCTGTCTCCATCAACCGAGCGCGCAGCAGGTCGACCTTGGCGCGCCCATACATCTGCCGTTTCACGAGCTTTAATTTGGTAACTTGGCCCTCAGTCTGTCCATTGGACCACGGCTCGATGACGGCCGCTGTGACGGCAGCTTTGTCAGCCGCAATGCCTTCTGCGAAGGCGGACATCTCGCTCTTTGCGGCATCGCTGAGCCATGGGTCGAGGAGGTCATGCTTTTTGCCGAGATCAGGGCGGCGAAGCGGTCGAGCAGATTGCGGGCTTTGACGATGGCCGGCGAGGCCGTTTCGATCGCCACCATCAGGCGAGCCGTTTGGTCTCCTTTGCTGGCCCGCTCGGTCGTCAGCAGGCGCGCGATCGCGCGGGCTGAGGGCATCCGTAACTGATACGATTTCCGGTTGATCAGCTCTGTTTTGTGGTTTTGGGCCACCAGTGGAACGAGGTACGAGACCTGATGGTGTCGCGCTGTTGGGCAAGGTAGAGGCAACGCTTGTCGACGAGGCTCTCGAGGTCTTCGAGGTTGGCGATATAGGTGTTGACGATGGGCTCGTCGACGATAGGCCAGAGCGTCTCGGCCGGCTGCAGTTCGGGACTGTAGGGCGGCAGGTAGATCAGGCGTAGACCATCAGGGACGTTCAGGTTCGGCAAGGTGTGCCAGCCGGCGTTGTCGAGCACCAGGATGACGCGCTTGTCTGGGCCGGCTCCGACCTCGCGCGCGAAGGCGTGAAGCAGGCCCTCGAAGAAGGGCTTGGAGACGCCGTTGGACAGGTACCAGACGGTTTCGCCGGTCGCCGGTGCCACGAAGGCCGTCACATAGAGCCACTTGAAACGGTGGTGGCCGAGTGCAATGGGGCGTTCTCCCTTGGGCGACCACACGCTGCGCATCACCGGCTTCAGGCCGAGACGATGTTCGTCCGTGGCGAAGACGTCGACCGGCTTGCCGGGATGCGCGGCGGTCTCCTCGGCGACCGCTTCGTCGAGCTTTTTTTAAAGCCTCCGCCTCCGCGTCCGAAGCGGACTTCGGGTTCTTCGGTCGAGGCCGCTGCAGCGACCAGCCGACCGCCCGAAGCGCCTCCCAGCCTCGCTGCACCGCTACCTTCTCCAGGCCGAGTTGCTCGGCCAGATACGCCGCCACCTTGCCGCTCGACCACACGCCGCCATCGGGGGGTGCGTCTGCCAGGCGAACCCGCAGCTTGTCGAGCACGGCAGGCGTCAGGATCGTGGCCGACCGCCCGTTCCGCCGCCGCAAATCTCCCAGAGCATCGGCTCCTTCGGCATTGTAGCGCTCCAGCAACTGGTGGACCCAACGCTCGCCGAAGGCCATCGTGGCCGACACCCTGCGCGGCTGTGTGGCCCTGCGCGAGAAGCCAGATCGCCTGCACGTGGCGGGCCGTCGTGGCATCGCTGCAGGCCTTGTAGCGCTCCTCCAACGCCGACACGCTCAGATGATCGCTGACCTTCGCCACTCGCTGCCTCCTCAGAAAGCAGGTCAGCCTAGCCCCACAAGCGACAACTGGGAATCCCACAGGCCTCGAAACCCGCCCCCGAGTCAATCAGACGGAAATCGTATGAGGCATTATATTTTGACTCTACTGGGGATGGCACGATGATTTCTGCTGAATCGCTGTCGGTACTGTGTTTCTATCGCTGCGTTAAGCTGTGGCAGGCCTGATGCCGGGACATAAGTCTCGAACAGGCAGCGCAGATGTCGACAGATCCGAACAGCGGCGTCGTCGAGGTGAAGTTCATCACCTCCGTGACCTCGACCCCGACGACCGTGAACGGCGTTTCGGCTACGCAAAATACCATCAGCTACACCTATGGCTCGGGCGTGCTGGTGTCCCCCGACGAGGTTCTGACGGCCGCACATGTCGTCTACAATGAATGGGGCGCGCTGCAGAGCAACGGCTTCATCGACGTCGGGCAGAATGCCAATGCTCCGACCGAGACGTCGAAGATCAAGAGCATCCACGTCAATGCGTTCAGCGATTACACGACCACGGCCGGGACGGCCGTCGATTTCGCGCTCGTCCACCTCGCGACGCCGATCCTCGATCAGCCCACCATGGCGCTCGGCAGCGACTTCAGCGGAGGAACTGCGACCGTCACGGGGTTCCCGACATCGTCGGGCGGTCAGGAGGCCACCGCGACCGAGACCTTCACGGCGATGAACGGCTCGGTGCTCAACGGCGCGCCGCTCGGATCCGACCCGCACGGATCGAGTGGCGGTCCGGTCTGGACCATGGTGAACGGACGCGCGACGGTCGTCGGCGACGTGTCGAGCTACAACGGATCGACGGGCTTCTTCAAGCGCCTGACGGCGGCCGATGTGGCCCAGATCCAGGGCTGGATCAACCAGGACGATGCCGGTTCCGCTGGGGCCGGGCAGGTCGCGTCGAATCCACCCCCGACCACGACACAGGCCTCGGCCGCGGCGCCGGCCGTGGCGGCGAACGCCCCTGCGCCCTCGCCCGCGCGGTCGGAAGCGAGCCAAGCCATGGCCGGGATGCACGACGCCTTGGCGGCGGTCGCGCCGAGCCTCCATTTCCGGCTCGATGCGCGGGAGTGCATGAGCTACCTGTCGCAGGCGATCGCGGGCGGCGCCACCACCTTCGATGCCGCGGCCTCGCAGGCCATCGACCTCATCGCGAACAGTGGCGGCGCGGCTCATCCCTCCGAGGACATGGCCTATCTGGCGGGGGCGATCCACGGCTATGATGGCGGCTCCGGATATCGGCTCGCCGGAACTCTCAACGACCAATCGCCCGGCACGGTGACGTCCGGCGGCGGCACCCTGATGGCCGCTGTCTCAGGGTTCCATGTCGGGCAGCATCTGGCGTCGTTCGTCGCGAGCCACACCGGCTGAAGCCGAAGCCGATTACCCGGCCGAGTCAATTGGTCGGTAACGGACCGGACCGAGGTGATGGCTGACATTTGACAGGTTTTCGCGCTGCCCGCCTGCTCGTCCCCGTGCACAGGGACGGGCAGGCGAAGCAATTGCGTCGACCGGATCAATGCGGCCGATTGAATGTCGAAGAAGCGGACCCGCCAATCGCCGGCCTCTGTCTCCTCGACCGCAACGGGCTCGCCGATCAGGACGTCCGACACATGAACGAGGCCATCGAGGCCGAAGACGGGCCGTCGGGTCTCAAGGGGCTGTGCACCGACCCGGACAGCATCCCGCACCCAGGACACGTGCCGGACGTCCCACCCCCATGGGCATGCACGATCAGGCCGTCTGGCCCGACTTCATGCCGGTCAACGATCAATCCGGCAGGGGCCATCGGGAGATGGAGGTTGCGTGACGGCATCGCTCTGGCCCTCCGTCGGCCTGACCGTCTACGCCCCTGGAGTCACTCTGGATTCATCGAAGTCTGCACGCGAAGTGCGCCAGACCCAAAATTGCACGCCGATAGGGGGTCAAATTTCGACGCCGATTGACAGGCTGCGGCGGGCGAGGAAGTCACGGGCGCCGAAAAGGCCGAGCGGCGTGTCGCCAGTTTGCGCGCGATCAGCGCATTCTTCGTGGGATCGAACATGCGGAGCGCGATGTCAGCGTCACGGCGCAGCAGGTTCTGGGCGAGATCCGAGGCGACGAGTTCCACGTGGATGCTGGGCTCGGCCTCGCGCAGGGCAACCAGGACCGGCGGAAGCGGGAGGTTCGCGACAACCGTTGAGGCCGTGATGCGAACGGTTCCAGTGACCTGTTGTGCCCGGCCCTCCGCTTTCGGCGCCAATGTTCCGGCCGCCTCGCGCATAGCGCGGGGGTCGTCGACAAGGCCCAACGCCGCCTCGGTCGGGTCGAGCCCGCGCACGGAGCGGGCAAACAGAGTGACGCCGAGCACAGATCCAGTTCGCAGACGTGCCCGCCCAGCGTCGGCTGGGTCGTCCCGATGCGCGCAGCCGCCGCGGAAAGAGACCCCGTTTCGACCACGGCCAGGAACAAGCGAAGCAAGGTCCAATCAATGCTTTTCATCTCTGGAACGTCTGCGAAGTCGACGTGACGCTGTTCAGACAAGGAGGCGCACAACGCCTCTGCCCTCTGCTTGGCGGCCCGAATTCTTCCAAGCCGTTTCGCTCAGAAGTGACGTCTCATGGGGATGATCCGCCCTGGAAACCGCGCGGCTTGCCTGGGTCATCGACAGGGACATAGGTGAACAGTCCTTCGGTGACCTTCTCGGCATCGTCCCCATCGCGGCTTTGGGACCAGGTCTCATCTTCACCGTCAGCGATTTCTCGTCCGAGCTAGCCATCGAGCAATAGCAGCTCACCTCGTCACCAACCTCGACAGCATGCAGGAAGCGCATTGCCTCGATGCTGCTGGTGACGACGCGACCCCGGCTTCGACGTGCCGCGAAGGTGCCACCGGCCAAGTCCATCTGCGACAGGATCCAACCGCCGAGGATGGCGCCGCTCGCGTTGGTGTCGCATGGCATCGCGACCGTGCGGAGCAGCGGCGCTTCGGCAACAGCGGGCGTGCGATCCGTCATCAGGTGCATCCTTCTGGAGAGAGTTGCATTTGGCCCGAGCCGCGGGCCGATGTCGATCGGTATCAACCAGGCGTCTTTCTGATCGGATCGCTTCCCTGTGCTCGAACCGCTCGTCGAGCGCGTAGCTCACGCCGGCGCGGACCCGCACCGTGGCGTCCTTGGCGGCGCCGAGCTTGGCTGCGACCTGATCGGCGGTCTTGAAGTTGATGGTGCGGATGTCGCGCGCGAGGCGGTACGGGTTCTCGCTGATGACCGCCACGGCTTCGGCGCCGTAGGTCTTGTAGATCCGCACCGCCCGCGAGGTGCCGACGCCGTGGGCGTGCAGGAGCAGCATGATCTCGCGCACGGCGTTCTGCTCGGCCAGCCGGCGGCGATGCGCTGCGCCCGCACGGGACCGATGCCTTCGACCTCGCGCAGCGGGACGGGTCGGCCTCGATGACGTCGAACACGGCTTCGCCCAAGGCGCGCACGAGGCGCTTGGCGTAGGCCGGGCCGATGCCGCAGATCATGCCGGAACCGAGGTAGCGCTCGATGCCGTCGAGCGTCGTGGGCGGGGTCGCCTTGAGGAAGTTGGCCCGGAACTGCAGGCCGTGCGTGTGGTCATTGGTCCAGGTGCCCGCCGCCTGGATCCGCTCGCCGGCCGAGATCATCGCGGCGTGCCCGACGACGGTGACGAGGTCGCGCTGCCCGCGTGCCTTGAGGCGCAGCACGCAAAAGCCGTTCTCCTCGTTGTGGAACGTGACGCGCTCGACCAGCCCGGCAAGGTTCTCCGTCGGAGCTCCGGCTGAGGCCTGTGTCGGCGCGACGTTCACGTGAGCCGTCGCTTCAGGTTATAGAAGGTGCGGGGACATGGCTGCGATGTCCGCTTCGGGGAAGATCGCGCCACAGGGTCGAGCCTAGCAAGAAGCCTATACCCTGGATCAAGTCCGAGGCGGTCGTGAGCGCGTCCGTGAACGAGGCGCCTGCTGCCAAATCCCACAGGTCCCAAGCGAGGAATGCGACAATCAGCAGAACCAGGGAAAGATAATCGTCCCTGCGCAGAGCGCTTGCCGTAGCGGCTCCGAAACGCGGGGGTCGACGTGACGCTGCCGCGGTCAGGTTTGACCAGATGACGCACACCCAGCAGAAAACGCCGACCATGGCGACGTCCAACACTGCTCTGAACTGCAGATCGCCTGAAAGGACCCTGGTCGTCAGGGTTGCGGCCTGCAGGATGGCAGCGACTCGAAGGACGCCCGTTGCCACCCCGAAGGGCCCGATACCAAGATGCACGACCATGAAATCGGCTGCACCCTGCGCGATCCGGTCCCGGATGAACAGGGACATGTCTATGAAGACAGCACCGAGATTTTTCAATCACCAACCTCCGACCGTCTCGGCCTTATCTAAGGGGTGATCTATGCCACGCCAATCCGAAGGCGCCAGCCGCTCGATGGTCGACCTTGTCGGATCTGCCATCGCTGAAGCGGATGGTGCTGATTTCCAAACGGACCCCAACCGATATCGACGACTGGCGATGGCGGCTCTCGCGCCACTTGCGACGCCGACGGAAGCCATGGTCGATGCAGCCCACGCCGCCGCTTCATTCGACGCTCAATGGGCCATCAACAGTCGACGGGACTTCCGGCGAGCCGTGAAGGCGATGATCGCCCAGGTGCAACGTCAGTGAGGCATACGCCGGTTGAAGCTCAGGCCTTCCTCATCATCGGCGCCAAGCTGCGCATCGCCATACAGATGTGCGACCCGCTCCGCCCATCGAGAGGGACGCCGCATTTTTGCGACTCACGCCTCGGCTGTCACGATGTCCGTAAGCGTCGTGTTGGGTGCGACGCGCCGATGCGCGTGTCGGAACCGCTCATGGAACCGACCATCTGCGAGCGAGGCTTATGCCGAGCGCAACGAAGCCGATCAAGGCGCCAAGGCCGACATACCCTGTCCAGCTGTTGGGCCGAGCCGGCAGCCCTCGAAGGCGGACGAGCAGGGGTGTGTCCAGACCGCGCCCGTTCAGCAGGATTGCAGAGGCGGTCAGCGCAATGCCGGCCGTTGCCCAGTAGACACGGAACTCGGCAACACTGGCGGCGCCGCTCAGCCCGGCCGGGAGCGGCCAACCAGGGTATCGTCCGTACCGGTAGAGCGGATCGGTGAAGCCGAGCTTCTCCAAGGTCAGGGACGCTATCAGGTAGATGACCAGCCAGCCCCATCCGGCCAGTTTGTTGGGCGACACTGCTTGCAAGAACATGGCGAGTGCGGCGAAGAGCGTCCAGTCGAAGCAGGCCGGCAGGGCGTAGGCCGTTGCATAGGTGCTCGGTTCGATAGGCCCGATGCCGCGCACGGCCTGAACGGACAATGCGACGGCAGCGGTCGCGAAGGCCAGCGCCGCGAAGACCAGGGCGAGGGCGAGTAGTTTGGGAAGCACGAACGCGGCATCGGCCAACGGTGCCGCCGCGACGATCGCCTGCATGCCGTGCTCGCGGTCGGCCCACATCAGTTCGCCCGCCCAGAACAGCGCGATGACGACGGGCACGAGTTGGAACGCGCCGATCAAGGCTGGGATGAGGGTTGCGGGGGTGGCTGCGCCACGCTGGGGGTCACTGGCACTCCAGAGTGCGGCTCCGGCGTTGGCCGCGGCCAGCAGCATCAAGACGGCGCAGGCGGGGGTGAAAACGACCCGGCCCACCTCCAAGCGCGTGCGGGTGATGAGCTGGCCCCGCACCGTCGCCGCTCCGAAGGACGGCAGCACGGGCGGGGGCGGGAACTCCGCGGTGTCAGGCTCAGCGTCGTCGGAACGCACGGGAGGATAGGCTGAGGGCCGCCAGCCGAAACGGGCCTGTGCCACCGCAAGCATCGAGAGGCCGATGCCAAGCCAGAGCACACGGTTCAGCAGAAGAGCTCCGGCGACCGGCGGCACCGAAGCGTCGCGCCACACCGCCGACCAACCGGCGACCGCTTCCCGATAGGCAGCAAAACCGAAAGGTTCGATGAGCGCCGCCACGGCGCCACCTCCCGGGGTCGAGCCGAGGCCATAGACGATCAGAAGGGTGACGGCACCGAGCAGGGCTCCGGTCATGGATCGTGTCGCCGTGGCAAGTCCAAAGCCGATCGTGGCACTGAGCAGCAGGTTCGGCACCGCCATCACGAACAGGGCAAAGGGGTAGGCCGTCCACGGCGTCGATACGACCGATGCTGGCGACAGCCAAGGGGCGGCGCTGCCGAGGAGCAGCCCGAGCGGGACGGTGAGGAAGCACACCAGGACGGCCGCGAAGGCGCCGAGGAAGCGCCCGAGCACGACGTCCCGACGCCGGACGGGGGTCGCCTGCACGAGAGGGGCAAAGCCGGTGATCGTGTCGCGCAGCACCGCATCCCCGACCAGGGCCGCGGTGGTGAACATGAAGAACAGGCTCCAGAGGAGGTGCGTTTCGACGACCGCCTCAGCCCCGTTCCGCGCACCGCCGTCACGCAATCCGACCCGCAACTCCTCGACCGTGACAGATCCGAGGACCATCAGCAGTGAGACCACTGAGACGATCCAGAAAACGTGCGACCGCAGCTGCTGACGAAACTCGAAGGCGGCGACGGCGCGCATCATCGATGTCAGCCTAGCCGCGCCGTGTAGCGAGGGTCGCGAAATAGATGTCGTCGAAGGCGACCGGCGCCGGCTCGAAGTCGCGATCCGGGCGTCCGTCGGCGAGCACGTGCACGACGGTCTGCCCGGCCACGAGGCGGGTTGAGATCACCGTGTGCTCCCGGCGCGCGGCGGCGAGGTCGGTCCGGGCGACGACCTTGCGCCAGACGCGGCCCTCGAGTTCTGCCAGCATCGCGAGCGGCGCTCCGTCACGGAGCAGGCGCCCGCCGGCGAGCACGGCGGCCCGGGAGCAAAGGTCGGCCACGTCGGCGACGATGTGAGTCGAGAGGATGACCACGACATCCCCCTCGATGTCGGCCAGGAGGTCGAGGCACCGGTTGCGTTCCTCCGGGTCGAGGCCGGCCGTGGGCTCGTCGACGATGATGAGACGCGGCGCGCCGATCAGCGCCTGCGCTATCCCGAAGCGCTGACGCATGCCCCCCGACAGGCTTGCAAGCGCACGCCGACGTGAGCCCCACAAGTTGACCCGGTGCAGGAGGGCTCCGACGAGGTCCCGGCGCTCACGTCGCGCCGAAACGCCCTTCAGTACCGCCATGTGGTCGAGCATATCCTCGACAGTCACGCGTGGGTAGACGCCGAAGCCCTGCGGCAGGTAGCCGAGGGTTCGGCGCAGGCGCTCGGGTTCGGCGAGCACGTCGATGTCATCGAAGCGGATCGTGCCCGCGGTGGGCGTCTGCAGGGTGGCGAGCGTTCGCATCAGGGTCGACTTGCCGGCGCCATTGGGTCCGAGCAGGCCGAAAAGCCCAGGCGAGATGTCGAGGGACACGTCGTCGAGTGCCCGCACTCCCTCGTTGTAGATCTGAGTGATGCCGTGCAGCCGCAGCAAGGCATCGGTCCTCGCGGCGGGGACCTGCCCGCGCTGTTGCTCTTGGCTCAGCATGACGACGGCTCCTCGATCGCGTTTCCTCCTCAGGGGCTTACAGGGGCCGACCCCTCTTCTGCTGCACGACGGTCGTCCGTAGCCGCACGCTGTCGCCCTGGTGAACGTCGGACAGGCGCAGGCGCACGACGTCGCAACCCAACCCTACCGCGATCCGTCGATGACCACCGCGCAGCCGCTACCCGGGACACGACCAGCAACAGCTTCAGTGCCGCTGCGCCGACCATGCTTGTACCACCCGCCAGAAAAAGCCTCGTCATTGCTTTCCACATAGGAGAAGGCAGGTCGGGATATAAGCTTGGCCAGGCGCGGTAGCGCCCTGACTTTCGTGCCGGACAAAAAGGCCGCGAGCGGCAAAAAGAGGAAGTAGCGGGCGCAGCACGGCGGCACACCCGGAGCCGCGAATCAACTCGACGCCGCAATTCCTCGACGCGCTTCCGTCGGCCAGCTGCAGCGCCGCCGGCTCGAGTGTCGACCAGGCAGAGACATCCGCCGCAGCAGCACCGGCATGTGGTCCTGGCAGGGCGCTGTCGGACACGGTGAAAGTGTTCCCGCTCGAACAGGTCCTGGCGAAAGGCCTCGATCTTCCTTCCGTGCCTTTCCAAGATGTCGGCGTCCAGGAAAACGGGCATGAGCTGGTCGCCGCCCTTGCCGATTTGGGAGCGGATCTTGACCACGTCGAAGTCAAAGCCGAAGGCCGCGAAGGCTCTCTGCCAGGCTTCCGCGTGAAATTCGACGCTGTCGACGAGGGTCCGGTCGACATCGAAGATAACGGCGGTGGCACCGAGTAGGGATGGGTCTTGTAGGATTCATGGAAACAAGGTCTCGGCAGAGGGAAGTTTACTAGCGGAAAGCAAGACACCGTCGACTACGCACATCATCCTCGTCTGACCAGATGTAGCAATCGACCGAGAGCAACGGAATTGCGTGCTGCCGTCTGTTGAATTAGGCGCGTCGGATAAAAAACTATCGTCATTCCAATAAGTGACGCTTGCGCAGCCCTGCTTCGAACACAGAGCGACACACAGGAGTAAGGAGCCTGCGGTGAGCTTTCATACACGCGAGCACCTCATCCTCACTCTGTGCATTGGCGCAGATTTTGGCTGCATCTCCATCACATGCCTGATGCTCGGCCGGTGTGATGTTGTATTCATCAGCCAGGGCGTTTGCGGTAGAGCAGTGCAGCAGACCGACCGCCAAGGTCGTGAACGCAAGAGTGGATCGCATCGGGGCCGCTCCAAGGGGGAGGGCCGGTTCGTTGGTGTTCAGGGTTACGCGGACCTGAAATCGAGCCGGCGAAAGACGAGCAATGCGGCGGATCGAGACAAGGTTCGCTAGCGCAACTACACCAATCGATCCTGCAACTCCCCAATCACGCGCCGGCTGTTCCTGCACGGCGGTCGTTTCACCTACAGGTTGATGGTACACGTGCGATATCGGGTTCAGGACAGCGGACACCATCTCGACCAAGCTGGGATGGAGAAGACTGCGCCCCCTCTCCAGGCAGGGATTCCTTCGCCCTGCAAACAGCCCTCGACAAGGGCTACTGCGGTCGACCAATCTTACAGGGGAATCGGGTGAAGGAATCATGCGGCGATGAGGCTTGCGAGAAAGTCGTCGTCCCATGCTGCGACCTTGCGTTTGAGGCGGAGTGAATCCTTGCCTGGCGCCCTTCGGGTGAGATTGATGGCCATGTGTTTGAGTGTGGTGAAGTTGGCTTGGGCGTGATCGGTCCTGACGCGGCACTCGTCGTCGCGAAAGATCATGTCCATCACCTAGTGTAGGCTGTTCTCGACAGCCCAGTGCGATCGGACGATAGGCCCCAAGGCATTGGCCAACAGCACGAGTGATGTGATGTAGAGCCTCGTCTCCGTCTCGATCTTGCCGTCGATCTCACGTTCACTGTCGATGATGATGATGCGTTTCAATCCCGGCCGTTTGTGTTCGTCGAGCCAGTCGACGTCGTGGATGACGGTGGTGGTTCTGGTCTCGATCCGCCCATGATCGCCGTCGACGGTCTTGTCTCGGCTGATCGTGGTGTCTTTGAAGTCCTTGGCCTTCTGCTCGGCGACGAAGAGTTCGACATCGTCGCGCAATGTGCCCTGGTTGCCCTTCAAGGCGAGAACGTAATCTGCCTTCTTGTCGATGATCTTCTGGGCGATCTCGCGCTGACATCCCATGGCGTCGATGGTGACGGTCGCTCCTTCGATCGCCATCATCTCGAGAAGCTTCGGGATGGCGGTGATCTCGTTGGATTTCTCCGCCACCTTGACCTGGCCGAGCACCACACGCTGGCGTGCCGCGAAGGCCGAGACCATGTGGATGGGAGCCGTGCCGCCTTTCTTCTGGTAGGAACGGCGCACGGTCTTGCCGTCGATGGCGATGACATCGGTGGCAACGCCGGTCAGCGAGCCGACCCAGGCGACGAAACAGCGCTGGAAGGCTTCGGCATCGAGCGACGCCAGGATGTCGCCGAGGTGGTCATGAGAGGGAGTGCCGTCCTCGAACGGCCGGAAGCGGCGCAGAAGCTTGCGCTTCTTCTCGCCGAAGCGGGCAATGTCGACGATCGTCTCGGCTCCCGCCAGCACGGCCAGGAGGCACAGCAGCAGGATCTCGTCCAGCGGATACATCACCTTGCCGCGCTGCCGTGGATCCGGCAGATCCCTGAAATACCTTAGAAAAACGACCGACTCCGCGAGCGCCCCGCCCTCCGCGCCCCCCTTGTCCATCGCCGACCGCTCCACCCGAATCAGTGGACCACGACAGATTCAGCCCCAAACGCTTTTGTCACCCCCCTGTTTCACCCGATCGCCCTGACCAATCTTAGCCGCTTGCTAGCTAAAAGGGCACTGCGGAGTTAATCTTCAGAAGGGTCGGCCAGCTGCCGGACCCGCTTTTGGAGATTTGGGTATGCAACTTCCCAGGGGAGCGACGGTCGCCGTTGCGGATGGAGAAAAGGTGAATTTGTTTCACAACACGGGCGACGAAGGCAGTCCGAAGTTAGCGGCGCTGCCGGGACCGGATGTTGACAGCGACAACAAGGGATCCGGCGGGCGACATCATAGCAGTTCCGCCAACCCGGATGCCAGCCAAGTCGCCGAGGATAGTTTTTCGGTTGGGGTCGCTGAATTCCTCAATCGGCAGGTACTGGAAGGCAAGATTGCTCACCTTGTTGTCATCGCCGCGCCGCGAACGCTTGGGGAGTTGCGCAAGCACTACCACAAGAGTTTGTCCGCCACGCTTGTGGGTGAGATTGCCAAAGATCTTACGGGCCATTCAGTTCATGATATCGAAAAGGCCATTGCCGCGAACTGAGTGCACGTGAGGAGTGTGTAGGGCGGTGACAAACTAAGCCCACTGGAGCGCCGGCGAACTGCTGACGCGGGCGGAGCAAAATCCGGCTAGTGGATAGGCTCCCCGTTTTTGGGGGCCGGGGATGTTCGTCGTGGAGATCTACGCCGCCGTTCGGCATTTCGGTGTTCATCGAGGGGCACAGCCGCCGGGAGGCCGTGATGGCGGCGGGACCGGCGCCGGCGACATGCAGCAACCTGATGCGGTCCCGGTCGAGCCGGCGTTTCCCACCCACATAGGTGCCCTCGCCTTTCGTGCGTTCGATGCCGTCGCGCTGTCGCTCCTTGATGAAGCGGCGTTCCATTTGCGTGACCATGCCCAGCACGGTCATTACAAGATGACCCATTTCGCCGCGGGTCGAAACGTGGGGGTCGAGGACGGTGACGAAGGCTTCGCGCTGTTCGCACTCGTTAACCAGGTTGAGCACGTCGCGGGTGTCGCGGCCGAGCCGGTCGAGGCGGGTGACAACGAGTTCGTCGCCGGGTCGGAGAAACTCCAGCACGGCGGCCAGCTCGGCGCGGCCGTCGCGGCTGCCGCCCGACACCTTTTCCGATCTAATGACGCCGCAGCCTTCGGCCTTGAGTTTCGCGAGCTGGATGTCGAGGTCTTGGTCGAGGGTGCTGACGCGGGCGGAACCGATGCGGGCCATGGTGAAGTCACCTCAGGGTTTTAGGCCCGAGGTGTCGCATGTCACAAATAGTCGATGTCAACCCAGATGTTAGGATCCGGCTCGGCCGGCGTGTGACGTCACTCGGGTATGCCCGATGTGACTACTTTGAACCTAAGCCAGCTTGGCGCCAACAGCGGACACTGGCTTCATGCCTGCTTTCGGACGTTCAGAATCGCGCCATCTCGGTCACCACAGGACTGAGATTATAGGCTCTGGGAGGCGACGCCGATTGCTGGTCCTGACATCAGAAGACTGGGAGGTCATGCGACCTAAGGCAGACAGCAAATGAAGTTCACTGCTTGCATGCAGTTGCCTAAAGCTGGTCCGGCAGCGGAATGTGCTCCAAGGGATAGAGAATCACAGGCGGGTCTTGAGCCATGTCGAAGACCGGATATTCCGTCTTTTCCCAATCGAACAAGCGCCGGCCTAGCAGATAATGACCACCGGCTTTACGCACGACGAACGGAAGCGTGTTGCCGAACCGGTAAATCTTGACCATCTGCGGCGAGCCGCCAATGGCGGTATGCTCCGGCCTTCGCTGATCGAGCAGCTTGTATAAGGCTTCCAGCGGCTCGTAATCGAAATCGACAACGATCTTGTCGTTGTTCCTTTGTGCCGGCCGGCCATGACGATGTTCGAGGACGTCTCGTAGCGTGTCCATGTAATCCGCTTCATGGTCCCCGAGGAACACCAGCGACCTTTTCGACTCGTGCCATGGATGAATGGTTCGGGCCTTTTTGTGGTGAAACCTGAATGTGCCCTGGTCGAACTTGAAGAAGCCGACCTCAAACCGCTGTAGCTCCGGCGACCATCCGCCGAACAGGATGCGCGTCCCGCTCAGCTCGCGTGTCTTGTCCTGCAGGAGTATGTCCCAAGCGCCGATCAGCTGGTTAAGCAGTTGCCCCGCAATTGAGATCAGCTGCGTCAGGTCAGCTGCCCGGGTGCGGGTCTTAATATGATTGTCCAGCGTGGTCGCGACCTGAATGAAGAAGGGATAGGCTACCTGCGCATCGCCGCAGAACGCTAGAGCGCAATCGCCCCTATGCAGGCGAAAAAGCTTCTGCGCCTGATCCATTGCACCGAAGCTCCTGAGGCGGCTGTCCGAGGCGAGCAGAAGCTCGACGGTGCCGCCGATCCGGCGCAGCCATGCGATGGCGATGGTCATGAGAAGCTTTCCAGCCCGCCGGCTGTCTGCCGTTCGTGCTCCTCCATCATGAAGGTTAGATAGCTGCGCACCAGATTGCAGTAGAGCCTGGCCTCGTGCGGCTGGATAGCGATGCCTTCCTTCAAATCGACTCCGTGGCGCACGCCGCCGCCCGTCGGTGACGACAGATAGCCGTGCAGGGTCGTCATCCAGGTCAGGATCTGCTCCTGCGCCCTGCCGCGGCCCTTTGCCCTCATCTCCTTCACGATTGTCACAAAATACTTGCCCTGGACCGTCGCGTCTTGGCCTCCGGTGCCGCGGAAAGCAGTCACGATCGTCTCCAGCAGCCACAGCGTCTCCTGCACCGCGCGGCGCCCCTGTCCCTCGTTCATGAGGCGCTCCGAGGCGGTCAAGCTCTCCTCGATCAACGGGCGCGCCTGCTCAGCCAGCGACAGGGTTCTCGGCACTTCGATGGGCGCGTAGGCCTTCGTAGCGATTAGGTGAGGCGGCCGGATCTCATATCCGGCATCCTCCTCCGCCAGCACGCGATTAATCAGGCCGATGTCGGGCACCGCCAAGCCCATGTCTCGGCACTCGGCGCACGCGTCGTAGAAGGCCTCGATGAATAGTGGAGCGTTGTCAGAGGCCCTGAACATCGCGTCGTTAAGATCGGACCAGGCCCAGCTCACACTGCTGCTGCGGCCGGCTGCTCCAAAGCAGGCTTTGAACCTTCGACATTCTGCCAGACATTGCCCTGCGCGGCGGTCCGCTCGATGAATGTGTAGAACGCATTGACGACGCCGCGCGGCGCTGCACCCGGGCTGGTAAATTGCCATGCTGGTTCGAACTGCAACATCAGCCGCTTTCAATTCAGGTTGAGGCCGATAATGCGGCTGTTCAGCTTGGTTTTCCAATTCGTTTTTATCCCGAGAATGTCTTGAAGGTCGCCGAGCCCACTACATCCAGAACGCTGGCGACGTAGTCGCTCGGATCCCGGGCTCGCACCCACCGAAATCCACCCGAAGCGAATGGCCGCTCACCATCCATGCTGTCCTTAAGGGCGATGGCAAGTCGCTCAAGCGCTTCCTCCTGTCGTTCCCGCTGACATTGCGGACGGAACCGCCAGCCTCCCCCGCCTCGGCGCTCAGAAAGGTGTAGCCCGCAGGGGTGTGGATGAGGAGCAGCACGGGGGAGAACTGCAGTTCGGCAAGCAGCCAGGCGGTGCGCGCATCCAGCCCAGAGGGTCCCGATGGCGCCAGGTGGTTGTGCCAGGTTCCGAGCGCGTGAAGGGCGCCTCCCGTGGCGTCGACCAGATCCGCGATCTGTCGGCGAAGCGTGCCGGTGCCGAGACGGAATTCGCAGGCGGAGAACTTGCTGCCGGGCGGAGCGGCAAGGACATCAACAACATGGAACGCATCGGAGATGTCCGAATAGCGGCCGACGATCACCCCTCCGGTTTCGACCCCGGGTCTCGCCCGGATTTCCTCCATGATTTTTCCGTGCGCGTGGCCGCCGATCCTGACCTGCCGTCCGTGCCCGTTCGCTTGAACGACCTGGACGGGAGACACCGGGCGCCGGATCCAAGTCTGACCCAGACCGTCCTCGGGCGTTAGCCCGAGCAGGATCTCGCCCCCGTCTTGAGGGAGCCCCTTGCCCTGCCAGGCCGACAGGCATTCCGCCATGGGCGCCGTCATCGCCGAAAGACGCGCGTCGGACATCGGGAAGGTGAGCGAAGAACACCCCTGGCCGATGTGCACTTCGTCCGGTGCCGAATTGAACGCCACATCTCCGATGCCAGGATGCTCCGACATGATGCGAAAGGCTTCGACGACGAGGTCGAAGGTCGAAGGATTCGCCTCACAGCCTTCGACGGACAGGTATCCGACACGGCCTTTGCCGAACAGGCACGACTCTACGATCCTGGCCCGTGTCGGCAGAACGTCAGGCAGGCATAGGCTTTCCCGCACGGCGAGCGAGCCGGTCGCGTTGACGGCGAAGTCCAGCGTATTCGGGAAAAGCTTGGGAAGGGCTTCTTTCGGTCGTCGCAGAACATCCTGGTGGTGAGCCTCGATCTGCGGGCCGAGGCCCCGCAGTGACATGGCGAGCGTGACAGCCTTGGGCGGCATCAACGACGCCTCGACGAATTGGCCCGGCACCAGTGCGTGCCGCGCATAGTTGTGCGGCTGCATGACCGACCTGTCGACGGCGTTGGCGGGGGGACTGCCCAGGCGGGCCATGTGCATCGCGATCTTCGATCCGACGCTGCCGCAGCCGAGGAGCCCCCATTTGAACGGGACGACCGCCTCTGGCACACCGGACGCGCGCCGGAGTAGGCCGGGCGAGATCATGTCCCGATGCGCCGCCAAGCGAACACGCTTCTTGCTGGCGGCCGACAGGTCGTCGTTCCCTTCCAGTTCTATGAGGTAAGGTTTGATTTCCAGGACGGATCCTTCGCCGATCACCTCGCACGGGCGCCGCGCCATCAAAATGACCGCACAAACGGCCGTGGCAGCGAAAGGGCGCCGAGTGCGGGACGCCAGCAACCCGAGCTTGACCTCTAGCGTCGAGCGACAGCCCAGCGCCTGAGCACGCGCGTAGAGTGACGCGACGTCCCTGACCGTTTCGGGAGCGTAATGATCGGCCACGAACGGTTCGCCGCTCGGCGTCTTGCCGGACCATGCAACGAACGTGAGCCCCATCACTCCGTCGGGATTGCCCAGGGCATCGCTGAGCCGGTGACTGATCGGAACCTTCCCGTCGGCGGCGAACACGCAGTGGATCCTGCGCGGTGCGTCGGCGGTGAACAACGCCGCAAGGAAGACGTCGCATCCGCTCGTCGGACGGGGAACGCCGCGCAGCCACGCCGGATCGGCGACCACCAAATCGTCGATGTCGTCGCGTCGAACCGGCTCCCATCCCTGGACGGGATTGATCAGCTCGACGGCTGCGGTCTTTTCGAGCCAGGCGACCAGCTGATCCACGAGCGCCGGCAGCCCTCGGCTCCGCAGAAGCTCTGCCAGGTCGCCGGAATAGAGGCAGGGAACCGGCGGAAGCCGGGGGGATGTCGGCTGCAAATGCGGATGCGACCGATCGAAGTCACTTCGGAGGAAAACCTTCGGAGGCCGCACCGGGTAATCCGAAGGGAAGAGTAGGGTGGCGGTCTCATCCTCCTTAACGCCGTTCGGGCTCGCGCCCCTGGCCTTCCAGCGGCTCGGCAGCATGGTGTCGATGCGGATCATGACTCGGACCGGCGAAGGACCGGGTTTCACGTCCACCTGGACGACGCGATGGTGAGCGCCCAATTGCCGGATGGCTCGGGCGATCCCGTCGGGCACGGCCAAGGTCGGCCCTCACCCGTGAGAGAGCGGCTGCGACCCAACGCCGGTGACGTAGGGCGAGGAGACCGACGCTGCCGCCTTCTTCGGCTTGGGCTTGACCCCGCCGCTCGTCACCTCAAGCTCGTAAGGGGCATCCCCCGAGCCGTCCGACACGCACCGGAACGATCCCTTCTTGGGGGAGAGGATCGACTCGTACTCCCGCTTCGCGCGGATGCAGGGCGGATCGTTGTCGTCGTCGAGGATCGGCTTGCTGCTCGCGAGGATCATGGCGCCGTCCTTGGCCTGCCCGAGCGCTTTCCTCGCCTCCTCGGATACCTCGGCCTCCTCGCCGAAGAGGGACCAGCTATGGTACGAAAGGCTGTGCCACGAACAGTGATGCGGCGCGATCAGGACGTCGTATTCCAGCCTGGACGACCGGTCCTTGTTCCGGCCCCAGATCCGCTCCCAGATCGCAACCTCCGCGTCGCCGCCGATCAGGTAGTGGGCGATGTCCGTCGCGTACGACCTGAAGGCGACGTTGATGACGACGCTGGAGTCGTTCTTGCTCAGGATCTCTTCGACGACCGCGTCCCCAGTCGGGATGGGCGACAGCAGCCGGGCCGTGAAGTTCAGGATGTCGGACTGCGCGTCGATGGTCCAGAATTCCTGGTCGACCTTGATCAGGATGGAGCCGAGATCGTCGGTCTTTCCGTCCTCGTCTTCCCCCATCACCAGGATCCGGTCGCCTTCGCCAAGCCACCCCGCTTTCCGGAACTCCGTGACCCGGCGCCGGGCCTCGCTGGACCAGGCCAGGGCGTCGTCGCAAAGCGAGTGGTTCTTCGAGGCGCGGCGGAACACCACGGGTGACGACCACATCTCCTTGATCACGATCTTGTCGGCGGTCGAGGACCAGTCGCTCAGCTTCCCGAGATGGAAATGGCGCTTCAGTCCCCGGCAGTGATCCTGGTCGGGGTGGGTCAGGAGGAAGGCATCGACGTAGAGCCGTCCGTTCGCGTCGAGCTTCAATCGCTCCCGAAGCTGAGCCGCGACATCGGCGTGTTCGGTTTCGGGGTCGTCGGCCGACTGCCGGATATTGCAGTCGACCAGGATGCGCTTACCGCCGTCGGTGACGATGAGCATCATGTCGCCGTTGCCGACGCGGAAATGGGTGGTGGTAGCCGTCACGTGCTTCGTCTCCATGTAATACGGAGTGGCCTAGTCGAACAAAAAGTGCGCCTACTCCGAACATGGTAAATCCCTTTCGCTTGTCAAGTGGATTTGGTATCGCTACACCGAACATCGAAAAGGGGACAGGCAGGTGGCAGGCGCGTTCGGAACGAAGATTCGCGAACTCAGGAAGGAAAAGGGCCTGACCCTGGACCAGCTCGCGGAGAGATCCGGGTCGAGCAAGAGTTATATATGGGAATTGGAGAACAAGAACCCTCCAAGACCATCTGCGGAAAAGATAGCGAAGATAGCGTGGGTTTTGGAAGTCACTGCCGATTATTTGATGGATAAAGACGATAATAAAGACAGAGATACTGCTGAAGATTTAGCTTTTTTTAGAAAATACCAAAACTTGGACCAAGATACGAAAGAAAAAATCAGAAAAATGTTGGACGTGATAAAGGGCGATTGATGATGGATGGCGTGACCGGGCATCTTCGTTGGGCGATGGACCTGAGCCGCCTTCTTAATCTCGCGTGCCATGCCGATCGCTTTCCGGTCAACGTAGAGCAACTGGCGCTCGAATTCTCGGCGAACCGCTTTCCGAAGGATCCAATCAAGGCGATCAAGGGCGGTGACCTGAAGAACTTCGAGGGTGCGCTCTATCCGATCGGCGACGCGACCGGTGGATGGGCCGTCATCTACAACGAAGTCGGCATATCGCCTGGCCGCAGGCGTTTCACGGTCGCGCATGAGTTCGGTCACTACCTGGCCCATCGCCACCGCCTGCCTGACGGCATCGCGTGTGACGCCTCGGCCATCGACCGCCGCGAAGGCTTGGGCATAGAGAAAGAAGCCGACGAGTTCGCCGCCTACCTGCTGATGCCTTTCGATGATTTTCGGTCGAGGATCGCACCATCGGACAAGCCCGACATCGAGGCCCTGATCGCCTGCGCCAAACGGTACGGCGTGTCGTTGACCGCCGCCGTGTTGCGCTGGCTCGAATACACGGAACGCCGGGCGGTCATGGTCGTCTCCCGCGACGGCGGCGCACTCTGGGCGAAATCGAGCCAGCGCGCGTTCCAATCGGGCCGGTTCCTGCGAACGAAGGCGGAGAGCTATTTCCTCCCGGAGTCCTCTCCGGCGGCGACGGGAACCTTCGACACGGCCGGCAGGGCGAACGTGATCCACGAACCCGGCGTCTGGTTCCCGGAGGAGACCGAGGAAATGTCGGTCCGCTCGGAGCGGTTCGACCTGACTATCACCGTCCTCCACCTCCCGAAGGAGACCCCGTTCGTGCGCTACGACCGCGCAAGCTAGGGAAGGCAGCAGGTCCGACATGCTCGACGCCCTCAAGCTGTTCGACGCCTACGGCCTGAGAGCCCAGCTCTTTCCGGCCTTGATAGCCGGACTGCCGACACTCGGCCTGTTGATCGTCCTTGTTCCGTGGGATCACCTCGGCTTCCCACATGCGCTCGCCGGAATCATGAGCGGGGTGCTTCTCTATGCCTTCGCGGATCTGGCGCGGCGCTACGGTCGGAAGGTCGAAGCGCGACTCGGAACCCGCGCGACGCCCCAACTTTTCCACAGGGCGAACACCGTCATCGACGAGCCCTTGAAGGTCCGGTACCGCGCCTTCCTGGTGAAGAAGATCGGCGGGACGGTCCCGTCGGAGGAGCAGGAGCGCACCGAACCGGAGGAGCCGAACCGATGGTACAACGCCGCCGCCACGTGGCTGCGGGAGCACACGCGGGACCACAAGAAGTTCGTCCTGCTGTTCAACGAGCTGGTGAGCTACGGCTTTCGCCGAAACCTGCTCGGCCTGAAATACCTCTCTCTCATCCTCAACGTGATCGTTCTGGCGACGGCTGTCGCCATTCTGCATTTTCGCTTGGCGTATTTTGCGGCCCTCTCGGACGTAGATGCAAAGCTTTGGACCGTCATCGGCGTGGCCCTTCTGCACTCGCTGTATATGGCGGCCGGCGTCGGCAAGGGGCCGGTCGTGGAGGCCTCGATAACCTACGGCCGTCAACTCATCCTGTGTTGCGAAACCTTGATGGGTGCTGCTGACAAGAAACCTGCGAAGCCAATGAAACAGTCTGCCGCCTGACGCGATGCCGAGCGCTTCATAGACTCATACGTGGGCGGAATGCGCACGGCCCTCCCGCCCAACAAGACGCCGGCCGCGCGGCGGGGGTAGCTGACGGACAATCCTGGGAGCGGACATTGTCAAGGTCCGCTTAGGGTCAACTCGAGACCTTGGACCAGTCTGTGTCGACGCATCGTTTCGTTGGCGGCGCGCTTTTCTTCAACCGTCGGGTTCAGGCCGAGTAGGTTTCGTCGTCCGATCGTGGCTCTGCCCCTCCGTCGTGCCTCAGTTCGGTGACGAACCAGTCCATGACGGCAAGGAAGCGGGATGTTGCCTCTGGTGTGAACCCGTTCAGGGGGATCGTCTTTCGTTTCGAGACCGCGTCCGGAGGCAGGCGAACCCCCGGGACGGTGTTGAGGCGGTCGAGCAGTTGCTGCCGGCGTGCGATGTCGCCGAACACGGGCTTGTGGTAATTACCCACGCGGTTCAATCGCGCTGGTTTGGGCCTGATACGGAATTCAGGCTTGGACGGTGTTGAGGATGATGCCGAAGACGTTGGCGTCGGGTCCGACGCGGGCTGTGGCGACGACGGTC
>JAABUJ010002500.1_pt1 | contig 22624 bp, 16 predicted proteins | sample 5559131 | NCBI WGS metagenome assembly JAABUJ01 (sample SAMN10711875, study PRJNA513366) | rock metagenome | isolation source: Antarctica rocks | place: Antarctica: Victoria Land, Mt New Zealand nord | collected 2016-01-07
GCGCGACGCCACCGTGGCACCTTGCACTGCAACAACCACAGCTCGACCAGTGACTCTATTAGCTCTGAAAGGCAAGCCTTCCAGGTTCCCAGCCTGCACCACGGGGAGGAAGAGTCTTTGCAGGCCTAAACATCTATCTATGCTGTCTGCACTCAGAACTTTATTGACAGTTATATCTCTTTAATTATGATATACACTGAGTTCTCAGTGATTCAGATGACTCTTTTGACAATGTCATTTTAAATTGACATGTAGAGCACTGTGTATTGCAGTGTAATGTTAAGAGATTTGCATCAGTCATTTAGAATGAACTTTAACTTCATTTTATTGTTGCTTTATACAGCAAGAATCTTTGCATCAATTTAAAGTTCAATCTTTAATCATCATTTTTACAGTGTCTGTAAAGTTTTATTACATTGTTTCAGCAGTATCATTTACATCTTTCAAGAATAATTATCTATTATCTTCAGAAAGTACTGATATCTATTAAATGATAAGAATAATGAGCTGTATATATTAATGAAGACAAGAACAAGAATGTTAATCTTTCTTTTGCTTACAGTGTAATCTTATTTATTAATGAACTTAATTAGAACATAAATCTCATATACATTTTTATTGTTCTCAATGATGAGAATTGACTTTTTAAGAATTATTATCTTGTGAAGATCATGCAACTTCATGAAATCAAGATGAACAAATTATTAATATTAAAGTCTGTAAGTCTTAATCTTTTCATTTAATGATGCAGTGTCAATGTTTAAGAAGTTAATCATAAGATTATGTTCATGAATTTAAATATATAAATTCATGTCTGAAGCAATAACAGAGAAGATGATCTCTGAATATAATGTGTATATTGTAAATATTAAAGTAAATTTATTAAAATTCTTTACAATATATTTAATTATATAAACTTCATCTTACTCTAATATTTCTATTATGATCTTATTGTGCTTATCATATATTCAAAGACAGTGTTAATCAAAGCTTTTATGCAATTTTATCTTGCACATTTACTTTTCTGACAGAAGATTAATCTTAAGTTTAAATACATAAAGTGTTGAACTCAGTCTTACAGAATTTCTTAACTTAACTTGCATGATGATTACTTTACAATAATAAGAGTATAAATGTTCTCTTTTAACTTTAATTTGTCAGCATCTCATTCATATAAGAAAGTCATGACAGCCTTCTTGAACAGAGCAGTAATTTCATTGTTAACTTTTTTTTTCTTTTTAGATTTAAAGAAGAAGTCATCATCATTACTGTCACTAATTTCTGCATCAAAGACTCTGTATCTCTTTTCTTTTTCTTTATAGACTGACTTCTGATATAACTTAACTGCAGTCAATATGTACAGCTTGATTACAGTTAATCTGCTTGTCTTCTTTTAAGTATCTTGCTTAACATCAGAAAGAAATTTGCAATCTTTAATGAAGTGAGAATCATTATAAAGAAAGCATTTAATAAAGCAGTAAAAAGAATGATTACTGTCTGAGCTGAATAATTTGTGATAATGTTGCTTAATATTAACTATGTAATAATTCAATGAACTGCAATTCTAATTTATTAAATATTGATCTTTTTTCTATTTATTTATTTACAAAACAATAATAATCTCATCAGTCTTAAGCTATATTTCTTTCTTTTAAAGCTTTTATAAATTTCTTTTAACATCTGAATTGTTCTGAGCATCAATGACATTGTGAATCACAATGTACTCAACTAATAACATTTAAAGCAGTATTTAAAATCATTATTCTGATTTAAATAATTTAATTATATCAGACTAAGTTGCAGCAATCTTTCTGTCAAGTTTGCTCAGATAAATTTATACTTTTTAATGAATATATTCTTTGACATTCTATACTCAACAAACTTCATCAAATATTGTCTCTCAATTGTCTGCAACTTCTTCTTATACTTAAACTTTAATGTATCTCAAACATTCTTTATGCTGATTTTGTCTATTAAATATTCTTAATTATCTGTGTTTATGCAGATAATAAATCAATATAAAATCTTTACATCAATTTTCTAATTTTCAAAGTCAAGACTACTGAGAAAAAATGAATCTAAGAATTTACTGATCAGTATATTGATTACTAAGACTTTAACAACATTTTATAGATTTTCTTTTATTAATTATTTTTTTATAAGAATAAATCATTGATTACAGTTCTTATAAATGAGAATTGAGATGAGTTGTTGCTTTATAAAGAAGTTATTGAAGTTTATGATGACAATAGTTGATACATAGTATAAGAAGTGAATAAAGTAAAATAACAATATATACATTGAAGATAATATAAATAAAATAAATAAAAAGCTTTTATATCTTTTATTCTGTAAGACAGTAATGCTTATTCATCTTAATAATTTATATTAAGCTGCTGAAGAACAGTGCTTTCTGAGTCACTGTAAATGTTAATTTTTGTTAAAACTAATTTTCTGTAAATTTTCTAAATTAAACATACTTAGCTACTGCAGAACAGTGCTTTCTGAATAACTGTAAATGTTAATTTTTGCTGAGATTAATTCTTTGTAAATCTTCTAAATTAAATATACTTAACTGTCACAGAATGCTGATTCTGCTAAAGTTAAATTTATTATAAATCTCAATAATCAGTGATACTGCTAAAGTTAAATTAACTGTAAATCTTAATAATTAATATATACAGCTGTCATTAATGTGCTGATTCTGCTAAAGTTAAATTTATCATAAATCTCAATAATTAGTAATACTGCTAAAGCTGAATTGACTGTAAATCTTAAAAGTCAGTATACTTAGCTGCTGTCACATTAAAAATATATACTTTTTCTGAGAAGCTTCTTGCTAATTTAAACTCATAATTTATTGAAAGAAATGAATACTTATGCTATACTATGCTGTCTAGTAAAATCTTTAAACTGTGTTGTCTATGAGCATATCTTGATTGAGAGAGTTACAGAAAAAGTAAAAAGAATGTTAACTGTAGTTAATGTAAACAGAGTCTTCACTCAGTCTTTAACACTAATTCTATCTTGCTTTATAGAAGCAGCTAGAACACTGCTTCTCAATAAAATACTTAATTAATTTGACTTCAAATTCATACTTATTGATATTAGTTTGCAGTTCAGCTTCTCTCAGCTGAAGTAGTATCTTTTGTATGTGATTACAGTGTTAATGTAGAGATTTATCAGTAAAAGTCAAAATATTATTTATGTACACAGAACAGAATTCATTCAGAAAGTCTTATAAAGCTCAGTTAATGTATCTTTGAAAAGTGCTTAAAGCATTGATTAGCTTAAAAGATGTCATTATTTACTTATATAATTTATATTTTATATAAAAGACTGTTTTTTACTCATTCTCAGTGGTTATCTGAATCTTGTAAAAGATCACAATGACATTAAGTTTAATATATTATTGAGCTTATTTAATGTTCTGCAGAGTCTCATAGATCAGTGATAGTAAGTATTAAATTTTTTTTATAATATAATTTAAATCTTAATAATTTATACAGATTTGTAGATTACTCTCTGACTTCTGTATAAAGAGAACAGAAATCACTGCAGATAAGTTACTGACTTATATAAACTGTTTATTCAGAAATTCTATTAATATTTTATATAAAATCAGTATCTCTTCTTAAGTCATATTGTATAAGAATTTTCATAATATTTTTAACTTCTTTTTATCTATTTCTTTCAACTTAATATGATAATTCATTTCTTTCTCTCTTAAAAGAAGCAACTTCTCTGTCATTATATAATTAAAGACATTTAAAAATTTATAATATTGTTTTAAAAGCAGTATCTTTGAGTCTATCTTCTTTCTTAAGATCAACACTTTTTCAATGTCAACTATATTAATTAAAAACATCTCAATCTTTTTTTGCTTCTTCTCTTTCTTCTGTATAAGATTTATGAATGATACAGTCAATATTATAAGATAACTAAAAGTGTCTTTAATAGACACTTTTTGATTTTATATAAAGATTTTTATGAATTCTATTGTCAAAAAAATATTATCAGCATTTAAAATTATCTCATTCTGCTTCATTCAGAGTAGACTCAATATTAGATTGTAAAATGTTATTTTAAAAACAATATAAAAGAATATTTTTATTTTTTAATGTTCATCAATATTAATTTATACAATAATTACTTCTTTTACTGTTGCATCTAATAATTCATTAAACTCTATAATTGTATAAGAATTTATCTTTATGCACTGTAAGTTATGACTTCAGATAAAATGAAAAGTAATTGTTTTATAGAATAGATATTTAGTGTTATATAAGATATATATGTATGATTTCTTATTAATTAATATTGAAATAATAAAGAAAACACTATTTATCTGTTTCTTAAACTTCTTTCAGCTCTCATTATACTTTATATGCTCTCAGCTGCAACTTCTGCTAAAAAAATTTTTTTTAATTTTTATCTTTCTTCTCTATCTTCTTTACAGACTCAGCAACAGACACATTGATGATGCAGAGACATATAATAAATAGAAGTTTACATTTTCTGATAAAATATTTATTGTCATTACATTATATACAAAGTCACTTTATATAACATTTTGTCACTTTCTTCTTTAACACTCATTATACACAACATTTCTTCTCTGTCTCTGTAACAGCCACAGATTGTGACTGACTTACTGTAATAAGATGATGTACTTATTATATAAGAATGAAATTTAAATTATAATTAATGCTTTTATTAAGAATATATTTAAATTATTACTGAGAAACATCTTTTTAACTACATTATCTCACTTTAAGTCTTCTGCTTTCAGCAGTATATACTTAAAGATAATAAATAATTTAATAAATAATTTTCTTTTCTGCTTCAGCACTTTCAGAATTTATATAACTTACTTTTAAGATTTTAAGTCACATATATATATTATAGCTAATTAATTAACTTCTTAATAATTGTATGAGTTACTTCTTCATTAAATTTAACATAGACTACAATTCAAAATATAATTTAATTTAAAGTTATTTCTTCTAATTAATTATATATGTATTAAGACTAAACACTGTCTGATTTATTTAACAGATTCACATTTATCTTTATAACAATTTAAAACAATTATGATCAGAAATCTATTCATTTTTCTTTAAATATAAATATATTAAAAAGTCAAGACTTTTAATGTTCATTAATCTGCATAGTTTTCATGAACTGCTTCACAATAAAGTTATTTATATAAGCTGTAAGTTCTTATAATAATAATAATTCAGCTAATAATGATAGTGTTGTTGAGCTAATCAGTGTGTTTAAAGCAGTATTGAATTGCTTTATTATTAAAATGTATAGATAATTTGTATAACTCTTTATGTTATATATCTTATTGTATATCTTGTTCAGCAACATCTAATCTTAAATCAGCATTGCATTTAAGATAAGCTTAAACTCATTAATTATAATAGTTTCTTTATTTATTCTGCACTGATTATACAATCATACAGCAAGATCTCTTTAGTAGATTAGATTTAAATAAGAAAATTATTTTAATGTTACAGATTCACAATGAGATCAACACTTAATTGATAGTTTTTAAATACAAGAAGAATAATTTAAAGAGAAAAGAGAAGATTTATACAAAGATTGAAGATAAGAGTTTTTATTTTAAAGTCTTAGTTAGTGACTAGATTATAAGACTCTTAGTATGAGTGTAACTTATGATAATTATACTTAGAAGATAGCATTCAGTAATAGATAAGTATATTTAAGTGAAGAAATAATGTATATTAATTAAAGATATTTTACTTATTTAAATTTTCTTAACATTAAGTAATTTTCAAATTAAAGATTATGTTTAGCTACATTTCTCACAGTTATGTTAAGCTATCTATTTTGATATTAATTACAGTTAACTTAAAAACATACTTAAATTTAACTGAAAACAGCATTAAGTAATTACTTCACTTTGTATTATAAATATATTTGTACACAAAATTAACTTAAAATAGTAATAACTATTTATTTACATTAATTAAATTATTTTTCTGTCTTATACAATACTTATTATTGAACTGTCAGCTGTTTCTTCAAAGAAGCTATATATTGTATTGATAAATATTAAAAAAATGATAAGTAATGCATTAATAAGCTAAATAAAGAAGTAAGAGCAGTTAAAAGAATTGAGATTGAGATAAATATTTTTTTTAACTAAATTTTAATATAGACTTCTTATAGCTGTAATAAGATAAGACTCTGTACATTACAGTTTATATATAAAATTATTATTTAATACATTACAGTATTATGTCTGACAAGCAGTATTGTTATAACTTTAAATGTTAATACAGCTAATTCTTTAAACAGAATTTTACAACAACATCTTTGAGTCATAAAGTCACTTATTTGAGTATAATATTGTAGTTTAAGCTGTCTTTAAACTAAATGATTTTCTCTAAAAATGCTGCTTTCTCATGAATTTAAAACTATTACAGTTTTAGATGTAGTGCAGTCACAAGCTTATGATATTACTGTATTTGTGTACTGCGGGAGGCCTGTAAGGTAGTAAGCATCCTAGTAGCTAAGGTACCTACCTTCCCTAGGTATGTATAATTACCTTACCTTACCCACCTACCTAGTAAGATCACACTAGAGAGCTTCCCCGGAGGTTTCTGCTTACTTTGTAGAGTGCAAACATGGTCTGCGGAGACAAGGATGTTTTTTCAGATTCTACAGTGAGAATTGCACCAAGCTCGGAGTGCATTCTATGCTAAGGAAGATATCTTGCAATCGTATTGTCCAGCATCATCGGTCCGCCCTCGAAGTCGCTGGAAACCCTATTTCTTATTGCCTTCGCCATCTTCCTGCTTCGCCTTCTCGTCCTCCTCGCGTTTGCGCTTCTTGAGCTCCGGCGGGCTATCCTCGATCAAATCGCTGGCATCATTCAGCCCGTTCCACTTCGGCTTTCCGTCCGGAATATCCACGACGCGCTGGTGGTAGAACATGTGGCAGCTATACAATTTTTCGTGAGACTTGGGCCCTTGGAAATCGTTTGGATACAAAAAAAATCAGACACCCTACCTGGGTTCGAAATTCTTGATGTCTTCCTGGTTTCCCTTGAAATGGATCAATGACGGAAACAGCAAGATCATGTTTCTACCCTCATCCATGATGGGGGTCCGACAGTAGGCGCAGCTGACTTTGCACGGTAACTTGTGCTTTGTTGTCTTCTCCGTGCTGTCATACCATCCAAGTTCATCGTGACCCTTGGTGAAATTGATGTCTTCCTTGTGAAAAATTGCAGCCCATTGGAACGGTGCACCTGTAGTCACCGATGAGCCAGGTCGACCGAGTCTCACAGGAGCAAGATCAAAGGAACGTACCATGTAGCTTCTGACACGTCGTACAATGGCAGTACTTGGCATCTAGAGGCTTTTCCCTGCTCAATTGGTATCTGACTCGGCCACAGTGACAGCCGCCTTCGTATCGGACTTTGAAGTTTGCATCATTCTCGTGAATCTTGTAGGGCGCCCGATGCTTCCACTCATCGAGGCTCATCTTCGCGGTTGTTGTTGTGCGGAAGGCAGCTGTCTGGATAGGGAAACGAAGACGATTCGAACTCAGTAAGCGGGGTGTGCTGCAAGGAAGGACAGGGTATTTTAAGAGTGATGAGACAGGATTTGGATTTCTGAAAGATCTCAAGGCCATAGGAGGTTTGAATGTAACCAGGGCGGACCCCGATCTGAAAACGGCTGGATTTATCAGGGCAAGGGATAGAAGCAAAGGCGATGAAGTCACTACGTAATGTGTTTCAATTCCCCGGTACCTTACCTTAGTTACAGTGTGCTTGTACGTTTTAGAACTCGTGACGTCGTGATTGGTACTCTTGACGGGACCTAAGGTACCTGGTAGGTAACTTGGTTGCATCGCATGAGGTACAAACTGAATACAGTAACTTAAGGTAATCTGGTCTACCTTACCTCATGAAGGTTAAGCCTCGATGAGCCTCTGCGCCTCCCCGACCTTGACGCCCATAACATTGACCAAATAATCCACCCTGTAGAGGAAAATATCATTAGTTGCGGTAGTGCTAAAGGACACCTGTGAGGCAACTGAAAAGGGTAGAAATCGATGGCTGGGGAGAACTGGGAATTCTCCGATTCGCAACCGAGGACTTACTTCGCTTCTGCTGCAAGCCTTTGTTTGACTTCCCCAAATGCACGCTCACACGCTTCCCACACCCTTGCCCTTTGGGTCGGAATGATGGTCCTAATTCGCATTTTGAAGGTGGCACTGACCGGCCGGTGATCGGATGCACGCACTTCGTGCCGCCGGTACCCTAGCTGTTGAACCCGACCGGCCCCTCGATAGAGTATCCGATCACACCACGCCGGCGATCGCCTCTTCTCGCTCGTGTCGTAATTGTCCGTTCCGACGTCGTACTTGTACGTCGGAGCGAACGTAATCGGACCCTCGGTGAAGGCTCGGAGTCGAAATCCAGGATTCCGCTTCCTCGACAAAAAGAGCTGATCCCTTTCCAGAAGTTTGCCCAGGTTATTTGCCTTCACTGCATTGACGATGGTATCTCGAGGCATACTGTCGATGCGGTAGTTGAGATCTCCGTTGAGTACACATATCCCATGGTCGAGGATCAAGCCGCCATCGCCTCCACCAACATACACGTCAGCTCGACGCCCTGGATCCCGCTCTGCTGGCAATGAAGCGGTCTCCAGAATGGTGGCAATGTCAGCGTTACGGTGCACAGTTTGAGTTTGCCCGGCAGCCAAGTGGCAGTTGACGAAACAGACAGAGCTGTCATCAAGTACGAATCGTAGGATCAAGGCGCCCTGATCGGGACTGTCAATGTTGGTTCAACCTTCGAAGCAGCAGCCACCAACCTTGTTTCCATGTAGGCCGCCCAGTCCGCATTTGACTTCAGATCCGTTAAGATTCCGAATCCGTTGCTGTTCGGATCGCTTCACGAAAGCGCAGGTGAAAAGTCCAACGAGGGTGGATGTGTGCAGTAGATGGTAAGGTTCATCTGCGGGCATGTAATCTTCGATACAACGCGTAAGATAGTCACGCCATGCGCGATATTGTCGACTCATATGCTCCTGCTCCGATGGATCCTTCTTCCGTGAGCCTTTGAAGAGGCTTTCTGATCGACTTCAGCTAGGTCGTACAGTCGTTATAAAGGGGAATCTTACTGGCAGTAAGTCTCTTGTCATCAAGATCAACCAATTCTTGAAAGCCAAATACAAGAATTTCTGGGGGTTCGTGGGCTTGAAATATTTCTCGTAAAAAGTGCGCATTGTCCTCATCGTGCTGAAGATCCGTAGGGGTTGAAGCGCCAGCATTCCAAGTGATCATGACCGTCTTTACTTCACGAAACGTGCAGTATTCGACATCGTGCGCCTGGAACGCTTCCTCTGCAGTGTATGTCAGTCAAAGTCGTCGCGATGCGCATCGTGAGCGTACCCAACCAATCATCCTCGAGCATGCCATCCCAGATTCGAAGCGCGTTATCATTTCCAAGCGAGGCTACTTGGAGGCGGCCATTCTTCCATATACTGCTGCGGTCTACCAGAATACAAGCAACCGGATCCTCGTGTGCATGCCAGTCTTTCCTGACCTTCCATGGACGAGACTCTGTGTCGTACACGTAGATCATTCCGGTGTTATAACCAGCCCAGAGATAGTTCCCAGCCCCAGCAAGACAGTTGATCTTGTATACACTGACATTGACGATTCCTAGACAAGCATAATCGTGTGTGGAATATATGGTAACCTTGCCATCCGCGTGTCCAAAATAAGCGCGGTCCAGGTGACTGCTGATTAGAGCCCCTGAGGTCACATCGCCAACACCAGGCTGCATCAAAGGCCTCTGTAGTATCTGGAATGGCTTATCTGAGCGGACACCCGGCTGGAATATCCTGATCTCCTTTCCAGTAGCGAACCAGAGCTGGTCCGCAATTATCATGGCGAAAGAATGAGCCTTTGGCACCCTGAACGATAACACGTGACTGTTCTGCAAATCGGGAAGCCCGTATTCATCAGGCAGCCAGATATCCAACTTACCGTCATCATCTAGAGTCCACATCTCGTTTTGATGTCGATAGATCTTAGTGACTTCTCTCCGTGGATTTGTACTCGTCTTCGTCAGAACAATCGTCTGACTTTGTATGTCTATTTCCTGTATATCTCCTGAGTTGTTACCAAGCCATAAGCGCTTTCCTTCATTTTCAGCATTTCCTCCGGGCTTGAAGGCTAGAGCCGTGACCTTGACGGTGTCACCATGGCTCATGCTCATGACCTGTTGACCGTTCTGAAGGTCCCATATCTTAGTGAGATATCCTGTCGTACACACGTACTGTCCACAAATATCAAACAGCCTTGTATCATATTTGGTGTGAATCTCCGACGGTCCTTCTTTAACCCAAGGTCTCCTCCGATTCGTCTCCGAGAAATCTGGGAAATCAGTCAAAACATTCGCTGTAGCCTCTATGGCTGGACGCGGAGGTTCAGAGCCGTCATCACACGGTGGGTTTACCTGCCTTTGAGCCATGTGAGTTTGGACTGGAGCAGCTGATTGATGAGGAGGCGTCGGCTCAGTGGGACGATGACTCTGAGTCTCAAAAACCTGTTTGTTGCCGGAAGGTGTGGTTCGCTTTGGAGGAGTATGAGATCTCGACGTCGGCTCTGCTGCTACGGTACCTGGTGCAGAAGCAGATGTGAAGGAATGAAAATCCTTCTTGTTGAGCTGGCTAATACCTGGACGAGGCGGAAGTCCAGGACGAAGCTCAGAGGACCCAACGAGTTCCGGTCGAGACTGGAATCCACTTTGTCTAGCATCATGACCTTGCACACTATATGGAGGGATACCACTCTGTTCCCGACGCTTCTCAATGATTGAATGATGCACAGGTGGAATTGGGAAATTACTCTCTTGAAAACTACCAAGTAGAGGAGAACTGACATCAGCGGTCGGACTGCCTTCACTGCTTGGTGGCGTACTGAACGGGGAGACTCTCTCTTGAGAAGGCGGAATAATTATGGGTGGTGCCAGGAGGGGCGTTCGTGAGCGAATGGCCGTCCCGAAAGGCTGACTGGGGATCCGTGGCTTCTCCGCTCGTTTAACTGGAGGCGGCATAGGACCGTTGTATGAATTTCCATCCCGTCCACTACTTGAAAGGGCACTCGATGCTCTAAGCTGGGCCCTAGAATCCACGCTTGCTGACCCTGGTCTTGTTCTCGATGGACTAGAGTCCCGACTATCACAGGTAGGTTGTGTAGGCGGTGACCAGTTCCTTAGACCTGCTGTAGTCGATTGCTTGTCGGTGGCATTAATCGCGCTGGACCTTAGACTATTAGATTGGTCCTCACTCGAAAGGAGAAGAGGAGAGTCAACCGTCACAGCGGGAAGGGCATACGTTGAAGTATACGGCCCCACGGAAACGGGCCGTTGTCGTGACATTGTACCTGCCGTGGAGGCACGAGATATTGGAAACTCAGCATGACCACGGTTTATATGAGAACTGTTGTACTGTGATCGACGTTGGACATTGTGTGCATTTTCCCGCTGTGGTATATCGAGTGAATGGGGTGTGCGGGCCCTATGCTGCTCATCTAGGTTCTGGGGTGGCTGAAGATGTGAGTTCCTTTGTGGAGTTTGTCGTGGAGTGCTGTGGTCGAATGATTGCCTGGGGCTAGCCAAATTCTCAAAATGTGACAGTAGCAACGACACAGGTTTCTAGTAGTCTTTTGTTCAGCACCAGCAACAACAAGCCTACAGGCGGCTCTGTAGCACCTACAACGGACGATCCATCGGTAACATCTTGCTCTGCTTCCTCCATGCCGACAGGAGTTGAGGGCTTTGATGTCCACTACTACCAACATCTGCACCCAGTATCTGAGACGGGAGAGAAGGCTCGCCGTGAGTGAGGAGAGTGAGAATCATGTAGGCCGCGATCACGCATTTCGGAGCGAGATATGGGCTGTTTCTAAAGAAGCGCAGATCAGGTACTACTGCAAACCCTCAAGATCCGCTCGTCCCCAAACATATCAGTGAGATCATGAAGGTTCGATAATGGACACTTCAACTATGATGTTTAACGAAGTGTATCAGCGTGCAATGTTTTGATAGAGGTAGGTACTTACATTAGGGTACGGTATAAGATTACCTATAATATCTAGGTTAGGTACGTACCTACCTGGTTCGTAAGGTACAGAGTACAAGCTGCTAACCTTACTAAGACTGTATCCGTACTTCGTACCATACCTTAGGTACGCGCAAAATAAGGTACCTAGGGCTCTACCTTACCTATGTCTTAACGCTGCTCAAACCAACATTGCGCCTTCAAGTTCGTTCAGACCGCGGAATACACCCATCGGCAACAGGGCAGTCAAACTATTACTGCCGCAACCAGCCCGGTCAATATGTGGTGGGGCGACGTAACTGTCCCGATTGGTTACGAGGGGCTGAATCATCAATTAGCAAGCACATACTCAACGCCCAAGTTTCCATACGGTCACCATGCTGTATTTCTAGCCTTTTTGGAATCTGCGGTGGAAGACTTTACTCATGGCGACTCAGGTCGGAAGTGGTTTGACTGTGCCGATTGTCACCACGAGGCCGAGGATCATCCTCTGCTCCAGAGTTTCGACATGGTGAGCTCCATTTCCATGGAGGGTTCAGCTCTGGCGATAACAAGCCTGCAGACGTTTGCCTGCAAAAAGTGTAGGAAGTGCTTCCGCAAGGATACGCAAGAGTTCGAGGACAGGTCGGGCGGACGAAAGCGCTGCTGTAGCCATGAGCTGACCAGGACCGTTAGTGACGAGTATTGCCCGCACTGTGATAATCACTTTGTCCTCGACGCAAAGACCCCTAAGCCTGCCTTGAAAGTTGAAGGCGCCGATGCAAGGGTCGATCCTAGGATGCTGAAGGATGATCGAGTTCAAGCGGCACAGCAGCGCTCGATATTCGACGTAAGGGACGCAGCCGAAAGGCTCGGGTGAAGGCTGCGGGCGGCTTCACTGGCTCATCATTTAAGATCAGGAGTACGCCGACAAGCTTTGGAGGGATGGGCGAGAGCTCTCCCGTGGGATACATTACTGCTAAATCACCGAAGCAAGTGGGCTATGCGTCCATATCGAGAAACTACATTGTACATGTTGCTGCTCATCCATTGACTACACAACACGCCACCATCGCCAGAGAAAACCCAAGACGCTATGTTGGTCAAACTAAGAGGGAAAGGCCTTCGGCACTAGCTCTAGCTTTCCGAACCCTCACCGGCTCCTCGGGTCAATATCGCGGCAGTACCGGTACCAGGAGTTCTGCCTGTCTTCTTCTTGGCTGCTTCCTCCTGCTTCTCTGCCTCAATACTCTTGACGTAAGATTCGATGTCTTCAACCGGTAGCATTTCGATAGTCTTTCCGGGTGCCATGATGGCAATTTCGATATTCTTCGCTCCAGTCTGTACTACTTCGAGCAAAGACTTCACTGTGAGCTTTATGGTAGCTTCTCTGTCCATATCGTCTTTGTGATTCCGCTCCAAGAACTCTCGCACAGTCTTACTTGACCTGCCGATGGCGTTGGCTTTCCTAAATAAGCATTAGTTCATGGTTTATACGGTTAGGCAAAGCGCGGGCGCAGAAACTACCCACCAGGCGGAGTAGATCCCGGATGGTTCGGTCTGATAGAGTCTGGGAACTTGGTCTCCCTTGTCGAAGCCCACTAACAACGTGCTGATACCAAATGGCCTGACTCCTCCACTCTGGGTGTATCTCTGTTGTACACCGGCGACATACTTCGTAATGTACTCGATTGTCACGGGATCCTCAACCGTAAGGCGGTGAGATTGGGCTTCCAACCTAGCCTTGTCGACGAGAATACGAGCATCGGCGTTGAGTCCGGCGAAGGCGAGGCAAACATGCGTGTCAATGAGACCAATCTTCGATGGTGTAATCCTTGTGTCTTGTAGCTTCATCGCTGACCGTTTCTCGCAACCGAGGACTACAATGTCCTTCCCTTTGACTCCTACAGCACACGTGCCTGGCCTAGTTAGCCTCAAGACATGTGAGGGCCTGATGCTGGTGAGCCAACCTCTCTTCACAGCCTCTAGAGCATACTCGACCTGAAACACATGCCCATCGGGACTTCACCAAGAGCATGTTAGCAACCGGTTGAATCCGCGATCGTCCGGAACCCACCTGAACACTGTGCATGATTAGTTCAAGAACCCTTAATAGACGGCAGCACTAGCTCACCAGACAAAGCCCTATCATAACCTGATGCCATCCTCGCCGACAGTGGTCAAGATGTTGAGCTTCGCCGTAAGTAGTTGACGGGGTTGATGGTGATGGTGAATTACGACTTGAACGCAGAGGAGATGCGTTGTTGAACCGAAGGCAATTGATATGAAGCCGCTTCGTAGTCTGCCTGAGCTCTCTCACGCGTAATCTAGAGCTTCGGTTTGATGAGTAAGATGAACCCGTTTCGCAAGGGCAAGGTACCTTACGGTGTATCTTTGTACTTCGTACCTTACCTTATGTAAGGTAAGGTCTGTGCTACCTTAAGCACCCCATAGCCCCTCCATCACCAATTTGCTGCTGCAAACCAGCTAAGGCCTATGCCTCTCTCTGCGGTATTGGCTGTTAAAATCCTTTCTTAAACATATCGCCTTGGTATGGCAGGTGCTCAGAGGCTCATGCTCGGATTGCGCCGCGCTCGATGCCCCACAAGTATACCTCTTCGAACTGCGGCAATAATACAGCCTACCATACATCTCAGGCAAAGCTCTGCGACCATAGAACCACACCGGCCTTCGCGATCAACGCAACAGATCAAATTTACTGCTGAGTCGTGGGTTGATGTTCACTGGGTTCTACGCTTACTTTACTGACAAGGTATTTCGAAGATACCCAGATCTACAGCGAGACTCCAAATATGCAGAGGTATGCCTGTGCAAGGGCCTTGGATTGGAAAACTCTGACTTGCCGATCAAGTAGGTCAACCAGGAACATGTGGCTTTCTTCAGGGACTTACTTGGAGCTAAGTCGGCGATAATCGATGGCGTCACTACTGATGCCAGCGACGATCTGGAACCCTTCAACAGTGACTGGATGAGGAAATACCGGGGGCGTACTAAACTGGCGGTGAAGCCAGCGACAACAGCAGAAGTCAGCAGCATACTTAAGTACTGCAATGACAACATGTTGGCCGTTGTGCCTCAAGGCGGTAACTCGGGGCTTGTTGGGGGATCCGTCCCTGTCTTTGACGAGATTGTCGTCAACACCTCGCGGATGAGTAATATTCGCTCGTTCGACGAGGTATCCGGCACTCTTGTGGTGGATGCAGGGTGCATTCTAGAAGTAGTGGACCGTTTCCTAGCCGAAAAGAACTACATATTCCCGTTAGATCTGGGTGCGAAGGGTTCGTGTCAGATCGGTGGCAACGTTGCGACTAACGCTGGGGGCTTGCGTCTTCTCCGCTACGGGAGTCTACATGGGAATGTCCTTGGCCTTGAGGCTGTTCTGCCAGACGGGACCGTAGTCGATGACCTGTCCAAATTACGGAAGAATAACACCGGCTACGATATCAAGCAGCTGTTTATCGGCGGGGAAGGCACGATTGGTATCATCACTGGAGTTTCTATCCTCTGTCCACAGAGGCCAAAGGCAATGAATGTTGCATTTTTCGGTCTTGAAAGTTTCGAGATGGTTCAGAGAGCGTTTCGGGAAGCAAAAGGACAATTGTCGGAAATTCTTTCCGCATTCGAGCTCATGGATCGCCAAAGCCAAGACTTGGTGCAAACGGTCACGAAGAGAAAACGACCGCTCGACGGAGAGCATCCGTTTTATTGCCTCATCGAGACCAGCGGCTCGAATTCGGAACATGACAGCGAGAAGTTGGAGAACTTCCTCGAGCATGTCATGGGAGAAGGTATCGTGTCTGATGGGGTCCTGGCTCAGGACGAGACCCAAATCAAATCTTTATGGTCTTGGCGTGAAGGCATCCCGGAGTGCCTGGGGCATTGGGGTGGGGTTTACAAGTACGACGTATCAATCCCGCTCTCAGAACTATATCAGCTTGTTGAGGAAACGAGAGAGCGTCTGTCGTCCGCTGGTCTTATTGGAAGCGACGAGAAGTACCCAGTGGTGGACGTTGTCGGCTATGGGCATATGGGAGACTCTAATTTACATCTGAATGTTGCTACAAGAAGATTCGACAAGGAGGTTGAGAAACATCTGGAGCCCTTCGTGTATGAATGGATCTCGAAACGGAACGGTAGCATCAGCGCCGAGCATGGTCTTGGGATAGCCAAGAAGCCGTACATTCGATATAGTAAGAGTGGGACCATGGTGAAATTGATGAAGCAAATCAAAACCCTATACGACCCTGTGAGTATCCTTGCCATATACTGCTATCGAGCCTTATCCCCTAATCATCGTGTCTCAGAACGGGATTATGAATCCTTACAAATACATATAATCTTGGAGGCCCAAGACGATGTAAATAGGCTTAGCTTCGTCAATACACCTTTGACTTTCTACGTTAGTCAGGGCTTTGTACTGATACAGTAGTGAAAGCAAGCGACATGACTTCAGTCAGATCCAACTTGTAACTTCATCACTTGACAATCATGAGTACCTTAAGGTAGTAAGGTAAGATCATAAGTTTACGGGACTCCGAGTCGGGTTGCACTGGTCGCTCCGGCAGAGTGAACCGTACCTGGTATGGCAAAGCAAAGTACGGAGTGCTTCCCTAAGCCTAAACTTATGCCTAAACTCATGGCCTAAACTCATGCCTAAACTCAAACGGAGACTCACACCTGTATTCCTATCCCAGCTTTTGTCTAATTGAGTACAGATGCACGTCAGGCATGTACTTAGCCAAAGAATTTATATACACTTCTTGGTAGACTTGAGGCACAAGCTTGGACAAATAAATATTGTGGTGCATCTGGCCTTGATGGTTCGCACAAATGAAAGGTACAGTACCTGAGGGGATGAAGAAACGAGAAACGACAGGTACCAGGTAGATTTGGAGCTGATTAGCAGAAGCAGAAGTGACGTACGAAGCTGGGGTGTGCACAATACATCGTGTCGTTGCCCAGGAAACCAAAGTCATCAACCCCGGCTGAGCACATGCAAGTTGACTTTCGGGATGACACTGGGACTTAGCCTCCTTATTTCTAAATCCATTTGTCGTAAAAGTGACATCTCCTTCATCATCCAAGCTGACACCAGATAGAGGGATCAGGCCTTCTGCTTCGAGCTTCAACTATGACGGACGAAGGCTCAATGGCATGCCAGTATCAAGTACTGGAAGAATTGGGAAGTATGCAGCACCCAGACTCACCGCTTGCTTGGAACGAGTATTGATGTCAGCTAGGTGGGAGCTTTGGTGTTGTCTTCAAGGCCATAGAAAAAGCCACCGGTGATATTGTTGCGATTAAGCATGTATGTTTGGGGGGCAACCCGAAGGTTGCGAGGACATGCCATGCTGAAGGTGTGGCAGATCGACCTCGAGTCGAGCGAAGATGACATCCAGGAAATTCAACAGGAGATCTCGGTTCTCAGTACATGCGACAGCCCATTTGTGACGCAGTACAAGACAAGCTTTTTGAGAGGTTACAAGTTGTGGATAGTCATGGAATACTTGGGCGGCGGCTCGTGCCTGGATTTGGTTCGTCGTGCTCATACCTGAGCCATCAGGATCGAAGCTGACTGGCTTATAGTTGAAACCTGGACCGTTCAGCGAAGGCCACATCGCAATCGTCTGCCGCCAGCTTCTTCGCGGGCTTGATTACCTACACCAAGAAGGCAAGATTCATCGAGATATCAAAGCCGCCAACGTCTTACTTTCGCAGTCTGGGAAGGTGAAATTGGCGGACTTTGGCGTCGCGGCGCAGCTCACGAACATTAAATCTCAGCGGAACACTTTCGTCGGGACGCCATTCTGGATGGCGCCGGAAGTTATCCAGCAGGCGGGCTATGATTTCAAAGCAGACATCTGGTCTCTGGGAATCACGGCGATGGAGTTGATACACGGGGAGCCTCCAAATGCCAATATCCACCCGATGAAGGTACTTTTCTTGATACCCAAGGCGCCGGCGCCCAGGTTGGAAGGGACCCAGTACAGTCGAGATTTCAGGGATTTTGTGGCCTCCTGTTTGATAAAAGACCCGGATCGCAGACCCACGGCGAAGGAGTTGCTACAGCACAGGTTCATCAGATCGGCCGGTAATACAGAAGGCCTGCAGGAACTTGTTCAACGACGGCAGGAATGGGACGGCGGACGAGACAGATCCACTCAACCTAAATACTACGAGGAACCGATGAATACAATAGTCCTGACTGACCAGGCTGATGACTGGGTTTTCGACACCGTTAAACCCCCTACGAATGTGGTGCTCATGCACACGCCGAAACGTAGGAAGATTTCGATCATGGCGAGGGATGATCACTCAGCCCCGGAACAAATGCTTCAACGGCTCGATCTCAACAAGGAGCATGACGAGCAGTCGCCACCTACGCCGACCACGGTCCGTAAGGCCACCATGAAACGACGCATCTCTGCGGTGCAGACAGCAAGCCGGCGCACAAGCAGTCATAAGCAGCCCCTAGCTCCCGATCTGAGCTTCGGAAACGGCGGCTCGACAGTACGGCAATTCCGGCGAGTTTCGGACGATTCGACAGATGGCTCCCCGAGCAATTCGATGGTTATACGAGACGAGAACGCGCTACCTTTTAGTGAAAACGTCACCAAGGAAAGCCTCCTCGGGCAACGTGCCTATGAACGAGTGATCGACAAGGCTTTCCAGGAGACTTATACGCAGACAGGACACCAAGCGAAACGGGAAGCGATCTCAAGAGTTGCGGACGCGTGGCGAGCTTTTGATAGGGCTGATCCGGAGGGAGAACTTCACCTGTTGAGACTAATTATCGAGAAAATTCAGAGGTAACGTTTGACTCGGATCATTAAGCTCGACCCTGGCTGATCAAGGATCTGTAGCGACTCTAAGTTATCGAATCTGATACCATCATTAATACCAAGCACACCGCAGAAGCCAAAGCTGGTCTTGGCCAAGAACAACCCGCACTTGAAGAGCCATCACAGACGTCAATCGTCGCAATCGCCCAGAAGTGACGTCGGGTCGGAAAAGCAACCAGATCTACCTGGACGGCTCGTGTCTGGCATGGAACACACCAAGCTCCTTGCCGACGTCCTGTACAAACGCTGGACGGAAGGTCTCAGTAACCGCTGGCCAGGCCTCTGACCTGGCCCCTTTGCTGAACGACTCTTATTCTCGTCTTCATTGCCGAGCGATTTGCTCCGATCTCTGGGCATCTTCAGTGTGATTACCTGCTTGTTAGCGGCATCGTGGGCGACTGGGTCGTTGCTCTGTATTGACTCGTTGCCTCCCCGTTCCTCTGCTGTTTGGTCTTTCAGGTTTCGTTCAGCATGGATCTGCAAATATCCAAGTCTTGGTCGAGTGATGCATGGCTAGCGCTCTTCGTGCTACTGGATTGTTGGATGACTTTTGGAAGGTTAAGCTGTATCGTGCTGCTCACGAACAGCTCCAAATTTTGATATTGATGGATCGAACCTTGGATGCAGGGAAGAATCATGCTTTACAGGGTTCCTCTAGCGGTATGCTTCGTTTGAAAAACGTGTGCAATAGGTCAACCATGTTTCAGATCTGTACTGTGATATTTTATGTAAGATGGGCCGACTTTGGCATCCACGAGTCGTGTGCGTGGTTGAGTTTCCAAGGATTTCCATTACTTGAGGCCTCCTGTGTATTTTGTCAACTTGAATGAAATCGTTTCAAAGGTTAGGAGAAATAACCTCAAACTCAAAGTGATGATGAGAAGGAAGGGGAAGGGAAGGGGTGGTGGTGTGCATGATGTGGAAACTTCTACACTGCACTCAACACTAAAATAAATGACAGTATCATACTTAATAAGCAGTCCAATGCATTCCATGCATATTTCCTATTATTAGAATCAAAACAAGGCTAATTTGCATATCTAGATGTTCATTCTTCTTTTCTGACACATCAATGTTCTTTATTCTTCTTTCTTGTTATGACGCTGGCGCCTTTCTTTCCCTCACTACACTAATTCACCATTATGGCCTTTCCTCATCATAATGACCTTTCACCATTTCTTTCTGTTTAGATGTTTGTTCTTGCTTTATTCATTATTATGAGAAATTGCTTCTGTCTGTCTACTCTTATGATGTAATAGTCAGACAACTATATAGCTAAGACTTCTTGCTTACTTAATAAGACAGCTTTTTATCTTTTGACTTTATCTGACAGTAACAATTTGATAACATTAACAGTGTTTCATCAAAATAATTATTAATTATTCATTAAGATTTTAACTTACTAAATCATCAGTTCTACAGCTTGACTTCTGTGCTGCATTAGATAACAATGAGATCAATAAACTAAATTATTAAGAAATTTCATCATCTTATTATTACATTACATCACTCTTTTATCTCATAACTTTATCTTATAGTCAAAATGCTTCTCAACTTATTAAGCTGACAAAGATCTTCAATAAATTCTCTTTATTTAATTTATTAAGACTATCTGATCATACAGTAACTTTAACTTATCAGCTTAAAGAATATAAATCAATAAAGAGTAAAAGACTTCACTGATTCATGTGACTGCATAAAAGACTTAGATGATAGTTGATCTGTAAAAAAGACTCAGATAGACTCAACATTAAGTGCTAATCTGAATAGTCTTTGTGTCTTAGAATGTGTTGATGTGTCAAAATGTAAATAAACATTAGAATAGTAAATAAACAAATAAACAATAGATATTTATATATTTAAAATGCTTCTATTTATTAATTATGTGATCTACAGCATGTAGAGACATTATGTTTTATTTAATAATATGTGCTGCAGTAATGAACTGCATTTTTCTGTCTTAAATTCTCATCAGCATCTCTCAAATCATTTTAATGCAGCTTATATAAAATATACATATTCTTCATTTAAATTTACTTCTTCTTAGATCTTCTATGAGACACATAAGTGTGTAAAGAATTGCACTTTATGTTGTTGACAGAACAGAGATTGCTGATGTTGATAATTGTTATTAGCTTAAAATAAATGATAGTTTAGACTGTTACTGAGAGAATGAGAAAGAGATAGAGATTAAGAAACTGACTTAGAGTGAAGATATAGATTATGATGTAATTATAAGATATGTTGTTCTTTTAATAATAATAACAGAAGCAGATTCAAGTCTGTAGATTAATCATAAAGATTAAATCATTTAACTGAATCATATATTTCTCAATAAGAGATTTTATCTGTATCTATGTAAATAGAGTAGTTAACATAATCAATAATATAGAAACTGACTTACTTAATTACTCTAAGCTCATTGTTATGTCTTTAGAACATATTCTGCACAGAAAAAAGTATATAAAATGTTTTAAGACAAGATATTTGTAACTTTTAGTCACTTATATCTTGTCTTCATCATTCTATGTCATATAACATTCAGAAACTCAACAATTAAAAGCTTACAGTTAAGTTTTAGAGTCTTGTTAACAGACTTAATGATGTTTAATGTGTTATAACTGTAGCAATAATCAGAAAAGTAAGTAATAGCTTAGAGTTGTAAATTCTAAGCAGTAAGAACAGTTAATAAAATACTTTTTAAAAAAGAAGCACTTACTACTTATTAAAGTCAGTCTTCTGCAGCTAATTTAATCTTCTATAACTTTCTTATCTTTGTCTTAAAGACTTTCACTGTTTTTATTTAAGCAATAACTCAGAAACAGAATCTTAATGTCTTTTCTGTTTTCTTTAAGAAGTTTTCACTCAAATAATGACAGCAGTAAGCTTTCATTACTTAAGAACTCAGCAACATATCTGTCTATAATAGTTCTTTATCTTAATTTAACATCAAAGTACAGTTCTATATCTTTGAAATTGCTCATCACAGATGCAAAAAAAGTATTTTTATAAGTTTTAAGACTTATTTTTCATTATTGCTTAAGTAAAAAGCAAATTTCTTCTATCTACATCAATTATAACTGTCAGCAGCAAGATCTGCACAAAATAAGCTTTTAAAAAGATGCTGTTTACAGTAAGAAAAAAATAACATTGCTAAAAGAAGTAATCAGACTGTGCTGAGTACACAAAATAGTGTTTAAAGTTGTTTGTAAGTAGTGATTAATTTAGTAATAAAAGAAAAGAAAACTCATCAGTTACTAAATTAATTATAAGATCTGTATATATTTTAGAAGCTCATAAATGTAGCTTCTACATATAGATTAATAACAGCTAAAAACTGTACTGTTAAGCTTTTAAATTACTGTTTAAAAGTTCTTATCTGATCTGCTGAGCTATCTTGTAGCTTACTGTCTTTTTAAAGTGAATTCATAGACAATTTATAATATCATGAGACTTAATAATTCTCATAATACATAAATATCTCAAAGCAGTCTTCTGTGCTCAGCTCTGACTGCAGAAGACTGTTTACTTTTGTACATTTGCTTTAATGTAGATGTGCACTCTCTTCAGTGTCAATATAATCATCACTTTATTCTTTAGACTTATTTGCATTCTTTATGTGCAGATTGATACACAACATTTATATATAATGTGTATTGAGCA
>JAABUJ010002502.1_pt1 | contig 22620 bp, 17 predicted proteins | sample 5559131 | NCBI WGS metagenome assembly JAABUJ01 (sample SAMN10711875, study PRJNA513366) | rock metagenome | isolation source: Antarctica rocks | place: Antarctica: Victoria Land, Mt New Zealand nord | collected 2016-01-07
GTGGCCAATGGCGCGGTGGACCCACCCGTTCCCGTCCCGATCACGGTCGTGAAACACCCCAGCACCTACAATACTGCCGGGTCTACCCCGGTGGGACGATCGGCCGCTGCCAGTGCGATCCTCTTCTTTCTCGCTCCTTATGTCCCTCTTCCCACACCGTTCCCCCGCCACCCACCGACCTCCCTCTTGCTCCATCATCACATCCCCCTTATGTCAACCGGTCCGGGGGAAACCCTTTACACTTGTTGACTTCTTTGGTATACTATGGGTATCCGAGAGCCCAGGGAATCTTGCGAGTTCCTGGGCCTGTGGTATATAGAGGGCCTTTCCAATCTCCCACAATCCCCCACCTTTTGGAAGGGTCCAGAGGAGAAGCATGGACAACGATGTCAAGGGTCAGGACGCATTCCGATATGAGGAGGAAGGCGAGCCGGCCCAGGCAGCAGAGACCTACCGTCCGTCGAATGACGCCTCCAACGGTGAGGTAGAGTCGGGGATGGAGGCCTTGCTGCGCGATAACGACTATGCCTTTCGCAGCGTTCGCCGTGGCGAAACCATCGAAGGGACAGTTGTGCGGGTCGATCAAGACGAAGTCTTGGTGGACATCGGTCTAAAGTCCGAAGGCCTCATTCCGTCGCGTGAATTCTTTTCTGACACCGAGGAACAACCTCCCCTGCAGGTAGGCGACAAGACCTTGGTCTACGTCATGCAGCCTGAAGGGTCCGAGGGGCATGCCATTCTGTCGCTGCGGCGAGCAAGGCTCGAGCGGTCGTGGCGAGAAATTGAGGAATTGTACAACCAGAGTGCTCTTTTGCAGGCGCCAGTGGTGGACTTCAACAAGGGCGGTCTTATCGTTGACGTTAAGGGAGTGCGGGGCTTCGTGCCCGTCTCACAAGTGTTGGAGCTTCGCAACATTTCGCGTCAGGACGGCGAAAGCGAGGAAGTGGCAAAGACGCTGCAGGCCATGAACGGTCGGCGTTTACCGCTGAAGATCATCGAGATCAATCGAAGCCGCAACCGGCTCATTTTGTCCGAGCGCGCCGCCGTGCAAGAGCAGCGTACGCAACGCAAGGATGAACTAATCGATCAGTTGGAGGCCGGCCAGGTCCGACGTGGCGTGGTCAGTAACTTGACCAGTTTCGGCGCCTTCATTGACCTGGGAGGCGCGGACGGCCTCGTGCACGTCTCTGAGTTGTCGTACAACCGCGTCAATCATCCGAGTGAGGTACTGCGGGTTGGGCAGGAAGTCGATGTGTCCGTTCTCAGTGTCGACCGCGACAGCAAAAAGATTGCGCTGAGCCTCAAGAAAGCACTGCCAGATCCCTGGAACACGGTGGAAGAGCGGTATCGCGTCGGTGAGGTTGTGTCCGCGACCATTACCAAGCTTGCCAAGTTTGGGGCATTTGCCAAGGTAGAGGACGGATTAGAGGGCCTTATTCACCTCAGTGAGTTGACGGATGCAGCTGTACAGGACGCAGCACAGGTTGTCCAGGAGGGGCAGCAGGTCAACGTCAAGATTATTCACATTAATGATCAACGACGTCGCCTCGGTTTGAGCGTACGTCAGGCAGCCAACACGCCGCTGGAAGCGGAGAGTGTGGGCGAAGGTTCCTTCGTGGAGACGTTTGTCGATCCCTATCGCATGGCTGATGTCGACACCTCACCGGTCAATGGGACGGGAGGGGCGGATGAGTTTGAAAGTCCCTTCGCAGCCGCCGGATTGGGATCGTATCGTTTGCAGGAAGTCGATGAACCAGCGGAGGAAGCAACCGCGTCAACAACGGAAGCGTTCGTGCCGGAGAACGAACGTTTCGAAGGGGTGCAGCATGCTGCTGTGCCCGAACTTGGGCAAGAGGATTCGCTCGACGTCGAGCCCGACCAACCGGCTTTGGCTACGGCTGAGGCACAGGATGCTTCAGCGGAGCGATTACAGATCCGTGATGAGGAAGACCAGCAACCAGAGGCTGTTTCTGCCGCGCCCCACGGTTCTACCAGGGAGTAGAATCATGCGACGCGCCCCTTCACCGGTTCGCAGTATCGTTAGGATTACGCTAGTTTCTAATCGGACATATGTATCATGAGCATGAGTGGCAGTTTTGACCGGTTTACGGAGCGCGCGCGCAAGGTATTAACCCTTGCCCAGGAAGAAGCGCAGCGCTTTAACCACAACTACATTGGCACCGAACACCTTCTTTTGGGCCTGGTACGGGAGGGCGAGGGTGTAGCGGCCAAGGTTCTGTCGAACCTGGGAATTGAGTTAACCAAGGTTCGCAGCGCCGTAGAATTTATTATTGGACGTGGCGAGCGTCAGGTTATAGGCGAAATCGGCCTGACGCCTCGGGCTAAAAAAGTCATCGAGCTTGCAGTCGACGAGGCGCGCCGGCTCGGTCACCACTATATCGGCACGGAACATTTACTGCTTGGCCTGATTCGCGAGGGCGAAGGCATTGCCGCCGGCGTGCTCGAGAGCCTGGGCGTCAATCTGGAAAAGGTACGCTCTGAAGTTATCAAGGTATTGACCCAGTCCGGCGCCACGCCGCATCACGGTGAACGGCGGACGAGCAAGACCCCCACCATTGACCAGCTCGGAATCGACCTCACTTCTCAGGCGCGCTCCGGGCTGCTGGATCCGATCGTCGGTCGCGCCGATGAAATTGAGCGAGTTCTGCAAGTACTATCTCGCCGGCGCAAGAACAATCCGGCGCTGATTGGCGAACCCGGCGTGGGCAAGACAGCGATTGTGGAGGGCCTGGCGCAGCGTATTGTGAGTGGCGAGGTCCCGGAGAATTTGCTGGGGAAGCGCCTGCTCACGCTCGACATCGGTTCTCTGGTGGCCGGCACGAAGTATCGAGGCGAGTTTGAAGAGCGATTAAAGAAAATAATTGAAGAGATTCGCCTGTCCGGGGACTGTGTGCTCTTTATCGATGAGTTGCACACTATCGTTGGGGCTGGAGCTGCCGAAGGCGCAGTCGATGCCGCCAACATTTTGAAGCCTGCCCTCTCGCGTGGCGAGATTCAGACCATCGGAGCTACCACCCTGGATGAGTACCGCAAGTACATTGAGCGGGACGCTGCTCTCGAGCGCCGCTTCCAGCCCATCACCGTGCGCGAGCCAACGGTGGAGGAAACAATTGAGATCCTGGGCGGCCTGCGTGAGCGCTTTGAGGAGCATCACCGGCTAAAGATCACCGACAACGCGCTTAAAAGCGCCGCGGAGATGGCAGAGCGCTACATTACTGATCGATTCATGCCCGACAAGGCCATTGACCTGATCGACGAAGGCTCCTCTCGCGTCCGCATGCGGCGAGCGGTTGCGCCCCAGAACCTCAAGGACGCGATGAAGGAACTTGAGACCATCCAGGAAAAGAAGGACAACGCGATCCAGCATCAAAAATACGAACTGGCAGCGCAACTGCGAGATCAAGAGCAGAAGCTGCGCGATCGTATCTCAGAGTTGGAGCACGGCTGGCATAACCAGCAGACCAGCGAACAGCTTGAGGTGGGCGAGGAAGACATCGCTCAGATCGTGGCAATGTGGACCGGCATTCCGGTCATGCGCATCGCCCAGGAAGAGTCGGCTCGCCTGCTTGAGATGGAAGGCGCTTTGCACCAACGGGTGATCAGCCAGAATGAGGCGATCGCTACCATTTCCAGCGCCGTACGCCGTGCTCGCACGGGTCTGAAGGACCCGCGCCGTCCTATCGGCAGCTTCATCTTCCTCGGCCCCACGGGGGTCGGCAAGACTGAGCTGGCCAAGGCTGTAGCGGAATTCATGTTCGGCAGCGAGGAAGCGCTGATCAAGATCGATATGTCCGAGTTCATGGAGCGTCACTCGGTTGCACGCCTGGTGGGCGCGCCTCCTGGCTATGTCGGGTATGAAGAGGGTGGTCAGCTGACGGAAGCTGTGCGCCGCAAGTCGTACTCGGTGGTCTTGCTCGATGAGATCGAAAAAGCCCACCCCGAGGTCTTTAACATCCTGCTGCAGATTCTGGAGGATGGGAGACTTACCGACGCCAAGGGACGGGCGGTTGATTTCCGCAATACCATCATCATCATGACCTCGAATGTCGGGGCGGGTTTGTTGAATCAAAACGCCAGCCTTGGGTTCAACTTGAAGCGAAACGCGGTCGACACCGAGAAAGAACTCCAGGGTCAGCACGATGAAATGATCCGAAAGATCATGAACGAGTTGAAGAACACCTTTAAGCCCGAGTTCCTCAACCGTATCGACGCCACGATTGTCTTCAAGGCCCTTACCCAGGCCGATGTCCATCAGATCTGCGACCTGTTAATGGCCCGCATCAAGTCGCAGTTAGTGGAACAGCGAATGGAACTCGAGATGACTCCGGCCGCCAAGGATTACCTGGTGGAAAAGGGCTTCGATCCCAGTTATGGTGCTCGACCCCTGCGCCGCACCATTCAGAACCTGATCGAGGATCCGCTGGCGGAAGGCATGTTGCAAGGCAAGTTCACGCCCAACAGCCATATTCTGGTGGAGCGATCCGAAGACGGTATCGAACTGACGGTAGACAGCCCAGCCGTACCCGAATTGAGCGTGGCTGAAGCCGAAAGCTGATGCCGCGGCAGCATACCCAGTTTGTCTGTCAGCAATGCGGGGGACGGTATCCCCAGGGATACGGACGATGCCCAAGCTGTAACGCCTGGGACTCCCTGGTTGAGACGATCGAACGACCCGCGCCACCCCGCAGCGGGGCGGCGCGGGTCGCGTCTTCTGACGCCGCCCCGCTGGCGTTGGCCGATGTACAGAGCGCCGCGTACCAGCGGCTCCAACTGCCCCTGGATGAATTTAACCGGGTGCTCGGTGGTGGCATGGTCCCCGGCTCCCTGGTTCTACTCGGCGGCGAACCCGGTATCGGTAAATCAACCCTGCTGCTCCAGGTCAGTAACCTGGCGGCGAGCCATTGCGGACCTGTTCTCTACGTCACGGGCGAAGAGTCCGCCGAACAGGTAAAGCTCCGAGCGGATCGGCTCGGCTCGATCTCCCGCGAGTTATACATTCTGGCCGAGACCGATGTGGACGCGATTATCGAGCAGACCGAGCGGACGCGTCCTGCGATGGTCGTGGTGGACTCGATTCAGACTATGCAGACCGCCGATCTCAATTCGCCGGCTGGCGCCGTGGGACAGGTGCGCGAAGCAACAGCTCGCCTGACCAGACTGGCCAAGAACAGCGGAATCGCGGTCTTTCTGGTTGGCCATGTGACCAAAGAAGGCAACATCGCGGGGCCAAAGACTCTCGAACATATGGTTGACACGGTGCTGTACCTGGAGGGGGATCGCTTCCATGCCTACCGGTTACTGCGCAGCGTGAAGAACCGCTTCGGGGCCACCAACGAGGTGGGCGTCTTCGACATGCGAGAAGACGGCCTGAGCGAGGTTACCAACCCCTCGGCCATGTTTCTCTCGGAACGAGAGACGCAAGCGGCTGGATCGGTGGTCGCGGTCACCCTCGAGGGCTCTCGCCCCCTGTTGGTAGAGCTACAGGCATTGGTGACTCCCACGCACTTTGGACTCCCCCGCCGGACCACAACCGGTTTCGACATGAACCGTCTCGTGTTACTGGCTGCTGTGATTACAAAGCGTGCGGGGCTGCCGCTTGCTACCCAGGATATTTATGTCAACGTCGTTGGGGGCATGAAACTAACGGAGCCGGCATCCGACCTCGCGGCCGTCATGGCCGTCACCTCGAGTCTCTGCGACGTGCCGATTACCGAGTTCGCGATTATTGGCGAAGTCGGCCTGGGGGGCGAGGTTCGGTCGGTCAATCAGATTCGTCAGCGGATCGGTGAGGCGAGAAAGCTGGGCCTGGAACGATGCTTGATACCCCGGCGCAATTTGCGCGATATACAAGAGCCGGCGACCAGCGGGGTGATCGGTGTCGAGACGGTGAGGGAAGCGCTCGATGTGACGGGGTGTACTCGTCGGTAACCGGGGCATCAACTCTTCGAGCGATCGTATCGCCATGGGACCATCGTCATCCCTGCTGCCGCTGGTGGCCGACGCGCTGGAGTGCTCGTGCCCTATCATGGTTTGCAAACAGCCGCGCTGAGGAGACGTAGCCATGCGGCCTGGCGTGATTCTAAGGGCCGTGAGTACGGTCGTAATGATACTGGTGGGCTGGCAAGTCGGCAGTATCATCGGTGACGGCGAGCTACAGCCGCGCCATGCTCTGTGGGGCATGGGCATTGGAGCGGCGGCCGGCTTCTGGCCGTTGCCCGTTTTGATGTATCGTGTACACCAAGCGGTTCACCGAGCCATGAGCAACGTGCCGGTCGAGGACCTGGTCACAGGCGTCGGTGGTTTGGTGGTGGGGCTGGTGGTGGCGGCGCTGCTGTCGTATCCGCTCTCCTTTCTGCCCTGGTGGCTCGGGCACGTCTTTCCGGCCGTGGCGGCGGTCTTCTGCGGGTACACCGGCATCTCGCTGACGCGCATGCGCCATCGTGAACTGATGAGCCTTTTTCGCCATGGAGTGTCGTCACAACCTGCCAGATCAGTCAGTTCAACAGCCCGCTGCTTGGTTGACACCAGCGCCATCATCGATGGACGGATCGCAGACATTGGTGAAACAGGTTTTCTCCCTCAAACCCTGGTCATCCCTCACTTTATTCTGAAGGAACTTCAAAACATTGCAGACTCGGCCGACCCGTTACGACGGGGCCGAGGCAGACAGGGGCTAGAGGCCTTGAACCGCTTGAAAAACCACCCGAACACGGCCGTGGAAGTCACCGATGTCGATGCGCGTGAGGTTCCCGACGTGGACGGAAAGCTGGTGAAGCTGGGACGGCAGCTGTCCATTCCCATTGTGACCAACGATTTCAACCTGAACCGAGTTGCCGAACTGCACGGAGTGCGGATTCTCAACATCAATCAGTTGGCGCATGCCGTCAAGCCAATGGTACTTCCCGGCGAAGACATGACCGTCGCGATCATTCAGGAAGGCAAGGAACGCCAGCAGGGCGTGGGCTATCTCGACGACGGTACGATGATCGTGGTCGAAAATGGTCGCCGGCATCTGCATCTCACCATCGAGGTGGTCGTGACGCGTGTGTTGCAGACAGTAGCAGGACGCATGATTTTCGCGCATCCGAAAGGCGAGCAGCGCGAGTGACAGATCAACGGTTGGGACTCATCGTGGTAGCGGCGGGGAGCGCTCGCCGGATGGCAGGAATCGATAAGGTATGGGCGCCGCTCGGCTCTCATCCGCTTGTCTGGCACTGCCTATCACAGCTGCTACCGGCGGCGCGCGAGACCGTTTTGGTGGTTCGCGCCGACACGGTCGACCGTGCCCAGGCAGAACTGCATCCGTATTTCCCGGATCTTCTGGTGGTAGCTGGAGGAAGTGATCGGCGTGAATCGGTCGCTCATGGCCTCCACGTGTTACAGCGGGCGGAGATCATCGCCGTTCACGACGCGGCTCGCCCGTTTGGTAGCGCCCGCATGATGCGGGAAGGCTGTTCCCTGCTGACCGAGCTTGATGGCGCAGTACCCGTAGTGCCCATACACGACACGATCAAGCGTGTCTCCCAGGATGGCATGGTCGTGGAGACGGTCGATCGAGTTCCCCTCAAAGCTGTGCAGACACCGCAGGTATTTCGAGCCGAGGCGCTCAGGGCTGCCCACCGAGCATGGCAGTGCGGGGCCGAGTCAACCGATGACGCCGGTCTGTTGGAAGCCCATGGATACCGGGTCGCGACCTTCCCAGGAGATGCGTTGAATATCAAGGTGACGACCGCCGAAGACCTGACGCTCGCACAGTACCTTCTCGGTCGGCGGGAGTCGTGACCGTTCGCGTTGGTATCGGCTACGACATTCATCGTCTGGCATCGGGCAGGCCGCTGGTTCTCGGCGGGGTTGTGTTCGAGTCGCCGGTGGGGCTCATGGGCCACTCCGATGCCGACGTGGTACTCCATGCCTTGATGGACGCGATGCTTGGCGCCACGGGGCTGGGTGACATCGGCCAGCATTTCCCTCCCTCGGAGGAGCGTTTTCACAATGTATCGAGCCTTTCGCTTCTCGACCAGGTGTATACGCTGACGTCTGACCAGGGCTATATGGCGTGCAACGCCGATATGGTGGTCGTATGCGAAATGCCAAAGATTGGCCCGCGAGCGGCCGAGATGCGCCAGGCGATCGCTCACATCCTCCGGGTGGAGACGGCTGTGGTCAGCATCAAAGCGACTACCAACGAGGGCGTTGGACCTGAAGGCCGAGGCGAGGCAATCAGCTCTCAGGCTGTGGTGTTGATGGAGCGGCGTGAATGAACCGGCATGGTACCTGGATCTGGGGACGGCATCCGGTGATCGAGGCGATCCGAGCGGGCCGTGCGGAGGAAGTTCTGATGGAAACGAACCGTGGGTCGTCGCCGCATGCAGCCGAGCTGCAAGCACTGGCCGGCGCCCATCTGGTCCCATTGCGACGAGTGGAGCGCGCTGAGATCGAGAAGATTGCGCCGGGTGAGTCGACTCAAGGCGTGGCCGCGCGGGTTCGGTTGCCGGCCGGCATGGATTTACACACCGTACTGACCTCGCTGAAGGGCTCACCTAGCATCCCATTTCTGCTGGCACTCGACCAGATACAGGATCCGCATAACGTGGGCGCACTGTTGCGCACCGCCAACGCAGCCGGCGTGCACGGCGTTCTCCTACCGGACCGCAGAACTTCGCCCATATCTGGGGCCGTAACGCGAGTGTCGGCAGGTGCCGTATACCACGTGCCGCTGGTCGAAGTTGGGAACCTGGCCCGCGCCCTGAGAGAGGCCAGGGCAGCCGGACTGTGGGTGGCGGGGCTCGATGAAACAGCGCACCAAACGATCTACGACACCGACCTGACCGTACCTCTGGTTCTTGCGGTGGGCAATGAAGGCGAAGGACTCCGACGCTTAACTCGCGATCATTGCGATTTTCTGCTCAGGGTGCCGATGGCCGGAGCCATCGCCAGCTTGAATGCATCGGTGGCGGGCGCGATTGCCATGTACGAGGTCGTTCGGCAACGAATCCAGGCCGCTCAACTCGGCCCAAACGGTTGAAATGCCTGGGCTACAATAGCGGGAGATGAGGTCCTTGCGCCGACGTAGCTCAACGGCAGAGCGCCTGTTTTGTAAACAGGGGGTTACCGGTTCGAATCCGGTCGTCGGCTCCAGACTTTTCGGGTAGCAGGGGCGCCGTCGAAGGGGATATCGTGGCTGACGTGGTCCGGGTTATGCTCGTGGATGACCACATATTCTGGCGCCGCGGTGTGCAGCAAATTGTGGAAGCGCAGGAAGACATGACGGTGGTGGCCGAAGCCGGAGACGGTGCTGAGGCCATAGCGCAAGCGCTCGCGGTCCGCCCCGACGTGATCTTGATGGATGTCAATATGCCCCGTGTCAACGGCGTTGAAGCCACGCGTGCCATCGTGGAGCAATTGCCGGGCATCCGAATCGTCATGCTTACCGTGTCCGATACGGACGAGAATCTGTTCGATTCCATTAAGGCCGGCGCTATCGGCTTTCTGACCAAGGACATCACTCCGGATGACGTGACGGCCGCGCTTCGCACCACCATGGCCGGTGAGTCGTCGATATCGGCCCAGATCGCGACTCGCATGATGAAATACATTCAGCGAGGTGGGCCAGAGCAGGAACGAAAAACGCCTGCCAACCTTACCGATCGAGAAGACGAGATCCTCAATCTCATTGCTCATGGCGCCCGAGATCGAGAAATCGCGGAAAAGCTCTTCATCTCCGAGTCGACGGTCAAAAAGCATGTGCAGAATATGCTGCGGAAACTGCACGCCCGGAACCGCGTGGAGGCGGTGGGATATCTTGACCCAGGGGAGCGTAAACGCTGATAGGAGCGCGAATTAATGCCCGATCTCGTCGCCCAAGGGTCTCGCACCAGTTGAAGTACGGACCACGGCGAACCTCCACCGCTCAATACGAGATTCCCGCCCAATGGTGAGAATGGCCTTAAATTCGTAGACCCCGAAGACCACACTTGCTGGCAGGCGATATGCATCGAAGCGGACGAATTGGCCGGTAAGGGTCTGGGTATCCTTGAACACGACTCTGTAGAATACCCGAGCGTCGGGTGCGATTATGTCGTACTCGGTGGTGCGAGTCGTCGGCCGGGGCAAGCTCTGTACCGTGTAGTACAGCATGAGCCAGACGTGCTGGCCCCGGGTAACCGCATCTAAACCGCTCTTATCGCCCCTATTCTTTGGATTGGCAACACGCGCTGCATCGAGCGAGAAGCGCAGCACACGCGGCTTCGCGGTTGCCGTGGCAGTAGGCGTCGATGTGGGGCTGGGAGTGAGAGTGGGCGTTGGCGACGGCGTGGCCGTGGGGACAGGGGTTGGCGTGACAGTCGGAGTCGCGGTCGGGGTTGCGGTTGGGACAGGCGTATTCGTCGCGGTTGGCGACGGCGTGATCACCGGCGTAGTGGTGGGCGTCACGGGCGTCACAGGAAGGGACGTGGGCATGCGGGTAGCCGTGACAGAGGTAAACTGGCCCAGAACGACCGGCCCGGTGGAGAGGGCGGCCTGTGTATTAATGGGTGATGCGAAGGAGGCACTGACCGTCAGATCGCCGAAGCCGGTTCGGACCACACAGATACCGGCAGGCGCCGCCGAGCGGCCAATTGCAGACAGCGCGGTGGTCGTCGGCACGGGAGTGCCCAGGCCAAGCGGCGTGAAACCGGTGCGGAGCGTGAACTCGCCGCAGTTGAATATGAAACTCGCGTCCACCGGTATCAGCTGGCCGGCAGCCAGGGGCGCCAGAGCCTCGACACACGTGGCAGATCCGCTGGCATCGGTTTTCCCTGTGTCGCAGAAGATATCGCCGGTAGGCAGATGGAAGGTGCTGTACAGGGGCACCCCAGCGATCGGTATGCCATCAATCGAAAACGAACCAATTACACTGACGCTGCCCGGCAACTGTGGGAAAGGCGGCCGAATGGATGCGGAATAATCGACCATGGCGCCTTCGAAGCCAATCCGCCCGCTCGCGTCGGTGACGAACTGAGCGGACGCTGTTCCAGGCGGTCCGCACGCAGCGGGCTGCAGAGCGCCGGTGGGGATTGGGGTAGGCGTGGCGCCAAAAGGAGTGGGGGATGGGCTGGGAGTAGGACTGGGGGTAGTGGTGGGCACAGGAGTTGGCGTCTGGGTTGGGAAACCGCCGCTGCCTATCGCTGTGGGTGTGGCGGTGGGTCTGGATGGAACGATGCGCGCGCGCGGAACACATGTCGGCGAGAAGAAACCATTAGAAACAGTAAGATTCACCGGGATATGGGGCACAGGAATATTCGTGACGCTTAGTGTGTCGCCGGTACAGTCATAGGTGGCGCCTGGGGGGAAATCACCGGGAGCCGGCAAGCCGGTGGTCGGTTCGCTGCCGTCGGTACAATCGACTCCCGATTTGAGAATCACCATCCCGAGCGCTACCACGGTGAAGAAACATGGCGTTCCGGCGGCCAGGCTCACCGGATCGAGGGCGATCGAGCCGCCACAACTGCTCAGCGATACGATGCTCAGTTTCGTGCCCTCGACGTACTTTTTAGAGGCGCGGAGGTCGAATTTGCACGCTGCTCCGGTAACCGGAGCAGCGCCGTTCGATGGTGGAAACCGCACCTGCGGAACCTGTGTAGTACCCGTGGGGCAGCTCCCCGTGGAAGTCGTGCCGATATACCCTGAGATCTCAATAAGGTAGGCATGCGGCGAGCCAGGGTTAATGGTAAGACTGACCTGATTCGCGTGCGTGGCATCGAGGGGCAGCAAGGACGCCGTGCAGTACAGGATCGAGATGCCACCTCCGGTGAAGGCGGTGGTCCCGGGCGGACAGTGATTGCCCGCGAGCGGAGGCGTCTGGCAAAGATTCAACGGTGCGGAGAAGGTTGATCCAGTCGGACACGGACTGCAGGTGATACCGCCGGCTGGACGGGCGAAGCCGGCTGCGCAGAGAGGGTTATCCAGCGAGGTACAATCCACGGTGTTTCCGGCTGGTACCGGGCTGTCACCACAGGTCGCGGCGGTAAATAGAATGGAGCTGCCATTTGTTATGTCCATAGCCGAAGCAGTGACATCGAAGCAGCCATTGACCGATGTACCCGTGCCGGCTGGTCCATTTAAACTGGCTGCACTGTGGCCGCAGGTGAACGTGACAGTATGTTGGGTTCCGAGCGGATTAAACGCTTCGACCGGTGAAGCGCTTACCGCGCAGTCGGCCTGGGTGGTCGCGGCGGCGCCCAACGAAACGCATCCGACCACGGAAAGCGGCTGTGGAGTGGCTGGAGTCGGCGTTCCGGCCGCGACCCCCCGGACCAATGTCGCTGGCGTTCCTGGTGAACCCGGCGCGGCGGCAAAATGCGCATCCACCGGCGACATTCTGCCGGGTAGCAAGAGACCGGCGAGGATGATACCGAGGATGACGACGGGTGCAATCGATCGAGGAAAATAGAAGAAATGTGGGGAACCCAGGTAAGCACTCCAGGGGGTGGAGATGTGGGGACCGGGAAGGGGGGACGTGTCTCTTAGCTTACAGCCGAGGCCACCGCAAAGCAAGGGGAAGCGGTCCCGCGGCGAAAAGATCTAGGCCGCATTCCAAACGTCCCCTCGGCCTATCGCCGTGCCGCCTTCCTGCCCCGGAACGGCTTACCCACGCGGGCTTACGGACGTGCGGCCGCGGGCACTTCCCGACGCCCAACGTTAAACTTCCAGATCCTCTGATGCCGCTGAGCGCCGAGAGCCAGCGCAGCATGGAAGAAATAGTGGCCGTAAGCAAGCGATCGGGGTACGTGATATGGCGTGTACCGGCTTAACCGTCCGACCTCCTTTAGTCCAGCGGGCTGCTTATAGGTGACCTTGTACACGATGTGGCCCCCGCCGGTAATTTCGTAGGTGGTGGTGCGGGTGGTTCGCACCGTCAAGTTGCGAACGGTGTAGTACATCATCAGCCAGACGGTGGAGCCGGGGCGCACCGAGGCCAGCCCCGCCAGATCGCCCGGATCACGTACTCGACTCACTCGAGCGGCGTCCAAGGTGAAAACGAGACCGGCGGCGTGAGTCGGCGTTACCGTGGGACCCACCATCGTTGCTTGCGGGGTAACAGTAACACCTCCTGCTGTCGCACTTGGAGCTGCCGTGGGCATGAGAGTCGGCACAGCGGTTGACGTGGCAATAGGGGGCGGCGGCGGAGGGCCGATAGGCGTGGGAATGTAGGTCGGCGCCGGCGGTGGTGTCGAAGGTGCTGCCAGACCGCGAGAAGGGCCGGCCGAAAACAGCGACAGCACCAGGCAAGCGCTGGCAAACACGAGCACCACGAGTGCCGCGGGTGCGACGCCCGGTCGGAAGAATTCCTGTAAACGACGCAGAGGACGGCTCCGGCATGAGATGGGGAGGCAATAGGGGCCGAGATCAGCTTACAGGGTATATGAAGAATTAACAAGGCTTTTGTGAATGCTTCTTTATCTCGCCTTCATCCTGTCTTCATGTTAAGTGGGAGGGTTAGGCCACCCACCGGCGAATAAGGGACTGTAGGTGCAATACGGTTGACTGAAGAGAATCGCGGATACCCGCAAGGGGGCGGCACACGCGCACATCCGTCTTGCACCGGCATCATAGAGGGGAGGGTGAGCGCTCCGCGCCACAAGGCTGCGGACGGGCCGGCTCGCCTTGGTTAGTCGCCGGGATGCCACCACCGGCGGGGAACACCGTTGGGCTGGCCCGGCAGGAGCCCAGCACCGCAGGGCTGGACAGGCCACGGCCACTACCAGGGACAGTGTCTCGGATAGGAAGTGCCTGCTTTAACCCGATACCGCTGTCGTAGTGGCCGGGTTCCCACCCCCAGCGCCGTCGGGCTGGACAGGCCGGCCAGCCCTCGGTGTCCCAGCGACGACACCCTCACCCCGCGCATCTTGTGCCCCGAATGGGGTACGGGCGCGATCGCCGCAGCCGAGATACATGCGAGCTGACCAGCAGCGACGCCTCCAGCAACCAAAGGCGTGCCGGCCTGTCCTCGGCGCCAGTGGGCGGCGGGCGGCCTACCGGCGCCCCCTGTTATACTCAGACTTGTGATTTCATGGCAGAGGAGGGGACTTCGCATGAGAGCGACTCTGCTTTTCATCGCCTGTTCGTTTCTCTGGGTAACGGCGCCGCAGAGAACCTGGGCGGACGATTCCACCCCGATTCCAGTGGCAACATCCGCTCCCATAGATATCGCACCGACGTCCGCGCCGGTCCCGGTCCCGGTCCCGGTTCCGCAACCACAACCGACAGTAGCGTCGCCGACCTCCGATGGATCATCTCCTGGATCACCCGCTGCACCGGTCCCGGTAGCCCGCGAACATGCCACGCCGGTGGTGCAGTATGTAGCGCCGGCTTCCCCGCCAACCGCACTGCCCGAGAGTCAGCCGACAGCGCCATCTCCGCCGCCCGCCAACCTGCCACCCCCAGCGGCTGTGATTCAACCTACCTCTCAAACCTCTTCGCCACCGACGTTGGCGCCCTCCAGTTCCGCGCAGCAGCAGCAGCCGCAGCCGCAGCCGCAGTCGCCGTCGGCGCCGCCGATCCCACAGAGTGCGCCAAATACCAACCCGGATACCAATACCACCACCAACCTCGGATCGATTATCACGGCGCCGACCTCTGCTTCGGCTCCGGCCCAGTTGACCTGCCACGGAAAGAATCATCCGACCGCCTCCCCGTTTATGGTGGCGCCATACCGTGGCTGGACCGAGGTCGCGTCCTTTCTGGACCATGACAGTCCGGATTACGCGGTGGACGGGGTCATTGTGCTGGCCAATGGCTTGCGAGCGACTGCCGCCGATGGCCAGGAATCGGACCTCTTTCCGGCCTACTGGTCGCCCGCGCTCCGACAATATGTCAACTATGACGGTCACAACGGCTATGACCTCGACATTAGCTATCAGCCCGTCCTCGCAGCTGCATCCGGCACCGTCAAGTTCGCGGGCTGGAACGAAGATAGTGTGTACGGCGGCTACGGCCAGATGGTCCTGATCGACCACCACAATGGATACGTGACCCTGTACGGCCATCTGAGCCAGCTGGAAGTGAAGACGGGGGATACCGTAACCGCGGGCCAGGAGATTGCGATCAGCGGTTCCACCGGCCACTCCTCGGGTCCCCACCTGCACTTCTCGGTGTTCCACGACTGTCAGGTGACCGATCCCTACGGTTGGAGTGGCGCGGGACGCGATCCGCTGCGCGACTTTGACAATGAAAAGGCGTCGTATCTCTGGTTGCCGGGACACGACCCGCTGGTACTCAATCCTCCACCCAACTGGCCCACGTACCCGCTGGGATTGCGCATCTCCGCGCCCGGCCTCGATGTATCCGGACTCGACGTGCCCGTTCCGCCGTCAAGCCGGCGCTTACCTCCGGCGGACCGATTGCTCCTGTTGCATTTGCCAGACCCCGTTGCGGGCGCGTCGGTAAGCGCGGATGTCGCCCTGGTCCGAACTGAATCACTCATCACCCAGGAGGGCGAGGCGTTGGCGCCGCAACTCCGCGATCTCCAGGCGCAAGGGTTGCTTGACAGCTACCAATTGATCCCGGGCGCAGCCGCGGTGTGGGTGCGAGGTACGGCAACGGCGCCGGAACTCGAGGGCTTGGCGGGCGTCGCTTCCCTGGCGGGGGTCCAACCGCATGATATTGCCAACGCGCAGGCGGGGCTAGCGCACAGCGTGCTGATCCAGATCGGGCGCCAGCAGGCTCCCTCTTTGTGGCCGGTGGGTTTCCGGTCGGCCTTCCACGCCTGGCGACCGGTCAGCACCGTTGCGATTGGGCACGCCCTGCTGACTGGCTTTGCCCTGCCGGGCGCGCATGTCGTGGTGTCTCTTGATCGACACAACACAGTTCCGGCGGCCGCGGAAGCAACCGGCGACCCGGAGACCGGCGGGTTTGTCGCCATGCTCCACGACGCTGCCGGGAACCCGGTTGTCGTGCAGTCCAAAGACGTGATTGAAATTGTCAGCGGAGGCAAGACTGCGCGGGTGCTGGTCGCCCCACTCTCGCTTGCAGCGCATCCGAGTCGAATAATCGGACACGCCCCCCCCGGCTCAACCGTACCGGTGTCCATGACCTATGCCGGCAGGACGGCCGATGTCCGATCGGTCGCGTCGGCCGGGTCCTCAGGCCTCTTCCACGTTGCCAGTTCCCGGCCGCTGCCGCCCGGCACGCTCGCCGTGGCGTCGACCGTGGATGCAGCAGGTGATCAGATAGCGACCTCAGCCTTCGTGCCGGGGATTGAGGTCCAGGAAAACGGGTCAGTCGTGAAAGGCTGGACCGCGGGTTCCCGGCGCGTACTCCAGGTCATCAGAGACGGAAAGCCGCTGTTGACTCGCACCATTCACTCCGCTACCGATGGCGCCTTCCAGACCGAGCTGAGAACGCATCACCAACCCTTTCTACTGGCTGCAAGCGATCTCATTACTCTCGGTTCACGGTGGCATAGCCGGTCGTTGACCCTACCTCCTCTGGGTGCGGCACTGACTGCTGGATCACGTCGGGCGACGTTCAACGCGCCGGCGGGAGCGCACATCGAGCTATCCTATGCCGGTCAGGGGTTGAGCTGGACCAAGACGCTCGCTCTGAATGGATCGGGACGCCGCGATTACACCCTCCCGGTCAAGCCGGCGTCAGTGGGGGATGCTCTGACGCTTCGGTACACCGCGAAGTCAGGAGACACGGTCACCCTGGTGCGTTTCCTCCTCGCGCTACGCTTCGACTCGAGTCAGAACAAACTGAGCGGGGTGGCGAAGCCTGGCAGCATCGTGAGCATGCGCGTCTTCGACGTGCACCAGCGAGCGCTGGGAGGCGCCGTGGCCGCAACTGATGTAACCAGCGGAAAACTCAGCGCGCCTATGGTATGGATCGGCCGTCGAGCGCGCCCGGCGGGGTTGCCCATGACACTGGCGGTGAGAACCAGCGTGACGACCCAGACAGTGCAGGTTCCCGCAGTGCGGCTTCAGGCGGGAACAGGCGGCGGGACGCGCACTCTGCAAACATCTCCTCTCCGGGAGATGGAAGTCCTGGCCACTGGTCAGTCCCATCAGCCGCGTGCGTTTGCAGTGCGGACCGACGCGCGGGGTCAGGCGACGATTGCCACCTCGGGCGTCAAGCGCTTGTCGGTTGTCGTACCGCTGGGTAATGGAATAGAGACCGCCGAAGATTTCGTGACCAACCCGGCCGGTACACTGGTGCCCGCGGGCGTAGCCCAGCCTCATCGAGTACCTTGCACACGAACGCCTGCCAAGGCCGCCGCCAAACATCACCCGGCGGGTACGCGGGTGGCGCCTTGTGCCGCCTCGGTCAGGAGCAAGCGATAGCGGGCTCATCCTCCACGCCGGGCCACGGCGCGTATCGGGTGGTCAACAGCAGCAAGGACACGGTGCTGGCGCACCGAGCCGGCAAAGTTGACACGCCGGTTTCCCGAGGTATCGGACTGATCGGAAGAAAAGGGCTGGCCGAAGGGGCCGGCTTGATCATTCAGCCCTGCAATTCCGTGGTCTCGTTGTTCATGCGCTTTACGATCGACGTCGTGTTCGTTGACGGCGATTCTATGGTCTGCCACGTGATGCACTCGATGCCGCCGTGGCGAACGAGTAAGATCGTCCGAGGCTCGAAGTTGGTAGTTGAGCTGCCCGCGGGGACGGCGAAGGCAACGAACACGGCGGCCGGCGACCAGATCGATATTCAGGAGGCATAGTTTCCGCTGGGCCGTGCGCAGTGACTATAGTCCTACGGTTTCCCCGGCTATTCGGCATTGCCGGCCCGCTTTCACCGCTTTATACTGACGCTGTCCAACCGTCAAGTACAGTATGAGAGCGGTGCCCGTGGTACGACAACTTCAGCGCGAAGACGAGCTGCGAAACCGCGAGAGCGTCGCCCTCGCGCCCTGCACCGATCAGCAACAGACGACGGGAGACGCTCGGAAACGCCGTCGCCACCTCTACAAGGTCCTGGGCCCCCTCTTCATCCTGCTCATTCTGTGGATCGATCTTTTTGGCGCGGAAGGCGCGTTTAAGGGTGGACCGAACGGGAAAACCTTCGGCGCCGACTGGGCCATGTTCATGGGCGCCGCCGGCATGATGCGACAGGGACAGAATCCCTACGCACACTCCGCCCTCTACCGCGCCGAAAAGCAGCTACTGGCCCGGCAGGGCCTGCCCATCCTGAAGCACCGGGACACGGTGCGTGTGGGCAATCCGCCGCTCTTTTTCTGGGCGCTTGAACCATTGCCCGCACAACCGTTTCAACCGGTAGCCCTGGGCAGCATCCTGGTGTTGTATCTTCTCTCGATCGCCGGCTTCATTGCCGCGCTCTATCGATTCGGCTGGAAGCACTATACCCTGGCCGCTCTCTGTTTCATGCTGATGCCGCAGGTCGTACTCGGCACGTTTTATGGAAACATCATTGGGCTGGTGTTCGCCGGGATCGGTCTTTCGCTGGCACTGGCGCCCCGTTATCCCGCGCTCGCGGGCGCCCTACTCAGCGTGGCCTGGCTCAAGCCCCCGGTGGCTTTGCCCATCGTTTTGCTCATCGCCGCCTTCCACGTCACCCGCCCGGCCCGTCTGGTGGCCGGTTTCAGCCTGACCACCGCCGGCCTCTTGGTCCTTACCCTTCTGACCACCGGCTGGAGCAGCGTCGTCCAATGGACGGGCGGCCTCGTCGGCTATTCACACGACATGCGAATCCAGCCAGATGTAGCGTCGCTGGCGGGGCTGTACGTGCGATGGATGCCATCCCTCGGTCGATCGGCATTGGAAGCGCTGAGCCTCGGCCTTGCCATCGCCATCACGGCGGTGTATTGGTACCGGGTGCGGCGCAACGCTCCGCTCGACTTTGCGCGAGACGGCTGGTTGTGGGTGGCCTGGATGCTTGCCACGCCGTACGCGCACTTTTATGACGAAATGATCCTCGCGATTCCGGTCGCCGCGCTGCTCGGTCGGCACGGGTGCAGGCTCAACCAGCGCCTGCCTGCCCTTGCGCTCTATCTCATGTTTTTCTCACTGCTGCTGCTTTCCTGGACCCCGTTCCAGGCGTATCTCCTGCCGTTGCCCCTGGCCGGGGTAGCGGCCTGCATGCTGCTGGTGAACCACCACCCACGGGACAGGTCATCCTGGTCAACTGAGTTCGCTCCGAGTACCGTGGCCGGCGCCAATTAACGGGCTGTTACAGGAATAAAACCAGGTATGGACAGAGTGAGGGACGGCCGCACAATCTCGTCAGCGATCAGAGGAGATCGTGGCGCTGTGGCGCCGCGACTTGCCATGGCGCGTGAGCGCTTGGCCGTTCCCATCACGGTCTTTCTGCTCTCGCGATGCCTGTTACTGGCTGTCACCTGGATCGCTCCCCATCTTCTCCCTCGCCCCGCACACGGAAACCGCGTCCTTCTTCCCGTCTCAGATCCCACCTGGTCGCTTGGCAAGTGGGTGGGACGCTGGTTCCGCTACGACAGTGGGTGGTATACAAGCATCGCCGAGCACGGCTACCACTATGGGCCGCTGGGTAAAGCAAGTACCAATTTCATGCCGCTCTATCCGGTGATCATACGGGCCGTACAACCGATTGCCTTTGGCAGCATTTGGCTGGCAGCCTGGCTCGTCGCCAATCTCGCCTTTCTTGCCTCCCTGGTGGTCCTGTGGCGATGGGCCTTGCTGCGCACCAACCGGGAGACGGCACTGCAGGTTCTGGTGCTGGTGGCATGCTTCTCATTCGCCTTCTTTTTTGCTGCTCCCTACGCGGAACCACTGTTTCTCGCCCTCGCGATCTCCGCATTCCTTCTGGCCGAACAGAGGCAATGGCCCCTGGCCATTGGCGTCGCCGCCCTGAGCACCATTACTCGTCCGGTAGGCATGGCGGTGGTACTCGGCGTCATGGCCCTGGCCTGGCAGCGCGGAGAGCGCCGCTGGTGTGCAGCCGCCGCATTAGCCTGTATCCCGCTCCTGGGCTTCGCCCTCTATCTCGATCTGGCCTTTGGCCACCCCCTGGCTTTTCTGACGTATCACTCATACGGCTGGGTAGCGCCAAGCGGCGGACTGTGGCATACCATCACGGATCAGTTCCACACCAAATTGTCGCCCTTCGACCGGGTCGACGCCCTCCTGGCCGTCCTCTTCCTACTCTCCGGTATCGTCGCCTGGGTCCGGCTGGGCGCGGGCTACGGCGTGTACGTACTGGTGGGAACGGCATTGCCTCTGGTTCACGGGCTGGTCTCGATGGAGCGATACGTGATCGTCCTGTTCCCCGCCATGGCGGTCTGGGCCGGCTGGTCACATAAAGCCGCGCGGTACAGCATCTTCGCCGTGTCGATATTCGGGCTGGTGCTCGCTACCAGCATGTTTGTGCAGGGCTATGCGATCTTTTAGCTGGCGGGCACAGCGACCTGATCTGGTTTCGGGCAGATAGTCCCTGACTTTGGGTGACTTGCGGCCCTTACCAGCGCCGGCCGGCGCCGCTATCATTTTCCCATGCCCACGGTCGCTGAACCATCCGCCAACGCCAGTTCCGTCGACTGTGCGGTCGAAACCGGGACCAGCCCGTTACGAGTGACGCGACCTTTCGCCCGCATGCTGGGCCTCCTGAAAGGTTTCATGCTCATTGCGCCATTCGCATTTTTACTCGTGGCTTCGTTTACGGCGCTCGTGGGCAGTGCGGTAAGAAATGGCGGTCCAGCAGCCTCCGACCTGGATGGCGACTTCGCGATGTTCTACACTGCCACCCACGTATCGCAGGCCCACGGGGACCCGTACAATCCACCGCAACTGCTGCGGAACGAGACGCGCCTCATGCAGCAGCAGCACATCCGCATGACCATCTCACCATCGCTGGTGCGCGTCGGCAATCCACCGATCTATTTCTGGGCACTGGAGCCGCTGACGCGCTTGCCCTATCGCCTTGCCGGCTGGCTGTGGTTTGGTCTCATGGCACTGGCCACCATCATAGGAGCTCTTGCCGCCATGCGGATTGCCGGATGGAAGCGCCGCCTCGTTCCCCTGCTGCTGTTTCTCTCCATGCCCGTTACCGCGATCGGCTACTACGATGGTAATGACATTTCGCTGGTGTTCCTGGGTCTCATGCTGGGCCTGCTGGCCGCGCGACGCTATCCAGTGTTAGCGGGAGCACTGATGGCAGTGGCGTGGCTCAAGCCCTCGGTTACCTTCCCCCTGGTGATGCTGATCGTCCTGTTTCATGTCAAGGATCGCCGGTCAGTACTGGCCGGCCTGGTTCTGGCTACAATCTCTCTGGCCACGCTCACCCTGGTGGTGTTGGGATCCGGCAGTTTCGTGGAGTGGATCACCGGCCTCTCAGGGTACTCGCGGGATATCGCCTCCCAGATTGAAATTGCTCCGCTTTCGGGCCTGTACGTAGGTTGGACATCGCCCACCGTGCGGACCATCCTTGAAGCTGCTTCCATAGCCGTTGCATTGTCGCTCACTGTGTAGTGGTGGGTGCGAAACGATGGGCAGCAAACATCCTTTGCGCGGACCGGCTGGTTGTGGTTTGCCTGGTTTCTCGCCACCCCCTATGCCCACGGTAATGATGTTGTTCTGTTGGCCGTGCCGATATTGGTCATGTTGGGACGCAACGCCTGCCACATCATGCGCTTTCCCGCGGCGCCGGCCATGTACTTGCTCTTCGTCTCGGATTCTATTTTCCCCGTCCGAATTGGTCCTGAATGCCTCCTTTTGACCATGCTTTGCTGCATCATCGCCAATCGAAAATGGCCGGAGAAGGAGAACTCCTCCAGGGTCGACCACGTGGAAAGCGCACCGTTAACTCTCGCGACGGTGTAGCGGTTTCAGGACCCACTGCCAAACTGCGGCATGACTTGCTTCCGGCCACCGGCACCTCAGGAATGACGGTTTGGGAGAATTGGGAATCGGCTCATAACCGGCGCTTGCAGCTCGGTGAGTGAGCTGATTCCAGCGAGCAATGATACGGCCGGGCGAACCAGCCAAGGGTAGGATTCCAGAGGTGTATTCGGTATTGCGGTCAGGCACAGGTGAGAACGACCGTGCCGAACGGTATGCCGCATTGTCCGGCGATGGAATCGAATCGGGATGATCGATCCGTCACTCGCATTTCCCAAACATGCTGGATGGTTCCCCCTGGGCACGTCGTGGTGGTAGAGCAGAAAAGAGACGGCGCCGGGAGGTTTGGCCTTCCGTATGGCTAGGCAAGAGGAGAACGCGGTCCACCTATACGTATCGCTGATTGCTACCGGGTAGCTGGTAGGGCACGCGACAATCTCGTTTGCACAGAACGGGCGGTTGATGCAGAGTCCGTCTCCTCATGCACATCCCTAGCACGGTAGAGGATGACCCCAAGTGTGATCAGCGGCAGCGAAAGCGTCTGCACGTGATGAGGCTCGTAGGAGTACAGGAGGACGGTGACGAACATGGAGTAGAGCGCGAACAGGGTCCAGCATCGACAGAGCCGGAGGCCATCCCGGCCGATCAGCGCCAGGATCGGTAAGCTTAGAGCGTTTCGCGGAGTCATTGGACCGAGTAGCCGTAGTGGCGGAAGCAGTTACGAGCGACCTGTGGGGGGACCGTGTCCAGTGCGGCGGGGAGCGCCGCTTCCAGGGCGTCACGGGTCGTGGCC
>JAABUJ010002503.1_pt1 | contig 22614 bp, 18 predicted proteins | sample 5559131 | NCBI WGS metagenome assembly JAABUJ01 (sample SAMN10711875, study PRJNA513366) | rock metagenome | isolation source: Antarctica rocks | place: Antarctica: Victoria Land, Mt New Zealand nord | collected 2016-01-07
GTGTGAAAGAGGGGAAAGCGCCATGGCAGCAGCTTATGATCGCGAAGAACCGCAAGACGCTGGTGCTCTGTACCAACTGTCATGCGCTGCTGCATGCTGGAACGCTCCCATCACCAGAGGCCATCCGCGCATGTGTGTAGGGGGAGAGCCGTGTACGCTGAAAGGTGTCAGCACGGTTTGGAGGGGGGATGCCGCGCGACCCACCGGGTAACCGACGGGCGTTCGCTTCCTACCCTACACCTATCGTTACCATTCAGGCCGCATAACAGAGCAACTCACACAGGTGATCAGCTAACGCACAGGGTATTTGTCGCAGGTCGGCGTCGCGCGGGGATGTCTGAAAAACCTGGTGTACCCACAAGGAGCGGCGGACGACGGCGATCGCATCACTGAAGGTCGGCTCCTGCTTCTGGTACCAGGCCGCCCCCTTGACGAGGGGCGTCCCGCGCGTCCAGTGCGCGTGAGCAACCAAGGTGACAAAGGAAAACAAGCCGAGGAGGGCGGGCGTGGTGCGCCGGATGGTCTTCTCCGACCAGCCGCGTCCGGTCTCGACGCCGAGGTAATCACGGACCTCATGGAACGTGGTTTCCAGGCGCCACCGCACGACGAACCAGGACACGATCTGCACGGGGGAGGCGTCGAGGTCGGTGTAGAGCAGGGCCTGGGGTGGGAAGGTGTCGTCAGGATCACGGATGAGGACCCAGCGAATCGGCACAGGTGGGAGGCCGGTACTGTACCAAAGGGCGGTGCCGGACGTTACCTCGCTGATGCGGTCGGTCTCGCCGTACCAGAACGGGACCGACACGCGGGTCCAGGTCGTTGCGGCGTCAGCGAGCCGCGCGGCCAGGGTCGGCAGACGCTCACCAACGACGCGCGGGCGTCCTTTTTTCCCCGGAACGCGTGGCGGTGCGGGCTCAAACAAGCGCGCATCCAGGCGCAGGCGGGTGACGATCGTGGCGACAGCACGGGTGGCGGCCAGGACGTCGAGGGCCGCATAGGTGCGGTCGCCCACGAGCACCAGCTGGCGGGTGGGACACCAGCGATGGACGACCCGGACCATTTGTCGTGCCCAGTCTGTGATCGTTTTGTGCCGCCGCTCCTGGTCGTGGTCGTCGCGTTCTGACGGGGCGAGCACGGAGAGGAAGGGGAGCGCCCAGGTCCGTCCCGCCCATGGGATAGGCACGAGGAGCATCAGGCTGACCCAGCGCAGGGCCCGTGCTTTGACAAAGTGCCCCTTGCTGGACCGGACGGGGTCGCGGTAGATGCCCGTCGCCGTGATGGTCTTTCCCCGCCGGCGCTCCAGCGTCTCGTCGATCCCCAGGACAAGGAAGCCCGCAGGCGCGAAGGCGGCGATGAGCAGGCCGCGCAGGATGCGGCTCGCCCCCAGGCTCGACCACACGGCCCGGTTGAGCACGCGATGATACGTCGAGAAGGCTGCATCATCGCTGTGTCCCATCACGCGCAAGATGGAACTCACCATGCGCCGCCTGGGCGCGCGGATGGCTCCAACGACCAGGAGCGGGACATGCCGCCAGGTGCGGCGGGTAAACAGTGGCGCGAAGGGGAGCAGATACGCCATCATGGCATCAGGCAGATTGAGCATGATAGACCTCTCTGTGGTAGGAGTTCTCTACAGCATAATCTGCCTCTTATTTCTGCCCAAGCCAAACTCTAGCTGAGTTGGCCTGCGGTAATAGGGATATGCTTGCAGCCTTCCATAGTTATGCGAGGAGGTTCATGTGTCTTCGCACGGACGAAGTTGGCGTCATTCGCGCTAGCTAGCGGACGACATCCAGATACGTACGACAGATGGGGACTTACTGGCTACGTTTTGGGTTGCACCATGTAACCGTATCGCTAACCAGCCATACACGCCCGTCATTGGGTGCGAGCGGTTCTCTTGTTCCCATCGATAGTACCGACGGAACGTATCTACGCCAGGCACACACACCTACCTTTATTCGTCCCAACTAACGGCTTGGCATTCCTAATGAGGCTTTGATTGCTCACGAGCGTGAAAGAGTTGCGCCGAACGACTGCAACTCGGTGCGCGATGTATTGGCTCACCTCTAGCCGTGAGATGTTGTCCCTTGCCTTCTCTCGCTGGTCAGAATAAACACAGCGTACGTCACGCTGCGGGCGAACATGGGAAAAGCGGCGGGTTATCCCTCTGAAACGGCATCACGCCGTCAGCGGCTCGATCAAGGACGGCCCGTCCTCACACGGCGACGAGACACGCGGCGACACAGGGTAGGCCACCAACAGGTCTGCCGGGCAGGGTCGGAGACAATCCAGCACCGACGCCGGTTCAGTGAGCGTCGGATCGAGCCAGCGGGCTTCGGCGGCGGGGTCGAGGATGACGGGCATCCGATCATGGACACGCGCGACGAGCACGTTTGGTTCCGTGGTGATGATGGCGCAACTCGCCGTCCCATCTTTGCCGAGGCTGTAGAGGCCGGCGAAGCCGACGAGGGCGCGATCGTCGCGACGAATGTACACGGGTTGTTTGGTCTTGCGCCCTGGGATACGCTGCCACTCGTAGAAGCCGTCGGCCGGGATAATGCAGCGGCCGCGGACGATAGCGCCTCGGAAAAGGGGGCGCTCGTGCAGCGTTTCGGCGCGCGCATTGATCGGTGCCGGTCGAGACGCGGCAGCGGACGCCCAGGCTGGCCGGAAGCCCCAGGACATCGACCGCAGGAGACGTCCCGCGGATCGCTCGACGATGACGGGTATGTCCTGGCTCGGCGCGATGTTATACGCCGGATGAGGTCGCTCGGCATCGTCCCGCTCATCCTCGATGACGTCGAACCGCAGGGCAAGTTGGTCGGGGCTCGTCAGCGTAAAACGTCCACACATCGGGTTGCTCCTTTCCGCGCGCCTCCCTCCTCTTGGAATAGGGAAGCGTCACGCGTGTCAGGCTGTGTATGATGGCTGCGTCGCCGGGCGATGCGGGCGATGCGGTCGATCGTCGGTCGTCGCGTTCTGCGCGGGCTGGCCATCCAGGTGATAGCGGGTCGGCGCTGCCGCGTCGCCGTAGGCCTCCTCGGGGAGGATCTCCGCGTATTCGCAGTAGGGGCAGACGGCCCCGATGCATGAGGCGTCATGGCACGAGGCGTAGAACGGCTGACGGCACTGGGCACACGGGACGAGGGCCATGGTCGCTCCTTGCTCATGGGCTGTGTCGAACACTACCCTCTCATTATAGAACTTACGTGCTAATAAAACCAGCGATTACCCACGCCGCATCGGCATGATTAGCCCGTAGCCGCCCTAACACTACTTTAGCGACTTCCAAAATCGCTAGACATGTTGACCAATCAGCATCCTGTCTGACGCTATTTGCGTAGCTCGCAGAGCGTCGTCACCGGTTACTATGTCTAGGCATCGAGCTGCGAAAACGACATCACGCCAAAGTAGTGCTAAGCATATGACCATAAATTTGGCACGTTTTCCGCTCCTGGATCACGCGTAGATAGGCCATGTCAGACTTGTGGACACCTGCTTAGTTGCCAGGAGTGCCCAATCGTCCCCCGCCCCCCGCGCCGCGTCGCAGGCGTTCGGCCAGAGCGGCGTACCGCTGCCCCGCGCCCTCCGTCCGTACCGCCCGCGCCAGCGCCCGCGTGCTGCCCACCAGTACCACGATCCGCTTCGCCCGCGTCACTGCCGTGTAGAGCAAATTACGCCGGAGCATCAGCCAACTGCTAGTTGTGAGGGGCACGACGACGCAGGGGTACTCACTGCCCTGTGAGCGGTGGATCGAGACGGCGTAGGCGTGCGTCAGCTCATCGAGCTCCAGGAAATCGTAGGCGATCTCGTCGGTCTCATCCATGAGGACGCGCAGCTCCTGGTCCTCCAGCGAGAGGCCGGTCACGACGCCGACGCTACCGTTGAAGACCTCCTTGTCGTAGTTGTTGCGGAGTTGGGTCACCTTGTCGCCTGCCCGGTAGACGCGCCCACCGACGCGCCGCTCGGGCTGCCCCGGTCGCGCGGGCGTCAGCGCCTCTTGCAGCTTCTCGTTGAGGACGCCTGCCCCGGCTGGCCCCCGATGCATCGGACAGAGCACCTGCACGTCGCGGCGCGGGTCGAGGCCGAACTTCTTGGGCAGACGATTGGCGACAATATCGACGACCAGATCGGCGACCTGCTCCGTGTCATCCTGCGCGAAGAGGAAGAAGTCGTCGAGGCCGCGCGTGACGGGCATCTGGCCGGCGTTGATACGGTGGGCATTAGTCACGACGCCGCTCTGCTGGGCCTGCCGGAAGATGTGCGTGAGACGGACGCGGGGGATGACGCCCGATCCGAGCAGGTCGCGCAGCACCTCGCCCGCGCCGACGCTGGGCAGTTGGTCCACGTCGCCGACGAAGAGCAGATGCGCCCCCGGCGCGACGGCCTTGACGAGCGTGTTGGCGAGGAGCACGTCGAGCATGGAGGCCTCATCCACGACGACGAGGTCGGCGTCGAGCGGGGTATCGCGGTCGAAGGCGGCGTCGCCGCCGGGGCGCAGTTGGAGCAGGCGGTGCAGCGTGCTGGCCTCGACGCCGGCCAACTCGGAAAGGCGTTTGGCCGCGCGGCCTGTCGGTGCCGCCAGCACGATCTTGGCGCGCTTGGCTCTCGCCAGGGCGACGATCGAGCGCACCGTGAACGACTTGCCGCAGCCGGGGCCACCCGTGAGGACCGCCACCTTCTCCGTCAGGGCAAGGCGCACCGCCTGCTCTTGTGCAGGGGCCAGGGCGCTTCCAGTTGTGGTCTGCAGCCACGGTAAGGCTGCCGTCCAGTCGACCGTCGTGAATGAGGGCAGTCGCTCGTTCGGCACATGCAGCAGGCGTAGCAAACTATTCGCCAGGGAGACCTCGGCGCGATGGAAGGGCACGAGGTAGACCGCCGTCACCGTGCCCTCACCATCGGGGCAGGCCAGGTATTCCATGACCACGCCCTCCTCGCGCGACAACTCCTCCAGGCACGTCGCGGCCAGCGTCGCCTCCACACCCAGGATCTCGGTCGCCTTGGCGACCAACTCCGCCTCGGGCAGGTAGCAATGCCCCTCCTCGCTCGCCTCGGAGAGGGTGAACTGGAGGCCGGCCTTGACCCGCTGCGGGCTGTCGTGCGGGATGCCCACCGCCTGTGCGATCTTGTCCGCCGTCTTAAAACCGATGCCCCACACATCGCCCGCCAGTTTGTACGGCTCATTCTTGACGACCGAGATCGAGGCGTCCTTGTAGGTCTTGTAGATGCGCACGGCGATGCTCGTCGAGACGCCGACCCCCTGCAAGAAGATCATCACCTCCTTGATGGCCTTCTGCTCCTCCCAGGCACGCCCGATCATGGCCGTGCGCTTGGGGCCGAGGCCCGGCACCTTGATCAGCCGCGCCGGCTCCTCCTCGATCACGCGTAGGGTGTCGAGGTCGAAGTGGGCCACGATGCGCTCGGCCATCTTCGGCCCGATGCCCTTGATGAGGCCGGAGCCGAGGTAGCGCCGAATGCCCTGGATCGTGGCGGGTAAAACCGTCGTGTAGTCGCGCACCTCGAATTGCTTGCCGAACTGGGGATGGCTCTTCCAGACGCCGCGCATGCGCAGGCTCTCGCCCGGCTGCGCCCCGAGCAGGTTGCCCACGACCGTGGTCAGGTCGGCGCTCCCACGCGTGGCGACGCGGGCGACGGTGTAGCCGTTCTCCTCGTTGGCGTAGGTGATGCGTTCGAGGACGGCCTCCAGGGTGGCAAGCGGGACGGGCGTGGACGAGATCATAGTCGTAGAATAGCAGCCCTGACACGACGTTACCCAGTGCCACGTCGCGGAGCGGATTGGCGCAACTGGTGAAATGCGTACCGACAGCCGGCCATGATCCGCGCCGGGCCAGGCATGGCATGCGACGGTGGGCATCGTCGCTAGAGTAGAACACACTTGTACGGTACGATGGGGAAAACACAACTGCTGAAAGATTGACACGCGATGCCGCTCAAAGCCCTGCTCGATGGCCAGCCCATCCTCGCCCCCTTGCTGGGCGACACGGCGTGGGCGGAGTTGTATTTCCAGCGCTATCGCCTCGTGCTGCCCTGTTGCCCCAACCGTGCCGTGCAGATGCGGGGCGGGGCGGGCACCACGCGCATCCAGCACTTCAGCCATGCTCCGTCGCCGACCTGCCAGTTCCGTGCTGAGACGATGGCGCACCTACGGGCGAAGGTCGAGATCGCGCGAGCCTGCGCCGAGGCCGGCTGGGCCGTGGACATCGAGCATGCGGAGACCGACTGGCGCGCCGATGTCCTGGCCGACCGGGGCGGACGGCGCGTCGCCTTCGAGGTGCAGTGGAGCCGGCAAACGCTGGCGGAGACGGAGGCGCGGCAGGCCCGCTACCGGGCGGCGGGCGTGCGCGGCTGCTGGTTCTTCCGCTATCCTCCGCGCGAGCTACACCGTCCCGGTAGCGACACCGACCTCGAGGCGCGCCGAGACCTGCCCCTCTTCTCCTTCGCGACCAGCGGAGACCACGACGGCTACCGCGCATACGTGGGTGGGCGGCCCTATCCGCTGGGTCAGGTCGTGGGCGCGCTCCTGGGCAAGGGCATTGCCTTCCGCGCCCACCGCACCTTCGTCGGCGATCACGCCATGGACATCACGTTCTACGACAAGCTCTGTCCGGCCTGCGGCGCGCTATCGCGGCTCTATGGTGTCGCGTCCGGCGAGGGAGCCACCCCACGCGCGCCGTGCGGCGGGCGCGTGCTGCTCTGGTCGGGGGTCCCCTACCACCCCGATGTGGCCCATGCGGGCCGCCGCCTGTATGGGGTCAGTCCGCGACACGACGCTATCCCCCTGGCCCTGATCGAGCCGGCGGTCGGATTCCGCTGTCCGGGGTGCAGGGCACGCCTCGCGCCGTCCCCTATCACGGATTCCGCTGCCCCCACCGTCGCCATCGCGGTGGACGTGACCTTCGCGCGCCCCCTCTGCGATCCGTATCCCCATTGGTGCTATCCGCCACATGGCCCGTTCTGCGTCCCAATCGCGGCGGACGACGGGTAATGTGCCCGATGGATGTGCACGGGTGAAACAACCCAACGTCGCGCGGCGCCTATCTCGCTGCCCATGTAGGGGGGGCCGACCACGCCCTCGTGCGTGCTATCTCTCCAGGCGCCGCTGCCCCCCGTTGCGCGGCCGACGGCGCGGCGCCATCTTCGGCCGTCCGCACGTCAGCGTCGTCAGCATGCTCGCACGCACCGGAACCGCCAGCCGTGTTATCGTAAGACGTGGACACGATAGAGCGCCTGTTGCTGGTGGACGGCCACCATCTCTTCCACCGGACCTACAATGCGCTGCCGCGGAGTATCGTCGGGATAGACGGAGCGCCGATTCTGGGCGTCTATGGCTTCGCCGGCGCCTTCCTGCGGCTGCTGCACCGCCTCAGCCCCACGCATGTGTGCGTGCCCTTCGACCCGCCGGAGCCGCCGTTCCGCCGGGCGCTCTACCCTGACTACCGGACGGGGCGGCCGCGCGGAACCCCGGAGGAGGTCGCCAACTTCGATCGGCAAGTCGCGCAGGTGGGGCAGGTCCTGGATCATTTGGGAGTCCGGCATCCGCTGGCGCCGGGTTTCGAGGCCGACGATGTCATGGGCACGCTCGCGACGGCGGCGGCGATCGCGGGCCTGCTGGTGACGATTGTCTCCGGCGATCGTGACCTCTTGCAGATGGTCGGCCCCGGAGGCGACGTGTTCATGCCGAAGGGACAGGAGGGGGAGCTGTACACGCCGACGGTGGTGCAAGAGCGATGGGGGTGCGGCCCGACCAATTCACCGACCTGAAGGCCTTGATCGGCGACACCTCCGACAACATCCCCGGCGTGCCGGGGATCGGCCCCAAGACCGCCGCGGCCCTGCTGGCCCGTCACGGCACGATCGACGCGCTCTACGCGGCCCTGCTGTCGCTGCCGAAACGCCAGGCCGATCTGCTGCGCGCGCATCAGGAGCGCGTCCACCTCAATCGTCGCCTGGTCACCATCGTCACCACCGTGGACGTCTCGACCGGCATGGAGGGGTATCGCTGGGCCAGCGCCGAGCCCTGGACGGCGAGCACACTACTCGCCGCGGTTGGCCTGCGCCGCTGACGTGGCCGGCGCGGAGGTGCGAACGAGAGGGCAGTCCGATCAAGTCGTGAGGGTTGGGCTGCGGCAGCATCATCCAGCCGTGTGCCGTACTACGGTGCGCGCACCGTACGCGCACCGCTCAACCGCTCTCCATGAATGCGCTGCCCCCTATCGTTCATCAATCGTTCGCACCCTGTCGCACCGGATGGACCACTTAGTCGCCCCGCAACAGCGCCTGCGCCAGGACCTTCTCGGCCACCTCCATGGTTTTGAGACAATCACGGAACGGTGAACTGGTGACGTCTTCGCCATATTTGAGCGAATCGATAAACTCGCGGGTTTTCGCGCGGAAGCCGCCAGAGACATAGAACGCGTCGCTGCCGGCCACCCCTCGTGTGTTGTACTCGATGCCGTGCGTATCGCCATCGGCGTATAGCCACGCCTTGCCCTCGAGGTCGGCATCGGCGCAGATGCCCGGGGCGTGCATCTGCACGCGGAAGATACGCCGCCCGCTCGACCAACTGGTCACCACGACGCCAGTGGCGCCGGTGTCGAAGTGCAGCATGGCCCCAATCCAGTTGATATCCGGCACGCCGATGCACTTGCAGTGGCTCTCAATAGCGACGACCTCGCCTCCACACATCCAGCGGACGGTGTCGATCGCATGAGTGCAGTCGTCCAGCATGTGATCGCGCGCGTCCATAAAGGGCGTGGGCGCGCACTTGAAGAACTCACAGACCGCATGCGTTATCGGCCCCCTGTTGAGACATTCCTGACGCAGCGTGACCAACAATGGGCAGCTCCGTCGTTGATGGCTGACCTGTGTGATCACGCCTTTCTGCTCCGCGACGTGAGCCAGCATACGCGCCTGGTGCCACGTCATGCCCATTGGCTTCTCTATGTAGAGATTCTGCCCCTGTTGCAGGAGCCACATCCAAATGTCGTACATGACGTGCGGCTGCCCGATAGCGTACACCCCATCCGGGGCGCACTCTTCGACCATGGTCCGGTAGTCGGTGTAGCGTTTCTCGATGCCGTAGGTGTCCGCCGTGGTGTGCAGGCGACCCACGTCGAGATCGCAGATGGCAACTATCTCTACGTCGTCGAATGAGACCAGCGATGGGTAGTGGACGCGGTTAGCCATGCTACCGGCCCCAATCACGGCGATGCGCATCGTATCCTTCGCTCGTACCTGTCCGGGCATCCTCCCTCCTTCCTGGCGCCACGCTCACTATTGGGCAAAGAGCGAACGGGCATAGGCGATATCGTCCGCGATCAGACGATTCACCGCCGCGTCGTCGCTATACTCGGCCGTGAGGCAGACCGAGCCGCCGTAGCTGCGTTCCTTCAGTTCATGGGCGACCGTGGCCCAGGAGCACAGGCCCTGTCGTCCGCTCGTCCAGTACGCATCGTAGGCGGCAACCGGCGCTTCGGGACCATTGGCGCGCCGCCAGTACGCATTCTTGAGGTTGACCATGCAGAGGCGCCCCCACACGATGTCGAGAGCCAGCGCGGGGGTCTCACCGCCAAGCGCACAGTGGGCGCAATCGAGGACGGCGCCGACGCGGCCGCGGTCGTATCGCTCGATGAGGTGGCGGATGCCCATGGCGTTGGCGACGTAGCGGCCATAGTGATTCTGGACGCCGACCATCACGCCGTAGCGGTCGAGGAGCGGCTCCAGCTCGTCGAGCTTTCGCTGCATATATGCCTCATGCTCCAGGTAGCCGCGCCCTTCTGGAATATCGATGCAGATGCGAATAAGTGGGATGCCGACCTCCGCACAGGCGGCGATCGTCGCCTCATCCGTTGGCCCGGCGACACTGCCGATCGTCAGGCCGCAGTCGGCCAGTACGCGCGCCGCCTCGCCCAAGCCACGCGCCACCTTCGCCGGCTCAACCTGGAATCCCGGTCGTACCGGCAGTTCGATCTGGTCAAATCCCAGGTCCCTCATGAAAAGTCCGAGTTGTGGCAGCGGCATCGTCGGCCACGGCTTGGTAAACACGGCGAAGGTCACGTTCGTGTCGCTCATCGTTGCTGCCCCTCGCTACGCGCGTTGTCTAGTAGGCGTGACAGTATAGCTCCGGCCGATTCCGTTGAGACCCGCGGGGATGACATGTTTTGACCGACAGATCACCTGCCCCCGCAAGCGGATCGTCGAGATTGGCTTCTGTTCCAGATCCGAGATCACCAGTCCTTGCCAAGCCACCGGACCGGTCGTCACAGCTCGTCCGCGATCACGTCGCCCCGCCGTGGGCTCCCATGGACTTCCATGAAACCCCACGGCTCCTGGCGCCCCAGCGTGGCGGCGCGCCGGGTCAGCGGCCGCCCATGCCGCTGATGCTAATCCCTTCGACGAGATACCGCTGCAGGACAATCACGAGGAGGATGCCGGGGATCATCGCCATCGTACAGCCGGCCATCATGAAGTTCCACTTGGTGCCGTATTGCCCCTGGTAAAGCTGCAGCCCAAGGGGAATTGTCTTGACGTCATCGCTGTATGTGACGATCAGAGGCCACAGGAAGGAGTTCCAGTATCCGATGAATGTGAACAGGCCGAGGACTCCCAGCGCCGGCTTGGAGAGCGGGAGCGTGATGCGCCGGAAGATGCCCCACTTCGAGCAGCCGTCGATGTAGGCCGCCTCATCCAACTCGTAGGGTATCGACCTGAAAAACTGGCGCATCAGGAACGTCCCGAAGGCGGTAAAAGCCACCGGGAGGATGAGCGCCTGGAAGCTGTTGACCCAGCCCAGATACCGCATCAGGAGGAAGGAGGGGACCACTAGGACGGCTTGCGGCACCATCAAGGTGCCCAGGTACAGCACGAACACCGCCTCACGCCCCGGGAACGCAAGGCGTGCGAAAGCGAATGCGGCCATACTGGACGTGAGCATGACGATCACGGTGCCGACGCAGGCAACCACCAGACTATTGAAGACGTAGTGGCCGAACGGAAGAAACTGATAGGCTTGGACAAAATTGTCCAGGTGTGGTTGCGTCGGGAGCAACGAGGGGGGGGATTGAAACACTTGATTGTCCGGTTTGACGGCGGTATCGATCATCCAGAAGAGAGGAAACAGGAAGACCAGCGCGGTGAGTACGAGGAGCGCACGCGATAACAAGAACCCCGCGCGGGGCATCGGCGACGGAAAATCACGCTGCATGGCAGACTCACGCTTCATAGTAGACCCACCTCTTCTGCGCTAGAAACTGGACGGCTGTCACCGCCATGATCATGGCGAACAAGACCCACGCGATCGCGGACGCATAGCCCATATGGAAGTACTGGAAGCCGTTCTGGAAAAGATAGAGCACGAGAGTCGTGGTCGCGTTTCCAGGGCCTCCACTCGTCAACACATAGGCCTGATCGAAGACCTGGAGCGCCGAGATGATCGTCAGGACGATGCCGAAGAACAGGGACGGGGACAGTTGGGGGAGTGTGATGTGCCAGAAACGGCGCCATGTGTTGGCCCCGTCGATCGCGGCCGCCTCGTAGTACTGCTGAGGAATCCCCTGCAGTCCCGCCGAGAAGACCAACATGTTGTAGCCGAAGCCTTGCCAGACGGAGAGCAAAAGGATGGCCGGCATCGCCCACTGGGTGGAACCAATCCAGCCTGGGGGTGGGATATGGACGAGCGACAGCGCCCAGTTGATCACGCCGTGCTGGTCGTACATCAGCGCCCACACCAACGCGACACCGACGAGCGGGGTCATCACCGGGATAAAGAAGAGGATGCGGAACAGGTTACGCCACCGGGTCAGCGTGGAGAGCCACAGCGCGAGGCTCAGCGACACCACGATGTTGAGCGACACATACAGGGTGACGTAGAAGAGGGTGTTGCCCACCACCGTATAGAAGACCGGATCCTGCGTGAAGATTTTGACGTAATTGCCGAATCCTATAAAGGCCGGCGGCGTGCTCGACACCGATAGTTGCCAGTTGAAGAAGCTGACGACGAACGATGCAACCAGAGGCCCAAGCGTGAAGATGAGGAACCCGACCATGTTCGGCAGCAGGAAAGCGTAGGCGGCGAGCGCATCCGCGCGCGCGCGCCGCCGTTTCCGCACTTTGCCGGTCGCCGCGGTCGCCGTCGCCGCCCCAAAGCGTCCCGATGTGTTCATGGCTTGTTTCTTTCACCCCTGCTGACAACGAACGGACGCGGAGGGAGGGGACGCCCACAGCGCCGTGGGAGCGTCTGCCGACGACCGTCCCCTCCCTCCGCACCAGAATGGTTGTCTTCTACTGGCCGCCCGCCTGGCTCTGGATCGTCTGGAGGGCAGTCGCGGGGCTCTCCCCACCATTGACTGCGGCCACGCCGTACTTCAGCGCCAAGTCGTTCACCTGCTGCCAGTTCGACGTCGTCCGGTACGGTATGGCGTGCGCGCCGGAGAGCGAGTAGGTGAGCACCGGCTTGCTGCCCGGGACGGCATGGGAATACCAGGCGTTCTGATAGGCCTTGCGCGCCGAGTAGGCCCGACCGGTGGAGGCGAGATACTGCTCCGCGTTATCGCCGGTGAGGACGGTGATGGCCCGCCAGGCGTCGTCCGGATGCTTGCTGGTCGGTGAGATGCCGAACCCGGACCCGGCGACCACGGTGACGCTCCTGCCGTTCTGGCTTGGGATCGGCGCGATGCCGAAGTCGAACTTAACCGTGTCCTTGTAGTTGATCAAGTCCCAGGGGCCATCCACGATCATGGCGATGGTCCCGGCCTGCCAGGTGCTCTGATTGAAGTTGCTCGTCGTGTTCTCCTGCGGGGAGACATGATCCTGGTAATCCAGCTTGGCATACTCCGTGAACGCCTTCACGGTGGTCGGGTCGGTGAGGGATAGCTTCCCGCTGCTATCCAGGTAGCGGCCGCCGGCCGAGAGTACGAAGGGCAGCCAGTTATCGATATAGGGATTGACACCGAAACCGTAATTCGTGCCGTGCGTCAGCAGCTTGGCGTCTTTCACGAACTCCTGATAGGTCCAGTTGTTCGATGGATACGGCACATGATACTTGCGGAAGAGCGCCTTGTTGTAGTACATCACCTCGGGCCCGAAGTCGTACGGCAGCGCGCGGACCGACCCCTGGTAGGTCAGGCCACCCACGATTGACGCGTCGAAGGCGCCGAGGTCGAAGCCGCTGCTCTTCATGTAGGACGTGAGCGGCATGACGGCGGAGCCGAAGGTGGCGGTGCGCAGGCTCTGCATCGAAACGATATCGGGGAGCGCGCCGGTCGCCATCTCCGAGGGGAGCTTCACCCAGTAGTTCGGCCACGCATCGGTCAGGAACTTCACGGTGATCCAGGGGTACGTCTTATGCACCAGCGAGGCGTCATAGAGCCACGCTTTCACCTCGGCTTGGGAGCCGCTCCACATATACCATGTCAGCGTGACCGGCGCATGCGCCCGTGGCGCGCGCCGCGGGCTCGCCGCCGTTGCCGTGAGAGACGTGGTAACCATCGCCGCCGCCGCCAACGTAAAGGCGAGGTTGCGCGCTAAGCTTCGTATCTTCATCGATCTTACCCTCCGCTGGGAATAAATAGTCCGTGAACACGCGTCGGTGTAGAGTCGTGACGCTCAACGGCCAACGACATAGATTCAGACGACTGCACCCTCCTTTCATGCCCCATCGTGCATAACCACAATCGTGCGGCGATCGGCGCGCTGGTCAACCCGTGGACACCGGTCGTCCATCGCGTACCAGAGGCTTCGCCCTCTCGCTCACGTGGGCCAAACGCGGAGCTATAGATGTTCAGCTAAAGAATGGGAATCGGCGCGATGTCGATGGTCAACCGATTGTCCGACCCTCTCACACAGTACCTGACACGCTATAGCCGGCACGCGCCACTTGGTGGGTACCGCCTACCCCTCGATGAGAAAAAAACAGAATGCGCTTTCTGTTGGAAGCATCATAATGCTTACACGGCTCGTTGTCAACAGGTCGTACGACGTCCACTTGAAGATCTCGCGGTCGCTCATAGCCTTGACAAAAGTCCCGGCGGGGGCGTACATTCTTCATAGTAACGCTTTGCTCAGTGAAACACAGGGTAAACGCTTTCGCAGCGCACACGTAGTCCCCTGACTCATTACCGTGGACAGGAACCTGTACAGATCGACGATCCAGACCTACCTATGCATGGGTGTCTGTATCGTGGTATGTACAGGGACAACCTACCTTTTAAGGATGGATAGCAGCCGTGAGGAGCCCTGAGCCCTCTACAACGGATCGCCAGCAGCGACTGGCGACCATCAAGGACGTGGCCGAGCGCGCGGCCGTGTCCATTGCCACCGTGTCGCGCGTCATGAATGGCGCGACCACGGTGGACCCGGCGCTGACGGCCCGCGTTCAGGCCGTCGCGGCCGAGTTGCACTACACGCCGAACCGCGCGGCGGCCAGCCTTGCCGGGCAGCACGTCCGGCGGACCATCGGATTGCTGGTCAGCGATATCCAGAATCCTTTCGCGATGGAGATCATCCGTGGCGTCGAGGACATCGCGCAGCGCAACGGCTACCTGGTGATCCTGGGCAACAGCAGCGAGGACCCGCGCAAGGAACGTCAGTATGTCGAGGTCTTTAGCGCCGAGCCCGTCGCCGGCGCCATCATCAAGCCGACACGCGAACGCTATTTCCCGCTCCATCTGTTCCGGAATCGCCACATCCCGGTCGTCACCGTCGATCGCCGCCTGGCCGATCGGTCCGCCGACGCCGTCCTCATCGACAACAGTGGCGCGGCGCGCGAGCTGGTCGCACACCTCATCGCCAACGGATATCGTCGCATCGCCATGATCACCGGCCCCCTCGACACGACGACGGGGCGCGACCGCCTCCTGGGGTACCGGCAGGCGCTGCTCGACGCCGGTATCGACCACGACCCGGCACTCGAGAGTGATGGGCCCTATACGCAAGCTAGCGGGCGTCTGCGCGCCAACGGGTTGTTGGATAGCGCCCCTGGGGTCGAGGCCATCGTCAGCGCCAACAACCGCTTGACGACGGGGGTGCTCGAGGCCCTCCATGACCACAATTTGCGTATACCCGACGACATCGCGGTGGCGGGATTCGACGAAGCGCCCTGGGTTGCGCCCGGCACGGCGCCGCTGACCACGCTCACGCAGCCGGCCTACGAGATTGGAAAGACCGCGGCCTTGCGGCTCCTGCAGCGGCTACAGGAGGGCGGGCCACTCGCCGTTCAGGAGATCACGCTGGCGTACCACTTGCAGGTGCGCGACTCGTCCCGCCCGCGCGGGGTGTTGAGCCGATGAACAGTGTTGTCTCGGGTGTCACTATCGTCGCCATCAGGCGGGCTATAACGCTCGTGGACCACCAGAGTAGAAGGAGATGCCAGGCATGGGGGATATAGGAGATAGCGCTGGCGGGGATACAGCGTGGTTTGTCCACGATCGGTTGGGGTTGTTCATCCACTGGGGGACCTATGCCCTCGCGGCGCGACATGAGTGGGTCAAGCAGCGTGAACGCATCCGTGACGCCGCGTACGACCGGTATTTTGCCCACTTCTGCCCCGATCTGTATGATCCCGCCGTCTGGGCGCAGGAAGCCAAGAACGCGGGCATGACCTACGTCGTCGTCACTACCAAGCACCACGAAGGCTTCTGCCTGTGGGACTCGGCCTTGACCGACTATAAGGCCACCCGCACGCCGTGGGGGCAGGACGTCCTGCGCCCCATGGTCGATGCGTTCCGCGCGCAGGACTTTAAGATCGGTTTCTATCACTCGCTGATTGATTGGCATCATCCAGAGTTTCCCGTGGATGGCCTGCACCCGCAACGCGACGATCAGGAGTTCATCCAGGCGCAGGCGCAGCGCGATGTCGCGCTCTACCGCGACTACCTCCATGGACAGACGCGCGAGTTACTCACGCAGTTCGGGCCCATCGCCGCACTGTGGTACGATTTTTCTTATCCCAACCGCGTGTGGGGTGGCAAAGGGCGCGACGATTGGGGCTCCGCGCAGGTGGCCCGCATGGCGCGTGAGCTACAACCTGGGATCATCATTAACGACCGTCTCGACCTCCCAGGCACCGCGGATATCCGCACGCCGGAACAATACCAGCCACGCGGTTGGATGGAGGTCGACGGTCAACGCGTGGTGTGGGAGGCCTGTCAGACGCTCAACGGTAGTTGGGGCTACGACCGCGACAACCTCGACTGGAAGCCCCTGGAGATGCTGGTACGCATGCTCGTCGACACGGTGTCGAAGGGCGGCAACGTCCTCCTCAATGTGGGGCCGAACGGGCGCGGCGAGTTCGAGCCCAGGGCGATCGAGCGGTTGCGCGGGCTCGGGGAGTGGATGCGCCTGCATAAGCGATCTATCTACGGCTGCTCGGCCAGCGATCTCACGCCGCCGCCCGACTGCCGTTTCACCCAGAACGGCGACCGCCTCTACCTGCATCTCTTCGCGTGGCCGTTTCGGCACGTCCACCTGGACCATCTGGCCGGCCGCGTGGAGTACGCGCAGTTGCTCAACGATGCCTCCGAGATACCGATGCAGGTGGTCGACCCGGCGCAACAGGCTCAAAACACAGCGATGGGTGGGCTGCCGGCGGACACACTGACGCTGGAATTGCCGGTGCAGCAACCTCCCGTGGCCGTCCCTGTGATCGAACTATTCATGACACGTTCCTAATCGCCAAGTGCGAACCACCCACTATCCAAGGAGCGGCTACTCACAATGACCACGCACACCGACCAGACGGTCACGCCTGCGGTTCCCCATCTGCGGTTTCGTCAGGTGCACATGGACTTCCACACCTCGCCGCTCATCTCGGAGATCGCCGCCGACTTTGACGCAGAGGATTTTGCCCGCACGCTGCGCGACGCCTACGTCGATTCGGTCACCTGCTTCGCCGTCTGCCATCACGGTCTGAGCTACTATCCGACCACGGTGGGGGCCGTGCACCCGCACTTGTCGCGCGATCTGCTCGGCGAGCAGATCGACGCCTGTCACCGCCACGGTATCCGCGTGCCGGGCTATATCACGGTCGTCTGGAACGAACACCAGGCCACCCTGCACCCTGAGTGGCGCCAGGTGCGCCCCGATGGCCGCGCGGCCGGTCGCCTGCCGGTGGGCCCGATCGGAAAACACGACTGGCAGTGGCTGTGCCTGAACAGCCCCTACGCCGACCATATCGCGGCGGTGGTGGCGGAGGTCGTGCGCGGCTATCCGGTGAATGGCCTCTTCCTGGATATCGTGATGACGGTCACGCCGGGCTGCGTCTGCGGCTATTGTCTGAGCGGGATGCGCGCCGCCGGGCTCAATCCTGAGGACGAGGGTGACCTGCGCCACTATGCCCTCTCCGTCGAGCGCCGATTCATGGAGCGTATCAGCCGCGAGGCCTGGGCGCTACGCCCCGATCTGCCCCTATTCTTCAACAGTCGCCTGCGCCTCGCGGGCGACCCCGCCCTTGGCAACCGGCCGGAAGCGCCCTCCTTTAGCCATTGGGAGATCGAGTCGTTGCCCAGCGGCGGCTGGGGCTATACCCACTTCGCCCTCTACAATCGCTTCTTCCAGACGCTCGGCAAGCCACGTCTCGGTATGACCGCGGTCTTCCACCGCTCCTGGGCCGATTTCGGCACGGTCAAGAGCCAGGCCGCGCTCGACTACGAGTGCTTTCGCGCGCTCGCGGGCGGCGCGGCCTGCTCCATCGGGGACCAAATGCATCCGCGCGGCATCCTCAACCCGGAGGCCTACCGGCGCATCGGCGCCACCTACGCCGCCGTGGAGGCCAGGGAACCGTGGCTCCGCGACGCGACGCCCCTGGCCGAGGTTGGCCTGCTGCTCGCGCCCGATGTGCTGAGTGGCACACGCCCGGTGGGCCTGGAGAGCGAGGAAGGCGCGTTGCACATGCTGCTGGAGATGGACGCCCAGGTCGCCGTGCTCGACCGTCACTCCGATTTTTCGTCCTACCGAGTCATCGTCGCGCCGGACCACGTCCGCCTGGACCCCGCTCTCGCCGCCTCCCTCCGCGCCTATCTCGCGAGCGGTGGCGCGCTGCTGCTCAGCCACGAGTCGGGGCTGCGTCGCGACGGAGCGGGCTTTGCCCTGGATGAGGAGATGGGCCTCGACTACCTCGGCGCCAGTAAGGACGACGTGGAGTTCTTGCGGCCGGTCGGTGGACTGGAGACGGAGATCCCGGCGATGGATCACGCGCTCTACCTCCGCGGCAGCGCCGTGCGCGCGCGGCCGGGGACGCGGATGCTTGGTGAGGTGGTCTCGCCGTATTTCTCACGCACCTGGGCGCACTTCTCGTCCCACGCGCAGACCCCGGCTGATCCCGCCGCCGTCCCTGGACTGGTGGCGGTGACGCTGCGCGGGCGCGTAGCCTACGTGGCGCACCCGCTCTTCAACGCCTACCAGCAGCACGGCTATCCGGTCTATCGCCAGATCGTGGGCGCGCTGCTCCAGCGTCTGCTGCCCAATCCCCTGGTACGGACCACGCTGCCTACCACTGGGGAAATAACAGTACTCCGACAGGCGGCCAGTGGCGACGCGCCCGAGCGCCTGATCTGCCATGTTTTGCACTATGTGCCGCAGCGGCGCACCCCCGACCTCGATCTCCTTGAGGATGTGCTCCCGTTGCATGGCGTGGAGGTGGCGGTGCGCACTGATTGGACCCCGCGTGCGGCCTATCTGGCGCCGGAACGGGCCGCGTTACCTGTGACGATGCAGGGGTCGTATGCGTCGGTGCGCGTGCCACGGGTCGACGGGCACGCCATGATCGTGCTGGAGCGCTGATGAAGACTCTCATGCTGGAGACGCCCGGCACGCTGCGTCTCGGCGAGACGGCGGAGCCGTCCGCGCCGGGGCCGGGTGAGGCGCTGGTTCGGGTCCGTCAGGTCGGCGTGTGCGGGACTGACTATCACGCGTTCCTGGGGGAGCAGCCCTTCTTCACCTACCCGCGCGTCCTAGGCCACGAGCTGGGCGTCGAGGTCGTGGCCGTGGGGCCCGGGGTCGATGACCGTGCGGTCGGCGCGCGCTGCGCCGTGGAACCGTATTTTAGCTGCGGTCACTGCCCGGCCTGCCGGCGCGGCAAGACGAACTGTTGCGTGAACCTCCGGGTCTTTGGGGTCCACATCGACGGTGGCCTGCGTGAACGTGCCGTTGTTCCGACCGCACGGCTGCACGCCGCGCCTGCTCTATCGTTCGAGCAGCTTGCGCTGGTCGAGCCGCTGAGTATCGGCGCGCACGCGGTCGCGCGCGCCGCTTTGTCCGATGGCGAGCGTGTGCTTGTCGTTGGGGCCGGACCCATCGGCCTGTCGGTGATCCAGTTCGCGCTTCTCGCCGGTGCCGATGTGACGGTTATGGATATCAGCGCGCAGCGCCTGGCCTTCTGTCGGCGGCTGTGGCCGCAGGTCACCGCGATCGATGCGCGCGACGAGCCGCTGACCATACTCCAGGACCAGGTCGGCGACGACCTACCCACGGTCGTCTTCGACGCTACCGGCAACCAGCGCTCGATGATGGCGTCCTTCCAGTATGCGGCCCACGGCGGCCGCCTGATCTTTGTGGGGCTCTTCCAGGGTGATGTCACCTTCCACGATCCTGATTTTCACCGCCGCGAACTGACGCTGCTGGCCACGCGCAATGCGACCGGAGCGGATTTCCGGCGCATCATCGGCTATCTGGAAGCCGGTCAGATCGACCTGACGCCCTGGATCACGCATCGGGCGTCGTTCGACACGCTGATCCACGCCTTCCCAGGCTGGCTCGATCGCGACAGCGGCGTCATCAAGGCCGTGGTCGCGTTGTAAGCTCCGCCCACAGGCCACGAGCACGACAGCCGCCGGTCATCGCTCACTTGGTTCATCAAGGAAGGAAAAGCTATGGACGAGCCTCACGTCGATCCTATCATGACGGAGCTACCAGGACTGCGCATACAGGCGTCCTCACTGACGCGCTACGATGAAGCGGCGTACGCGCTGACGCAGCCGGAGAACGGTCAGCGGCGCCTGGTTGTCGTGGCGACGGCAGGGTCGCCGCTGTTTGACGGCTTCGTGGGAGAGCGTAGCGACAACGCCGGGAACAGCGCGCTCCTTGGCCCCCTGAGTAGCGAGAACGCGCGTGCTCTGCGTGGCCGCCTGACATGGCTACGCCCCACCGTGTGCGGCCTACGGACCACGGTTGGTCTCGGTGACCGTCTGGGCCTGGCGACGCCTGGTCACCTGCGCGCGGTACGCGCCACCGGCGGTGACCTGGCGCCGCTGCCGGCGCAACAGTCGATACGCGAGATGACGCGGACCGGCCGCACGCCACAGCAGGTGCTGGACGACGCCATGTGGGGGGTCTTCGCCGAGGGATGGCAGAGCGGTTTCGGCGCCGACGCCGACCACCTCAAGACGACCGCCGACATCGATCGCTGCCTGGCGGCGGGCTATACGTTCTACACCTTCGATCCCGGTGAGCACGTCGATAGGGGAGCGGACACGGCGTCGACATCTGCCGTGCGCGCGCGCTTCGACGCGCTACCCTGGGACCAGTTGGAGGACACGCCCACGGCGCTCGCGGCGCGCTATCTCACCGCGCCGATCACCTGCGACGACCACATGATCCCCTGTGATGAGGGCGCGCTGCAGCGTGCGGCGGTCAAGTATGGCCGGGCCGTCGCGCAGGTCGTCACGCTGTACCGCCATTTGGCTCACGTCGGCGCGGGGCGCGCCTGGGAGGTCGAGGTTTCGGTCGACGAGACCGAGACGCCGACGACCCATGCCGAGCACTATTATCTGGCGACCGAACTACGACGCCTGGGCGTGCATTGGGTGAGCCTCGCGCCGCGCTACGTCGGCCGTTTCGAGAAGGGCGTCGACTACATCGGCGATGTCAGCGCGTTTGAGGCTGATATCGCCGTGCACGCGGCGATCGCGCGCACGCTGGGGCCGTACAAGCTCAGTCTGCACTCGGGCTCAGATAAGTTTCGTATCTATGAATCCGCTGTACGCCAAACCCACGGCATGGCGCATCTCAAGACGGCAGGGACCAGCTATCTGGAGGCGCTGCGCACTGTGGGACAGCTCGCTCCCGACCTGTTGCGCTCCATCTACGCGTTTGCCCGCGCACGCTACGAGACTGACCGCGCCAGCTATCATGTCTCGGCCCGCCTGGACCGCGCGCCGGCGTTCGCGTCCCTGTCGGACCGCGACCTACCCACACTCCTGGAGCAGTTCGACGCGCGCGAGATTTTGCATGTGACGTTCGGCTCGGTCTTGACGGCACAAGACGCCTCCGGCGAACGCCGCTTCTACGACGACCTGATGGACATATTAAGGGCGCATCCCGATGCCTACGCGGACGACCTGGAAAAACACTTTCTCCGTCACCTGCGCCCCTTCGCGCGGGATGCGCGGACAACGGCACATGCAACGGGAGGCCGTTGAGAAACGTAGAGGCGTAGTATGACACCGGAGAGAGACACGACGGCGGCGTCCCTGCACGGGTCGCCGTCACCACGGATACTCGGTGCGACGGGGCTGCGAGTCACTCCGCTGTGCGTTGGTTGCGCGCCACTGGGCAATATGCCCGCCGCTTTCGCGTACGAGGTGAGCGAGGAACAAGCGCTCGCCACCTATCGCACCGTCCTCGCTGGCCCCATCACCTTCCTCGACACGGCCGCGTCGTACGGCGACGGAGAGAGCGAGCGACGCCTGGGCGTGGCGCTGCGCGAGCGCGGGGGAGTGCCCACGGGGTTCGTGCTGGCCACCAAGACCGACCGTGACCTGGCAACGGGTGATTTCAGCGGCGACCAAGTCTACCGCTCGATCGAACGTAGCCTGCGCCTGCTCGGCCTTGACCGCCTGCAGCTCTGCTATCTGCACGACCCCGAACACATCACCTTCGAGGCGGCTATGGCCCCCAGCGGCCCTGTCGAGGCGTTGCGGCGCTGCAAGGAAGACGGTCGCGTCGCCCATATTGGTGTCGCCGGCGGCCCGCTAGACCTGATGACACGTTTCGTCCAGACTGGCCTGTTCGAGGTTGCCATCTCACACAACCGCTACACTCTGCTTAACACTGCGGCTGATCCATTCTGGGACGTGTGTCGGCGGGCCGGCGTCGCCGCCATCAATGCCGCTCCCTATGGCGGCGGCATCCTGGTGCGCGGACCGAGCGCCTATCCACGCTATGCGTACCAGGGAGCGGCAGAGAACGTCCTGGAGCAAGCGCAACGGCTGGAAGCACTCTGCGCGCGTCACGACGTGCCGCTCGGCGCGGCAGCGCTGCAGTTCTCCCTGCGCGATCCGCGCATCGCGTCCACGATAGTCGGTCTAAGTGCGCCGGAGATGGTGGCGCAGACCGTCGCATTGGCCCAATACCCCATCCCAGCCGCGCTGTGGAGCGATCTTGCGGCGATTGAACCCCTACAAGACGATCCAGAGCGCACGCGCGCGCCCTGACGCTATGGTGCAATGCTGGTAGCTAAGCCCTACTGGGAGAGGACGCGCGCCGTGTGCTGTCTTTTCCCACTAACCGTGGGAAAGGACGCGGGCGTGGACGCCGAGACGACAAGATGATCGTATGACAGGTGGAGGATGAGTGGATGACAAAAGTAGTGGTGACAGG
>JAABUJ010002504.1_pt1 | contig 22613 bp, 14 predicted proteins | sample 5559131 | NCBI WGS metagenome assembly JAABUJ01 (sample SAMN10711875, study PRJNA513366) | rock metagenome | isolation source: Antarctica rocks | place: Antarctica: Victoria Land, Mt New Zealand nord | collected 2016-01-07
ATTATCATTTATGATCACTTAAAGACATCTATCTTCTTGTCATTTTTACTGTCTTTTAATAAATCAGTTAAAGAAACAGTGATCTTAGAATATCTCTGTATAAAGTGACAGTAAAAGTTTGCAAACTTTAAAAATATTTGTATTTTATAATAATATTTAGATATTAATCATTTCTTTATGATATTGACTCATCATTGATTCATTAAAACATCAATAATAAAGATAATAAATTTAAGAAATTTTATCTGTATAATATAAAAAGTGCACTTCTTTAGATTTGCATACAATTTAAATTGTTAAAATTGCTTCAGAATTTATTTCACATGACTTTAATGTTCTTTAAAGAACTGAAATAGATCAGAATATTATTTAAATATATTATATTAAAGAAATTAATTAACTTAATTAATGCTCAGTTAATATAGACTTGAAAGATTACTGAGACATTAATTAATTTAAATAATATAATTATATATTTAAAATGACTGCAATATATATAAAACACAGTCTTTTACTCATTATCTTTTTTAATTTTAATGTAGTGATAAGCATTCTTAAAATTTAGTTTAATGAACATCTTAACTTTACTTAAATAATTAAGTGTCTTGTTAATCAGCAATAAAGAATGATGATTCTTGATAATAATTTTGTTAAGATCTTTATAATTAATATATAAATATAAGTTCTCTTTATTTTTTAAGACAAACAGAACTGATGCTTTTACAGAGTTAATAAAATATTATATTTATCTTTTTGTTAAAATGTTATCTAAATATTCTTTAAGCACTTATAGCTCTGTTTTTAACAGATTATAAAGTAAATCATAAAGTAATTTATGTTTCTTTGTCTTTATAATATGATCATAATCTTAATGAAATAATAACTTATCAACATTCTCTTTAGAGAACATATCTACATATTTGTTATATTGTTAAGATAATGTTAATACATCATCAACAATATATACAGCAGTTGTCAATAAGTCTGTCTTAAACATCATTAACAATGTATAAACAGCAAATTAATTTTAAATGTTGTTGATAAATGTTTCAGACTCATTAATAATTAGAGACATTTGTTTTATTTTATAATGTTATGTATATAAGTTACAATTGATATGAATGCATTATCATTTCAGATCTAAAAGATTAAAGATAAGTTCAGATTCATTTTTATTTAAAATATAAAATAACTGCTCTTCAGTTTACTTTTATTCTTAACTGTTAATGAGTTTATACTTCATTAAATATACATCATAACAATAAACATATTGTTCTCTCAGAAGCTCTGATCTTGAGAGTTTTACATTAATTTATGTTAATTAATGAATGACAATATATTACTAAGACATCACATTAATCTCTGCTGCAGTGTTTAACAGTATATTGATAAAGACTTAATTAAATTTAATTTAGACTTAATCTTTCTTTATAATATTAAATTTCTTTATAATCTTTAATTTAATTTTCATTACTAAAATGCAGTTAATGAAACTCTGTCTTTTTTTATCTTAACTACATTAATCTTAATGTGATTAAGATTTTTTAAGAGACTTCTACAGTTTTTTGTAAAATGATCTGATTTCTTACAGTTATAGTAGTCATTCTTTTTAACATTAGTCTCAAAACAGAATTTATCTACATTATCATAATAACTTAATTTTGTAGTCTCAGAATTGAGATGATTGTTTTGCTGTAACTTTGCTATTTAAGTAAAAGAATGTAAATAATACTTATAAATTTTCTTAATGATATAACTTTAAATCATATAATTGTCTATAAATTACTGATTAATCTCTAGCTTAACAATTAAAGCTATTAAGCTTTTTCTTATCTTTAAGAAATCTTAATAATTGATTAAAGTTGCTTAAATCTTCAGTCAGAGTTTTATAAAAAAAAAATTATTTTTTATTTCTTTATATAATTTAAGAGCTGATTCTTCAGCATGTTAAAATATGTTGTAAAAGCTTAAATTAATTAAATAAATTTCTATATAACTTTTAAATATTTCTGTACTGTATTAAATCTGTAATTCACTGAGTTCTCAACAAGATTGAGCAGAAACTTTAAAAAGAATATTTATGATTTATTATTTAGAAATTTATTCTCATTAATGTAATAAAATTATGTATCTTAAGATTCTTTTGCTAAGAACTACATAACAAAGAGAATTTTATTGTAATTATTAAAGAAGTTTTTAAAGATTAAGTGAAATGCTGTTACAGTATTGTGTATAAATTTAATATATTTATAAATAAATTTTTCATTATATATAAATAAGTTCTTTAATCATTGAGTTCATTTTGCTGAAAGTGTATACAAAACTTTAAATACATGTTGCTTTGTTAAATTTAAAAAGTTAATGAAAGTATAAGAAGATTTTGTATGCAGTTCTTTTTCAGATAAGATTTAAGAGTCTTTATCTTTCAGAAGTTTATTAATCTCATTATGCATGTTAAATACTTACAGTTCACAATTAATTTTAATAAATCATTATCTTTTCTCATTATTGATCTATTTAATTTTAGTTAAACAAATCTATTCATTTAAATATTAAGCTGAGTGCACAAGTTGCCTATAGGTCATGCAGATCAGAGTTGAGTTCAGATATTGAGTTGAGTTAAGCTAACTTTTATTCAGCTAAGTTGAGTGCAGATTAACCTGACCTGACCTGTATAGAGTTATGAGTTTTTTGTGAGTTATATATAGTCTTAGTAAGCATGTGTATGTGCTTAGTAAGCACATACACATGCTTACTAATGTGTGTTTCTAACACACACCTTTGTGAAAAGTCATGATTTTCATAACTTATTCAGTAATATATCTTGCGACCATGTAATTTATCCCTATATGGCTAGTTAAGGTGTAATTTATTATAACTAATATATCAATAAGCTTTTACATTTTTGAGCTTTAGCCCTGACCTTACCCATAATGGCTAGTCTTACCTGCATGCAGATATCTGCACAGATTATAGATAGAGTTGATCTGTATATAAATCTGACTCAATTCAATCTAAACTCTAGTGCAGATTCAGATTAGATGCACTTTTTTTCAACTTAACTTAACTCTATACTCAGTCTATTAAATATTAATTTTTCTTCTTTACAATTTAAATAGCAACCTAAATCTCTACAGATTCTCATTCTTCAGAGATTATTTAAGTCTTAATATAATTAAAGAATGATTCTGTTTCATTTTGCTGATTTTTAGTCTACATATTGTAATGTAATGAATTGTTATTCTTTAAAAAGAAAGAGTTGTTAAAATTATAAATTTATGAGTCTCTTATCTATAAGAGACTGATGAGTAAGATATGTGACAATGTGAAACACTATGTTATAATAGCTATTTAATGAAGTTCTGATGTTAAAATCTTGTATTGATAAAGATTAATAATTAAGAAACTTAAAAGATTTATATGTAAAGATTGTCTATATAATACTTTGCTTATTAATTGTTGTGTAAGAGGTTTGACTATGATTTGATATGAGTGCATAGTGATATCATGACAATAAAGAAGAAAAAAAGTTACTGTTATATATTTTACTTAATAGTAATGTAGAATTGAGACAGATTCTTAAGCTATAATATATTCTTATATAGATTTAAAATCTTTAATAAGCTTTAATATACTTATTAATTGATTTCTATATTCTTTAATTATAGTCTTAAGATCATTGTAAAGTCATTCAGTAATAATAATAATCTATAATGCAGTATTATCTTTAACAAGTTCTCTTCAGTATTGTTAGAGATTCTTTATAATAAAGATGTCATGCTGTTCAGTAAAAAAGTTAAAGAAATATTCTTTTTTATTGCTTTTATCTTTATTTTTATTTTTATTTTTACTTTTACTTTTGTTTCTGCTTTCACTTCATTCTTCAGTATTAAATCAATGTTGTATACTGCTTTTTCTTTTAAAATTAAATTTTCTGTTAAAAAGAACTTCTGTTGCAATATCTTGATATTTTTATACTCATTATTATTATTTAATGTTATATTCACTACACTCTCTGCCATTGCAAGAAGTCTGTTTAATATATTAATGACATCTTTAACAGATTTTAGTTTTAGTTTTAATTTCAGTTTTAGTTTGTTATCATTAAATACTCTGAGAGTCTCAGAGTCTAAAGATAAAAATTATTGTTTTTAAATATAAAATAATTATTATGCTTTTTTTCATCTCTTTAATAAGTCATTAAATGTTAAGTTCATTCTTTTTTTAATTTCTTGCATCTTATCTTCTTACTGTCTACACAGATTGCACATTGTTTTAAAAACTGATGATGATTAAATGATACAAGAAATGCAGCTTGTAACTTTTGTTATACAATGTCTTCTGCATTCTTTTAAAAGATTGTGTTTTGCAATTTAGAATTTTTAAATGAGACAAAACTAAATTAAGTGTGTTAAGATAAAAGTAACAGAGTTAAATATATTGAATACAGTTTGATTGATGTTAGCTGAGAAGAGATTAAGAGAAAGTGAAAAGAAATTGATGAGATGTTAAAAACAGAATGAGAGAATAAAATATAAAGTAATAAAAGTTTAAGTATAACAGCAGTTATATCTTTCTTCTGAGAAGTAGTTTCTTAAGAAGCAGAACAGAGCTATAAGAATATAATTAACTGAAGCTAAAGTTAATGTGTAATACTGAAAATCTATAGAGAAGAAAATTATGTTATTAGTATAATTGTATAATTTTAAATTTTATTACAATCATTCTTTAATGAGAAATTGTTCAAATCTTTATGCTATGTTACTGTCAAACTCTTCATCAATATCTGTCATTTAAGAAAGTATACTGCTGAAATCTCATGTTTTAAGATTGTGATTCATAAAGTTAAAAGAATATCAAGAGAAAATAGCTAAACTGAAGGCAACAGATCATAAAAAGAAATCTTAATTTTATTAATATATATATTTTAGCTCATTTTACATTCAAGAATATTAAAGTTTAAGTTCTTTATCTATTTTCTAAACTATTAGATCAGCAATTTAAATGAAAATTTATAAATAAAAATTTAAGAATTTAAAATAATGTGACACTTCTAAATTTAACTTCTTTATATTTTTGTTTATTCTCTTCTGAGTATCTTTTAATATTTAAAATATGTCTATCAGTCTTCTTTAATGACTGAAAGTTAAATAACATTAAAGAAGTGTTGTATTGTTAAAAAAACTTACAATATTAAAATTATAATGTTAAGTTTAACAACAATATATACACATAACTTCTGTTTCTTTTCACTTCACTTTTTGCTTTTAATCACTCTCATTAACTACATTACTGTATTAACATAACATCAATATTCACTCTGCACATCTTTATTGCTGCAGAATCTGTCATTTTATTTTATTAATAGTAATATTATTATTATCTACATTGTCTAATTACAGTATGTATGTAATCAGAATTAAAGAACAACAATATAATAAAATAAGTAAATATATATTATTTAAAACAATCTCAGTCAGAATAAGTAAGAGAAGTATATAAATACTGTTTTTAAATAAATTTAAATAAAAGTTTTAATTAACATTAATAAAGATTGAAGTCTGATTTTTTTGTCTTTTTATAATTGTTAATTAATGATTTATCAGAAAAATCAGCAGTCTCAACTTACAATTAATGATTTCTTTAATGATAAAAATAAGTTAATTAAAAAACAGAATTAAGCTGACTTAATTAATAACATATACACTGTGCATCAATCTGCAATCTACTATGTCTCATTGAAGAAAAGAGAGCAGAAAAAGAAATATAATAAAAGCTTTAAATTAAATCTTAATACTTAGCATCTTAAATCAGAACTTAAGTCTCATCAGTAGTAGCAGTATTTATAAAAGAATGCAGCTAAATGCTAATGTTTAATAAATTATTTTTTAATAGAAGTTGTTATCTCTCTCTGTACAAAAGAATTCTTAATATAAGATGCTGTATTTCTTCTTGCAAAGACTTTTCAGAAAGAAGTCACTGTATTTTTTATTATAAAAGAATTCTTAGCATAATTCTCATCAATAAAGCTCACTACATTGCTTTAGTCAGTCTAAGAATTCACATTACTCTTTATTAAATAATTACTTAATGCTTATCTTAAATCAATGATCATTAATTAAAGCTGATGTTCTTAGAGCTTTAAATAAGATATAAGAAGAATGTAATAGAGTTTGTTAATATTATGAAGCTTCAGTTTTAGAAGTTAAAATATTAAATATAATTTTCATTTCTTCTATTTTTCAACAGCAATAAAACAAATACACTCATCATAAAAATCTTTTCTACTCATACTGCAGAGAACTGAGAGCATGTTTTGATAAAGAAGAAGATTTAGATAAATATTAAAAATTAAAAGTCTTATATAGTTAAGAATATAAGTGTAAGTCTTGTTATCTTCTCAGTTTACTTAAACTAATTGCAGTAAAAGCAACATGTTAAGAACACTTTAATGTTAAAGACAGCTTATATTATTTATTAATTTAATGAGTTAATGACTTTAATTATCTTTTTTGCTGAGAACTACTTGATCAACAACATTGAATATGTTTTCAATTTTATCTGCAGCTAAATTAATCTAAAGTAAAGCAGTATGTATACAGACTAATATATACAGAGTGAGTCTTCTTTTTATGATATAGTATCTATTTAAGTTAATTGATACAGCTATTTATGTCAACTTTACAATGAAAGTGAAGCTTAAGAATGACTGAGAAGTTAATATTAATGTTAAATAAGATTCTTTACATTGCAACAATAAACTTCTTTGGTGATTCAATACAATGACTGACTCTCAGCAATTTAAAAATATTAATAAAATAAACTTTGTCTGAAAGCTGAGAAAGAAGCAAAAAAGAAAAAGAAACATTAATCATTATTAACTTTAATGATAATAAGAATTATGTCTTTCTTAAAAGAAAGTCATCTCTTAAACAACAAAGCTATTAATATCAATTATTCTTTCATTACTTACTGTTCTTTCATTGCTTCTTCTATGCATTATTCATTAAATTACTGTGTTTATTCTTTTCTATTATCTTAAATATTAATATCTACTGTGCATGATGCTGTTAACTGCTGATGACTTCATGACAAAAGATATTCATTTACTTTAACATTGCAAATTACTTACTGTATATATAAGCTGACTGAAGCATCATCTTCTTTATTATATAATAATGAATCTCTTGTCATTCTTTAAACACTGTTTCTTTACATTCTTGTCATTGATGTCATCACTACAACATGACAGAGAAGCATGTCATGTTGAAAGCATGTTATAAAGCAAAATACTATTAAAATGAAACATGTCTTTCTGTTAACACTAGGCTGAGTGCGCAGGTTTTAGATTTCATATAACATAATTGCTACCCAGTCAAGCCAGCCACCCAGTCAAGTTACCTCATTAGCCACAAACATTCTCATCAACATTGTTGTTCATCTCATCATTACCACACATTCACAATGACCTCAGATGAATCAATTAAGTCAATTTCTGATATTTTCACACAATATAGCCTTGCCTTAGCTGATTTGAACAATGATTCATCAGTTTTTCTTTGCAAGATTACTTAAATCTATGATTTATCTCAATCTATTCTACAAGCTCATTGAAAAGAAAGATAATCAGTAAAGATCTTTCAGACAGATTAATAATGACTGTCAATGCATGAAAAGAATGCTTTAATTTGATGAATTAATACTATAACAGCTTGAGAATGACCTTCATAAATTGAATAGCTGAAATTCATAATAAAGCATCTAATGACAGTCAAAGACAATCTGAATTCTCTAAAACAACATTAATATAAGAATTTTCTGCATTGACATTCAGACTTCAAGACACAGTATAGCTGCAATCTTAATTAGAATTAAAAGAATGCTGAGAACCTTAAAATCATTTAAAAATGATTTGATTTATATAACTTTACATGAATTCAGCATGATATTTTGAAGTCAGACATATATAACATGAATAAAAAGAAATTTGCAATGAGCATTACAGACAGCTTTAAAGTTCTAGTACAACACACAGAAGCACAAGCTTTCAGTATTTAGGCTGACAATCAGAACTGAGTGTTTCTCATTGAGTATATATTATTTAATGACATTACTTTTTCACTCTACTTCATTTTCAAGAATAAGCTGATACAGCAGACATAACTAAATTCTGTTAAGAATGATCAGACTGTTCTATAAGTCAGTGACAATGACTGAACTATTAATGCAATAAAGCTTCAGTGACTTAAGATCTTCAATCTACACATTAGAATTCAGACTTAAGACACTCATTAATTACTAGTACTGAATGATCACAAAAGTTATGTCTTTACTGACTCTATTCAGTACTGCTGTGATCACAGCATTGTGACTTTATGTCTTTCTTTACATTCAATTCATTTGCTGCAGTCATTAAATGTTGAAGTCTTTGAGTCATTGAGCAAGATCTATAAGAAGTGTGTTTATACTTACTTACATTATGAGATCATCAATGTCAACAAGCTAAACTTTCTACACTACTATCAAAAGACTAAATTGACAGCAATCATGACTCAAAACATTCTGAATACATAATAAGATGTAAGTTTTATTTTGTTTAATTCTTTTATTATTATTTCAAAATTATCTTGATCAAAGACCTCACTCTATGTCTTCTTTATAAATTTCAATGAAGTTCAAGTCAACATCACTGTCACATTTAATACAGCAATCTGAATCAATCAGTTTGTGAATGAGATCATAATAGATATAACATCATCATTATATATACATGTCTTAGATCTAAAAGACACAGCTCTGACAGCTATGACAAATAGAATAGTTCTACAGCAGATTAATTAAAAGCTGCTTAATAAGCAGAAGCAACAGCAGAAGAAATAGTCATAAAAGAGTATTGAAAATGTCTAAGTTCTTATTGTCAATAAGAATAGAATTATGATGCAGAAGACAGAGAAGAAGATGAAGAAATTGACTGATAAAATAGTTAAATATTATGCATTAAAAGGCAAAGTTAAATTTGTGAAGCTGATCTGAAAGAAAATGCTCATGAATAATTTAGTTTTCATGTAGTTAGTCTAGAGAGATGATAATCTCAATAATTCAAGATGTTTCAACAAGAATTAATTAAGTGACAGCAAGGTGGCTTGACTGGGTGGCTGGCTCAACTGGGTGGCGATTACGTTATGACATTAGTGCCCGCCAAAGGAACGCGAAAAATAGATTACAAAGTTCAGTTTTGCGATGTATTATTCGTAAGGGTTAGGGCTAATATTATGATTTTATGTAATTTATAGTCACATGACTTAGCCCTAAAAAATGATGCCCTAATGTCCCAATTTGGCCTAGTGCACATAGAGTTAGTAATAACCCGACCCACAGGTTGGGTCGAGTTTTTACAGGGTTATAGGTGGCCTTTTTGAACCCGACCTGACCCTACACCCAGCCTAGTTAACACCATTGTGTCAATGACATGCTGAAAAAAAGTCTTCATATTAATGACATACTGAAAACAAAGCTTCTCTGTCAGCAACATGTCAGAAAGAAATCTCTGTGCTGTTAATATATCAATAAAGAACTCTCTCTATCAGCAACATACTGAAGAAGAAGCTTTCTGTTAAAGATATATTAAAAAAGAGATCTCTCTGTCAGCAATATATCAGAAAGAAACTCTTCTTCTTAACAACATACTGAAAATAAAGCTTTCTATCAAGAACATTCTGAATATGAAGCATTCTGTCAGCAACATATTGAAAAGAAATTCTTTCTTTTAACAACATACTATAAACAAAGCTTTCTGTTAAGAACATTCTGAAAATGAAGCTTTCTGTTAGAACATGCTCAAATACTGATATATCTTTGTCAATTAACATGTCATTGACTATTTAACATATCTTTACAGCAACATACTGTGATTATCATGTTGTCTATGAGCTTGGGATGACAGCGACATTCATTTTTGAAATGACACATGTTTATTTTAAATTTTCATTGATATTGTGTTACTAATCTAGCATCATAAGGGCATGTTATTAATAGTAACATTCATATAACATTACATCAGCATGATTTCTTAGAACCGGCGGCTTCCCCTAAGGTAGGTAGCCCTTAGGCGCTACCTTAATCAACCCTTAGCCTGGAGTGAAGTTCTACCTAGGACCTCCTCTATAACCAAGTATCAGGGCTCCTTCTCCGACACCTCTAATGAACCACGCCGGAAGAAGGAACAGTGCCCTTTGACGATTTCCCTCTTTATCACTTATGTTTTCTCCTGCTGAAAGAGCCGCTTTTTCGGCCTCTTGGGTACTCAGAACCTCCTGAAATCTAGAATTCTCCGACCCTTTTCTTCATCTCTGCCTGAACCCCAATGCACTTTTCTTCACTCTTATTCCGCAAGCATGCTATGAAAGGGTTATACTTGGCCCTCAGTGACCATAACATGGTCGGATGAATGCAAAGCAGCATGCGGTTTTGTCTGAATTGAAGTGCTCTCGGAACTACTCCAGTTATATCATCGGTTATGGCTTACTCTAACATCAAGCCAACGGAAGGATTGGGTAGTATCAGGTTGTACACAACTTTGAGTCAAGCTACCTTACTGTGTACCTTTGAACTAATTTCATCAGCCTTTCCGAGCTGAGAGTGTCCTGATGATTCATGTGCAGACAGACGTTGTGGTTTGATACAAAGAACTGACACTCGACAACGATATTTGAGGCCTCTGACTGTCCCCAGATGTATGTTTTTGCGGGTAACATTGGCTTCGCTGGTTGGGATCGTCCATGGGTACGAATAAGGGCAGGATTTGGCCTTTGGGTGGCGCAATCGTTTACGGAAGCTCACCTGTCGTGTTTTCGTTCCCACTTTCAACCTTTGTTGGCCTCTATCAATGCGGAGAGGCAGCAAAGGTCTTATCCCTGATGAGCACGAGGATGTGATTGTCAATGTCAGCTCAAGCCCTATCACACGACGTTGCGAGGTTACTGTACAACTCCTTGGGTTTCCAGTCCTTACTGATCACTAACACCGCTATCCCCATTTTCACCATCAGACTTGGTCACCTGTTCATACCTCTTCTCTGGATCGACGACCTCCCTCCCATGCCAAGTCCTCATGGTCTTCTCCAAGTCATTCCTCACCCTCGCCTGCAACCAAAAAGGCCACGACCTAATCACGACAGCCATGAAATTCGCAGCACCGGGCAACACGACCTGTCCGCTCGTACCCGCGAGCACCTTCTTCACGATCGCCTCCGCCACGGTGTCGGCCTCGAGCGTCGGCATCAGGAACTTGGAGTCGTTCTCATAACCCGTGAATAGCGGCGTCTTGGTGAAGCCTTGGGTGATGACCACCGTGCGTACCTTCGGGGCGTTATACCGCGTCTTCAGCTCTGCCGCTAGACCTTCGTGGAACGTGAGTGCTGCAGCTTTGGACGCCGCATAGTCGACCATCTGTGGTGCCGTGACGTAGGCTGCCAATGAAGCGACGGTGACGACCATACCGTGGTTTTGACTGACCATATGGGGGAGGAATTCTTTCGCCAGCCAGTAGTGCGATAGCGTGTTGACGTCAAATGTCAAGCGGACGTCTCCCTCCGTGGAATCGAGGATGGTCTTTCCCTGCGCGGCTCCAGCATTGTTGATCAGGACCGTAGGATGTCCGACAGCCGAGCGAATCTCAGCTGCCGCGGCTGCAACGGCTTTCGGGGAAGTGATGTCGCACTTATAGTAGACAACGTTCGAGGTCGCTTTCTCCCATGTTAGTCCAAGCTACCGGATTGTTCTCAGGATCAACAGGACCTACTGTCTTCGAAAGTCAACGGCTGCACATCCAGCACCACAACCTTGATCCCCTTCTCCGCCAACAGCATGACTGTTTTCTTTCCAATGCCATCGCTACCTCCAGTGACAACCACTATCTCCCTCTTCCAGTCGTACGTATCGCTTTGCCAATTGTCCAAAACCCCTCGATTCACTGTACCGTTGAACCATCGCGCAAGCCCGATATATATGAGCAGCTTCAAGCGTCTGATGGCCGTGTCCTGGCCTCTGGCATAGAATTGACCTCTGTAGGTATAGCGTAGGAATAGCAACAACGGAATTGTGACTGCGGGGTTAAGCGCAGTCTTTGCCGTTGCACGACCGACAACGTCGGCAGTGAAGCCTAGAGGCATGTTATTACTAGGCCTTAGTAAGGCTTACTAGAGGAACTCGCCTTCCCGCGGCAACCAGCTGTTCCTGATCGGCATTTCGACAGCTGAAGATCCAAACCTCACGAGGCAGCTGAGAATTAGATATATGAGAAGCCGATCAACAGTGCAGACCAGTGTTCCCCAGAGATGCAGTTCGGAGGCCGAGGCTTGCTGATTTTGGAAAGGTTAATTGCGGGGTAGCGTGAAGCCTAAGGTACCTAACCTTGATAAGGCATCTGAAACCACGCAAGGCAGCCCTGCAACAGGCTACTGCATAACTTCGATCTGAGTCAAGGGAGATAATGAAAGGGTATATAAATGATGTCAAGGTCTCTCATTCAGATCAAGCCAGCTAAAGTTTATCAAGACAATGAGCCTTAAGAGGTAGAATCTTTCAATCCGTCTATTGCCTTTCGCCTGGTACAAGTAGAACAGCAACGAAATCAAGCAGTGTTGGACGACCGCCGCTAATAACCGGCTCTAGACATGAGTTGCTGCCTAAGCATTAAGATCTGACTTCTTTCTGCCGGCGGCAGAGCATCGATCTGTTGGGGTGTCATAGCGAGGACTTGCTTCAAAAGCTCTTCTTGACTAGGAATTGGTGCGGCTGGCGGTGCTTGTTGCACAGGTGGAGGAGCATACGGAAGTGTCTGGACCGGCGGTGTTGCGATATGCGTCGGGCCGGGTAGAGAAGGGTATTGCCCATAAAGTGGCTGTGATTGCGGTAGATAGGACTGAGGCGGTGGGGGTTGAGGCTGCGGTGTCGCTTGCGGAGGTGGTGCTGGTTGAGAGGCTTGTTCGACGACGGAGGCGAGGACTGAGGTATTGACAAGGCCCATGAGGAGGAGAGCTTGGAAGATGGCATAAGAGAGCTGTGGCGCTTGTTTGAGAAGCTCTGTGGCTTTGGCCGGATCGCTCATGACTAAGCCTTTCATTTGGGAGAGGATATCGAGAAGCTGGGGCGGAGGGAGCGTAGATAGTGTACTCGAGATGGCGTCGGGGCAGGTGAGATTGGGCGCCAGATCGACACCGGGCGGTAGTGGTGGCAGTCCACTGGCTTGTGACGGAGGAGGGTGATGTGGAAGTTGCCCAGCTCCATTCATCGGTGGAGGTGGTTGCGGTATGTAGCCAGCTGGAGCGGCGTCCTCCTCCCCTCCCTCGTGTGAGAAGTCTACGCGCAACTTCCGCCCCATGATCTCATAGTCATTTAAGTTCCGTACCGCCGAGGCCGCAGCATCTGCGTCTGAGAATTCTGCGAAACCAAATCCTTTCGGCCGTCCAGTGTCGCGATCGTAGACCAAACGGAAGTTGAGTACTTGGCCTACTGTGCTAAAGGTGTGTATAATTTGCTCCTCGGTCAGACCTGTAGCACCCAGTTCAGCAGCATTCCCATATATAGTTGTCCAGAGGCCATCTTACCGTACGGGATATTCCCAATGAAAACCACCCGGCCGGCCTTGTCTGCAGGCATGGTCGCCCAGTTGCCCAATTTGTGAGCGAGAACGAAATGGTAAACGGCTTTCCGCAGCTAAATTGTCCTCGGGTTAAGCAGAGAAATGAACAAAGAAAAAGATGATTTGCACTTGCTTTTGTGGAATTGTCAAAGACTTTCCGTTGTTGGACAACAATAATTCTTGCGATCTCGTGTGGGCGCACTTCAGCGAAGTGCATCTGTAGCTTCAGTGGTTTGCCGTACATCGAAATGAGCTAACAGCATCGCTCCCAAAGTTTCGTCAGTGAGGACGCTGGAGATCTGTTACTTCAACGTCGGCAAGAGTTGTTCAAAATACAGACAGACTACAGCTAGCATCCCCAGACCTCACTTCCTACGATGGCACGGGATCCGAGAGAGGCATGGGCGAAGCTGCAGCAGACACTCGCTTCCGCCCAGCAGCAGGGGCGACGAGGTATGGGCGGCAGTCCACGCAACGTCTTTGGCGGAGCCGCTGGCCTCCTGTTGCTCGTCGGTGGAGCATTCGTTGTAAACAATGCCCTCTTTAACGGTAAGGACGCCTTCCATTAATGAGCCGTCGAAGACCAAATCAGTCACGTTGTCCGGCGAGGAACTCCACCATCACCAAGGATTTACTAACAGCTTCATTCGTACAGTGGACGGTGGTCATCGAGCGATCAAGTATACAAGGATAGGCGGTGTGAAGAAGGAGATTTACAACGAGGGTCAGCTATACCGCTACCCTGGCTCCATGATCAATCCTGATATCCCCTTCAGGAACCCATTTCAACATCCCCTGGTTCGAAACACCCATCACCTACGACGTTCGCGCAAAGCCCCGCAATGTGGCTTCCCTCACCGGCACCAAGGATCTGCAGATGGTTAACATCACGTGCCGTGTCCTCTCGAGACCCCGAGTCGATGCTCTTCCGCAAATCTACCGAACGCTCGGCACCGACTACGATGAGCGAGTCCTGCCATCCATCGTGAACGAGGTCTTGAAGAGCGTGGTCGCCCAGTTCAACGCCAGTCAGCTGATCACGCAGCGAGAGAATGTCGCCAGGCTCGTGCGGGAAAACCTGGCGCGGAGAGCAGCGCGGTTCAATATCATGCTCGATGATGTGTCCTTGACGGTATGTATGTCTCCAGCGGACCGACGAACCAAACTTGCTAATTAACCCGGAAGCACCTTGCCTTCTCCCCCGAATTCACAGCTGCGGTTGAGGCGAAGCAAGTCGCACAACAAGAAGCCCAGCGGGCCGCCTTCGTCGTTGACAAAGCCCGCCAAGAGAAACAAGCGACGGTCGTCCGCGCCCAGGGTGAGGCTCGCTCGGCAGAGCTTATCGGAGACGCGATCAAGAAGTCGAGGAGTTATGTCGACCTTCGACGGATCGAGAATGCTCGGAACATTGCCACTATTCTGCAAGAGGCTGGTGGCAAGAACAAGTTATACCTCGATGCGAACGGGCTCGGGTTGAATGTCAGCGAGGCTTACGAGGAGAAGAAGTGAGGCCGGAGGATATCGTAGGTACGTGGCACTGTGCTAGGCTGGGCTTGTAGAACTGTTTCGGATATTGTAGTCTATCAAACCAAGCTTCATCCACTTTTGAAACATCGTCTCTTGGCAGCGTAGCATGATACAGTCCTTACCGCACACGCTCAGTCTCCTTCAACAGAGAGCATGCATACCCAGGTCCGGCTCTGAACGTAAGTTCTCATGCACTATTAGTCCAGTGCAGGTAAACGCCTCCTACTGCGACCAAAGTACCCCTGCGAAGAAGCACACTCAGCTACATGCGATGGGTCGCTCTCGTTATAAGAAGCAAGCCTCATGAGATTCTGTCGAACTCATATCAGGAAACAATTACACCCACAGGCATCTTAGATCGTGTTTTCAATGCCCTGGCAAACCTCGTTTTGAACACTTCAAACCAATTCAAAATATCCATATTGTAAGGGATGTGCTAATAACTGAGTCCGAAACATGTGCTGAAGAGCTTCATTCGCTGAAATACGAACAACAAATAGAAACACCACGCGTAGACCTCAACTTCGGGTCTCCGACCCTATCCCGTTCCCGCGTCCGCCCACACCCAACACGCACGGCCCAATCTCTCTCTCCCCGCTCTCCCACGGCGCAACAGCGATCAACCAACAGAGCCCTCTCAAGCCTAATGCAAGCAAGGCAACTTATCAAACTGCCCGCTCTCGCCCTCGTACAGCGCCAGGTATCGGATCAAGCCCTGCCCGTCATACTGATACGCAATGAACCCCGTCTTCTTCACCCCGACCCAAGGATCACCCTTAAAGAACTCATTCGTGAACGGCACCGCCTTCCGGCTCATGCAATACTCCCGACACTTCTTATACAGCTCCTCCTCGTAGAAGAACTTGCCCCCCCACATGATCATGGTGATCCAAACGCGCGACCCGGGCGTGGTGGGCAGGACGCGGCCCTCGTGCGTCTTGACCGAGGTGCGGAGCTGCTCGAGCTCCTTCCTGCTCGTCTCGAGGGCCGCTTTCAGGCTGTCCTGCGCTGTCTGGGCCGCGGCTTTGTCGGCTTGACGCCGGCTGGTCAGGGCTTGCAGCGAGGCGGTTTGTTCCTCGACTTCTTGCTTGCTGGCGTCGAGGGCGGCTTGCAGGCTTGAGAGCGAGGCTTGGAGGGTCACGATCTCGGCTTGGGCTTGCTGCGAGGCTTTTAGGGCCGCTTGCTTTTCGTGCCCTAGCTCGGTGTAGGCCTGTAGGGGTGTGAGCTTGGGGTTTGCTTTTTTTTATGAGGGGGGGACGGACTTCGTTTGCTTGTTCCATCGCTTGGTGAGCCTGGGCTTCCTGGGCTTCCAGTTGGGCTCTCAAGGACTGTAGTTTATCAGGACGGTATTCAAGAGTAACGTTCCTCGAGTAAAATACCTTGATAAGTTTTTCAATGGCCTGGATGCCTCCGTTCATGTTCGCGAAAGGCATCCATGACGCGGTGGGACTGAAAGTTGGGAGTACGGATTCCATGACGACAGAGCGACAGATGGAAGCAATAGGACTCTTGCGGCGTGCAGTCAAAGGTTGAGATGTGCAGTTCTTCTAAAGATCGATCCAAGCCAGAGTGGTCAAAGAAGATTTGAGGGGTAGTCTGAGAGAACGAGATAGAGAATGAAGGAGGTGGTTGTGCCCCTATATAGATCTTCTGAAGCTTCAGGGAAACATAACTATCGCCGGTTTGTCGCAGGCACTCGAGCTGGCCATTCCGCAAAACATTACAGCTAGCCGCCCCGTAATCCTCACCCATATTCCATGGTTTGGTCTCGCCGTTGCTGAAAGAAGCCACAGCTGGCTTTTCAAGCTGAGGAGACGGTCTGGCTCACGTCCCGTACAATTCGAGGTCGATGCAGTCTCCTATGTGTTCTCACCCATCTTCCATGGCTTGGTCCCGCCGTTGCTTAGAGAGGCCACAGCTGGCTTTCAAGCTGAGGAGAGGGTCTGGCTCGCGTCCCGTGGAGCTCGAGGTCGATGTAGTCTCCTGTGTGTTGATCTACTGGCTCCTTCATGTAGGCGAATACCGGTAACTAGCTGCGTTCCCCGGCCAGCCAAAGGCTCATGATGCAGTGAATGGCAATATGGCCGCAGAAAATTGCCTTGCAATCTGTCATGGTGTGCGGATGGACCAACGCTAGCTCAGCTGGAGTATGCTCGAACGCTCGATATCAGCCTAGCTTCCTCTAGCAAGCACCTACTCAGCGTGAGGTTACAGTAAGGTAGGTAGGAGGATTAGATGCTGATGCAGAAGGGAAAGCGGAAGCGGTGTGAAACTCCGTTGGGATGCATGCCTTCGATTTCACATTCTCGGGCCTCTGACTATACCTGATGGAGATTTCTCCATGTGCTATGGCTGGCTGGCGGGCTGCAGAGGCGTCAAGCTGTCATTATTGCGGGAGGAGCCGTTCTAAAGCTATGTAACAGTACCTCCCATCGTCCGCAAATATCAATCTCTTCTCCCGGAAATCGTTTCTCATCCCTTAGACTATTGTCCACTGCTGGTAAGGTATCGGTCTAGAACTACTTAGTGTACCTTGTTCGAACTGTGGAATCGCTGGTGTCGCTCGCCAAAATCAACTCTGAGGCCTTCTCCAGTTGGACTGTTGACATCGCTGGCTCGGGGTCCGCTTGGGCCTTGCTGGACCATCCAAACTACATTCCGCCGGTAGACCAAGAAGAACTTTCCAGCTGAGAGACGCCACATATGAATCTCAGCTTCAACTTAGCCGAAATGACACTCAACATCACAATATTAATTCAACTCTTGACTTTGATGCACTCACAGGGCTCAAATCAGGTCAAGTGTGATATCATTGCTTACTCATCTCTTACTAAGCACCCCTATTTATGTCTTAGTCATCATTTTCTATATATACTCTACATAGCATAAATGAATAGAAACAACTTTCTACAGATCAATTTACATCTAATAGTATCAAAGATTTAAGACACACTTTTAAGCAGCTTTAAAGCTTGAGCTTTAATTTAAGCTAATTTAATTTATATTTTAATTATAAAAATTTCAATGCAATAATGCATAAACTACATGTTCACTTTTTCTTCAGTGCTCACTGCTACTTCAGCATTGAGATTATAAAATAAAAAAATAAATTTTTACACTATATTATATAAAGAAAAGTTCTATTTCTGTTATATTGTAATATGTTCAACAGCAATTTAAACTGAATTAAAATTAATTTATTAATTAATATTTTTAATTATTTATAATTTCTCAGTATAAAGCTCATAGGCTGAGTGTAGAGTTAAGTTAAGTCAGAAAAAAGTGCATTTAACTTAAACTTGCACTAGAGTTTAGGTCAGGTCAGGTCAGGTTTATGTACAGATTAACTTTATTTACAATCTGTGTGAGTATTTACATGCAGGTAAGACTAGCCATTATGAGTAAGGTCAGAGCTAAAGCTCAAAAATGTAAAAGCTTATTGATATATTAATTATAATAAATTACATCTTAACTAGTCATATAGGGATAAATTACACAGTCACAAGATATATTACTGAATAAGTTATAAAAATCATGACTTTTTGCAAAGGTGCATGTTAGAAACACACATTAGTAAGCATGTGTATGTGCTTACTAAGTACATACACATACTTACTAAGACTATATATAATTCACAAAAAACCTATAACTCTATATAAGTCAGGTTAGGTTAACTTACACTTAACTTAGCTAAATAAAAGTTAGCTTAATCTAACTCAATATCTGAACTCAACTCTGATCTACATAATCTATAGACAATCTGTACACTCAGTTTAGACCTGACTTAACCTAAACTTTAGTGTAGATTTAGGTCAGATGCACTTTTTTCTGATTTGACTTAACTTTACACTCAGTCTACTCATTAACTTATTCTTAACAGTTATGATCTTCAGTCTAAATACTTAATCAATATTCTTTTAATAAAACAGTCAGCATAATTTGCAGATCTAAGCTTTAAGCATTAATCTGATTAATTAAAGCAGTAATACTTAATTTTAATTCTTAAAATAATGTAATCAGTTTTCATTGTAATGTTAACAGCAATCTGTTCATGTTCTTCTTAACTTTATAGTTAGAACATCTCAACAATACATTAGTGAAGTTTGTCTTTTCTAATCAATATATAATTATAAAATCATAAGTAGCTAATCTCATAACTCAGTGTGCTTGTCTTCTATTTAATAATTTTATATTCATAAATTCTTATAGATTATTATGATCTGTAAGTATCTCAATGAGATAATGACTACTCTTAAGATAGTGTCATTAATGTTTAAATATCTTTATAATTGTCAACAATTCTTAATTATAAGTTTTATAACATATTTTAACTGAGTTTAACTTTCTTAATCAGAAGACAACAGAATGTCATTGAGCATCTGTTTAAAGCTATAAGTAAATATTTATTAATTTAATTATTAAGACATCAATTTTAATCTGAGCTCTTAGCTTTAAGTTAAAGTGCATTAAAATAAATATTTATGTAAAGATGTTATAAAGCTTACAAAATATTTACATTATCATTTATAATTACTTAAAGACATCTATCTTCTTATCATTCTTACTGTCTTTTAACAGATCAGTTAAAGAAGCAGTAATCTTAAAATAGCTCTGTATAAAGTGACAATAAAAGTTTGCAAATTCTAGAAATATTTGTATTTCACAGTAACTTCTAAATACTAATCATTTCTTTATGATTTTAATCTGTCATTGATTCATCAAAACATCAGCAGTGAAGATGATAAACTTAAGAAATTTTATTTATATAGTATGAAAAGTGCACTTCTTTAAATTTGTATACAATTTAAATTGTTGAAGTTACTTCAGAATTTGTTTTACATGACTTTAATGTTCTTTTAGAAAACTGAAATAGATTAGAATATTATTTAAATATATTATATAAAAGACATTGATTAACTCAGTTAATGCTCAGTTAATATAGACTTGAAAAGTTATTAAAACATTAATTAATTTAAATGACATAATTATATACTTAAAATAATTATAATATATATAAAATACAGTCTTTTACTTGTTATCTTTCTTAATTTTAATGCAGTGATAAGCATTCTTAAAATTTAGTTTAATGAACATCTTAACTTTACTTAAATGATTAAGTGTCTCATTAATCAGCAACAAAGAGTAACAATTTTTAACAATAATTTTATTGAGATTTTTGTAATTAATATATAAATATAAGCTCTCTTCATTTTTTAAAACAAACAGAACTGATGCTTCTGCAGAATTGACAAAATGTTGTATTTATTTCTTTATTAAAATATTATTTAAATATTCTTTAAGCACTTATAGCTCTGTTTTTAACAGATTGTAAAGTAAATTATAGAGTGATTTATGTTTCTTTATCTTTATGATATAATCATGATCTTAATGAAATAATAACTTATCAACATTCTCTTTAAAGAACACATCTATATATTTGTTATATTATTAAGATAGTATCAACATTTCATTAACAACATGCACAGCAGTTGTTAATGAGTCTGACTTAGACATCATTAACAATATGTAAATAGCAGATTAATTTTAAATATTATTGATAAATACTTTAGGCTCATCAATAATTAGAGACATTTTTTTTATTTTATAATGTTATGTATATAAGTTACAATCAATATAAATGCATTGTCATTTCAGATTTAAAAGATCAAAAATGAGTTTAAATTCATTCTTATTTAAAATATAAAATAATTGCTTTTCAATTTGCTCTTATTTTTAATTGTTAATGAGTTTATACTTCATTAAATACACATCATAATAATAAACATATTGTTCTTTCAGAAGCTCTGATCTTGAAAGTTTTACATTAACTTATATTAATTAATGAATAACAATATATCATTAAGACATCACATTGATCTCTGCTGCAGTGTTTAATAATACATTGATAAAAACTTCATTAAATTTAATTTAAATTTAATCTTTCTTTATAATGTTAAATTTCTTTATAATTTCTAATTTAATTTTTATCACTAAAGCATAATCAATGAGACTCTGTCTTTTTTTATCTTAACTGCATTAATCTTAATGTAATTAAAATTTTTTAAAAAATTTCTACAGTTCTTTACAAAATAACTTAATCTTTCACAGTTATAATAGTCATTCTTTTTAACATCAGTCTCAAAACAGAGTTTGTTTACATTGTTATAATAACTTAATTTTGTAGTCTCAAAATTGAGATGATTATTCTGCTGTGACTTTATTATCTAAATAAAAGAATGTAAATAATATTTATAGATTTTCTTAATGATATAACTTTAAATTATATAATCATCTATAAATTGTTAATTAATCTCTAGTTTAGCAGTCAGAGCTATTAAACTTTTTTTTATTTTTAAAAAATCTTAATAATTAATTAAAGCTGCTTAAATCTTCAATTAAAGTTTTATAAAGAAATAACTTATTCTCTATTTCTTTATGTAATTTGAAAGCTAATCTTTCAGTATATTAAGATATGTCATAAAAGCTTAAATTAATTAAATAGATTTCTGCATAACTTTTAAATACTTTTATACTGTATTAAGTCTGCAGTTCACTGAGTTCTCAACAAGATTGAGCAGAAATTTTAAAAAGAATATTTATAATTTATTATTTAAAAGTTTGTTCTCATTAATGTAATGAAATTATGCATCTTAAGATTCTTCTGCTAAGAACTGCATAACAAAGAGAATTTTATTGTAATCATTAAAGAAGTTTTTAAAAATTAAATAAAATGTTATTATAGTACTGTGTATAAACTCAGTATATTTATAAATGAACTTTTCATTATATATAAGTAAGTTCTTTAACTGTTGCATTCATTTTACTGAAAGTATATACACAACTTTGAATGCATATTGCTTCATTAAATTTAAAGAGTTAATAAAAACATAAAAAGATTCTGTATACAGTTCTTTCTTAAATAAAATTTAAGAATCTTTATCTTTTAGAAGTTCATTAATCTCATTATGCATATTAAATATTTACAGTCTGCAATTAATTTTCATGAATTATCATTTTTTCTTATCATTAATCTATCTAATTTCAGTCAGACAGATCTGTTCATTTAAATATTGATTTTTCTTTTCTGCAATTTAAATAGCAGCCTGAATCTCTGCAGATTTTTATTTTTTAAAAATTATTTAAATCTCAATACAATCAGAGAATAACTCTGTTCTGTTTTGCTGACTTTTAGTCTACATATTGTAATGTAATGAATTGTCATTCTTTAAAAAGATTAGGCTGGGTGTCAGGGTCAGTAGCTTTAATAAGGTAGCTTTACTAATATTTTTATTATGAGAGTGTTTTGAGAGATTTTTACATGAAAATTTTATGACTAATAGATTACATCATTTTGTAAAAGTTGTGAAAATTTCAGTAATTTATCTTGTAAATTACTCAATCCACACACTTAAATAAAAAAAACCCGCAAAAAACCTACTTAACCC
>JAABUJ010002506.1_pt1 | contig 22597 bp, 22 predicted proteins | sample 5559131 | NCBI WGS metagenome assembly JAABUJ01 (sample SAMN10711875, study PRJNA513366) | rock metagenome | isolation source: Antarctica rocks | place: Antarctica: Victoria Land, Mt New Zealand nord | collected 2016-01-07
TCAGGGTCACGATATACTTCTTATTCATGGCGCATCCTCCTCGCCTGTGTCCACGCACAACCCTTGTTAAGAGGATGCCCCATGCAACGATCAACTGTCAAAAAGACGGATGACGGACTACTAGTCTGGCAGTGGATCACCGAGCGGACTAAGGGCGATCTCTCGTCGGGGAACGAGCGCGCGTGCAGCCAGTCCGCCAAGAAGATGATGTCTTTGCTGCTCAACGCTTTTGAGGTCGTCAACCCTCGCCCTCCGTACCCAGAGGCATGGGACCACCTGGCTGACCTCGACGATCACCCCGTCTGGGCCGCGGCCGTCGAGTGCGAAGCTCAGTACGTCGTGTCGGACAACACGAGCGACTATCCGTCACGACAGCCGGACGGCCGCTACGCTCATCAAGGCATCGAATATATCTCGGGGCGCGACTTCCTGACCATGCTGCTCTCGGATCTTCCCGATTGATACCAATCGTGCTTTACGGGCGTGGCGCTACTGCGCCGTGCCATCGTCGAGGTCGCCGTCCCAGAGGTGGCGCATCTCCACGCTGGTCGTCAGGAGGTCGGCGAGGCGCCCCTGCGCGTCGATGCGGCCGTCTTTGAGCACGACGATGTGGTCGGCGCGCTCCAGCGCGGCGCGGCGGTGCGACACGACCAGGCACGTCACACCGTCGCGGCGCCGCGCGAACAGTCGCTCCCACAGCGCGCGCTCGGTCTCCACATCCAGCGCGCTGGAGAGGTCGTCGAACACCAGCAGTTCCGGCGCGCGCACGTACATGCGCGCCGCGGCGGCGCGCTGCGCCTGCCCACCGGAGAGGCGCACCCCGCGCGGCCCCACCAACGTGTCCAGCCCGCGCTCCAGCCGCGCCACATCCTCGTCCAGCACGCCTAACCATATCGCCGCCTGTAGGTCGACGCCGTCCTCCCGATCTTCATCGTCCGGTAGGCCCATCAGGATGTTGTCGCGCAGCGTCTCGCTGAACAGGCGCGGTGCCTGCGCCGTGTAGGCGGCGCGCGGCGGACGGAAGAACGCCGTGGCGGCGTCAGCGGACGCGCCGACGGGCGCGCCGTTCCAGCAGACCGTCCCCTCGGCGGGCGGCAGCAGGCCCAGCACGGCCCGCAGCAGCGTCGTCTTGCCCGCGCCGACGCGGCCCGTCACCACGGTGAACGAGCCGCGCGGCAGCGACAGGTCGATCCCCGTTATCCCGTTGTCGCTACCGGGATAGCGATAGCCGAGGCCGCGCACGTCGAGTCGCTCCAGGCGGTCGCCGTCGCGCCGCTCGGGGCGAGGCAAGTCGGGGTACGAGCCGCGCTCGTAGACGGGGTGATGCTCGACCAGCGCGCTGGCCGGTCTGGGCCGTACCAGCTCGACCAGCCGCTCGATGGAGACCTGCTGCTGCTTGTAGTCGCCGACGAAAGCGCCCAACAGCGAGGGCAGGTCGGTGGTGAACCACAGGTAGTAGACGAACAGGGCGAAGTCGCCCACGGTGAAGGTATGCGCGGCCATGGCCCGCCCGGCTAGCAGGATGGTCACGCCGACGCCCAGCGCCACGCTAGTGTCCGAGACCGCGGACAGCAACTCGCTGAACACGCGGGCGCGCAGCGCGGCGCGGCGGCGCGTCTCGTTGAGGACGCGCAGGTGGGTCGCCACGTCGTCCTCGGCTGCGGCGATTTTGATGGCCTGGACGGCGCCGAAAGCCTCGCCCAGGAAGGCGGTCACCGCGCTGGCGGCGACGCGGCCGGCGTGCGCGTAGCGATGAATGCGCGCCCAGGCCAGCCGCGTGACGACCGCCCCGCCGGTCAGCGGGATAAAGACGAATAGCGTGATGGTCAGGTCGATGCGGGCCATGATGGCGATAGCTACCGCCGCGGCCACGACCTGCCCCGCCACGTTGGGGAACCAGGTGGGGAAGTCCGCCACTTCCTCCACGTCGTCGCGCAGACGGCTGACCGCGTCGCCCGGCGCGATGGGCGCCGCGACCGCGCCCGGCCGGCGCAGCGCCGCCGCCAGGATGTTGCGTCGCAGTAGCCCGGCCGTGATGTACTGGAAAGTGACGTCGCCCCAGATCGTCCCGAAGGTGGTGGCGAGCCGCGCTAACTCGACCGAGGCGTAGAGGGCGACCAGCGCCCACAGCCCCAGTGCGACCGTGGCGGCGCCGGTCAGCCGGTCGAATATCGCCTTCTCGATCAGACCGGGCGCGAGCTGTCCAATAAAGAAAAGCATGTGGAAGACCGCGTAGACGGCGAAGGGCCGCGGCCGGTAGGCCATCATGCGCCGGTTGAACGTCCACGTCGCGATCCCATCGCTCCGGTTGCGAGCGGCGCCGGTCGTGGCGGGGTCCGTTTGTGCGTGTGATGATGCGCTCATACAATAGGTACCTCGCGCCCGGCGCCGCTGGCGTGGAGCAGGCGGGCGAACTGTGAGTCGGGGTCCTGGGCCAGCCGCTCACGCGGCCCGTACTCGGCCACGCGGCCGTGCTCCAGAACCATGATGGTATCGGCGCGCCGCACGGTGCGCAGGCGGTGCGCGATGACGATAGCGGTGCGGCCGCGCAGCAGGCGGTCCACGGCCCGCTCCAGCAACCGCTCGGTACCGGGGTCGAGCCGCGACGAAGCCTCGTCGAGGATGACCAGGCCGGGGTCGCGCAGGAAGACGCGCGCGAAGGCCAGCAGTTGCGCCTGGCCGGCCGAGAGCCCACCGCCGTCCGGGGCCAGGACGGTGTCGAGTCCGGCCGGCAGCGCGTGGTACCACTCCCACAGCCCCAGGTCCTCCAGCGACTCTTCGACGCGACGGTCGGGGATGCGCGGGTTGAAGAAGGTCAGGTTGTCGCGCACGCTGGCCCCGAACAGCTGCACGTCCTGCGTCACCATGCCCACATGTGCGCGCAGGTCGGCCAGCGCGACATCGCGCAGGTCGGCGCCGTCCAGGTGGATCGATCCGGTGGTAGGGTCATAGAGGCGAAACAACAACCGCGCAAGGGTCGTCTTGCCGCTGCCGGTGCGGCCCAGCAGCCCCATGACCTGTCCCGGCTCCAATCGGAACGACACGTCGTCCAGGCTTAGCAGGCTCGGCGGCGCCTGCCCTTCGCCGTCGTGATCATAGGTGAACGAGACGCCTCGGAACACGACCGCCGGCGCGCCGGCCGGCAGGATGGCGGGCGCCGGCGCCGCCTCATGCGCCTCCGGCTCCAGCTGTTGCAGTTCTCGAATGCGGCCGATGCCGGCCCCTGCTCGTTGCATATCACGCGCCTGCGTCTGGAGCTGCTCCAGCGGCTTGGACAGCATACCGATGTAGTAGACGATCACGTAGGCCGTGCCGATCGAGATCCGCTGGTGCGTGTAGAGATACGCGCCGACGCCCAACCCCAGCGCGTAGCCGAGCGCGTAGAGCCCCTGCGCGCCCATATAGGTCAGGTTGCCGGCCAGACGCGCGCCGCGCTGGCGCTCCATCAGCGCGCGGATGAGGCGACAGAAGCGCCCCATCACCCAATCTTCGGCCCCATTGGGGCGCACCTCCTCTGTACCGGCGAGGTGTTCTTCCAGGAACCCGTAGTGCTCCGCGCTGGCCTGGCGCGACGCGGCCCAGCGCCGCACGCCGCCGCGTTGTACCAGGCGTAACGCCAGGACGGTGGCGAGGGTATAGACGCCGAGGCCGGCGCCGAGCCACGGGTTGACGCGAAACAGCAGCGCCAGGATGCCGAGGACCAGCAGCGCGTTGCCCAACATCTGCACGACCGCCCGCGAGAAGAAACCGGTCAGCAACGTGACGTCGCCGTCGACCCGCTCGATCAGGTCGCCGGGCGTGTGCGTCTTGTAGAACGCCAGATCGAGGCGCAGGCAGTGGCGCGTCAGGTCGGCGCGCAGCTCGTTGGTGGCGCGCCAGCCCACGTTCTCGCCGAGATAGACGACGGCGAAGGCCACGGCGCGCTGCGCCAACGCCACGGCGATGAACAACACGGCCGCCGTGAGCAGGGCGTTTTGCGCGCCGCGCGCGCCGCCCTGCGCCGTGTCGATGAAGGATTGCACGATTTGCGGATTGACCAGTTGCAGGCCGATGCTCACCACCAGCAAGACCGCCAGCAGCAGGACGGCCGGCCACTGCGGCCGCAGGTAGACGCCGAGGAGGCGGCGGTAATCGCCGAGACGGATAGGCATACGATATCTACTCCAACTTGGGAATGACGCGCACAAAAACGAACCGGCCACGGATTACCGTGGCCGGTCAGGCAGCGTCAAAGGCTCCGCGACGCAACGTGTCGCGCGCATAAAAAGACCACGGGCAAAGACTCAGATACCAGTGTCTGGCTACCTGAGGCGCCCGTGGCTATAACCGCGTTGGAGAGAAACTATCACCCCACGCCATAGCGCCGCGCGTCAACCGTAGCCCCTGACGTCAGGGGCGTCGGTCGCGGGCAAGGGCGTTGAGGGAATAGCTGTGTTAGTGGTTACGGTCTATGTCTATGCGGCGCATCCAGGTAGAACACTGGTAAATCGTGAGAAGAAGATTGACACGTCATACGCCTCCAGTGACTTAAGCGGTTGTCTTAACGGCTTTGTGTGTGCCGCCCGGATTCTATCACATGTACGCGACGCCGATCAAGGACATCCTACGCAATAATAGGCATCCTACGCAATAATAGTCGTCCACGATGAAATCCTCAGAGCCTGTTATGCGCTCCAGAGCCTGTTATGCGCTTCAGAGCCTGTTATGCGCTATGGAACACTACTTGCATCTCTGTTACCTCCGTGACAGACTACATACTGCACAGCGCTGATGGCAGCGAAGGAGTATATTTTGACAACCAGAGACAACGCGGCGGCGAGCGACGAGGATCAAATGACGCCCGACCAGGGCAAGATGGCTGGGGGAACCAACAAGGGGCCGACGGCGGATACCCAGGGCGCTTTTGGCGATGCAGAGCAGGAAGTCACCGGACACCCCGTCGAGGCGGAGACACCAGTCTTCGACAGCGTCGGTCCCAAGGACAGCTAAGGATGTCCCACACCTTCTACCGGCGGCCGCTATGCGCCGTATTGAACGTCTGCTCATGCCGTTTGGCCGCATGGTAGACGGCGAGAGCCTAACAAAGCGCGCTGACGACTCGCGACTCACGACTGATAACCGGAGGGACGTATGACCGTAGAGACCGCAGCGCCTTTTCAGATGGAACGGTACGGCGTGATCATGGAGCCGCGGCCCGACAACCCGCGTGAGGCCTGGGGCACGCTCAACCCAGGCGGTGTACGCGGCCCCGACGGCGACTACTACCTGTTCCCACGCATCGTCGCCGAAGGCAACTACTCGCGCATCGGGCGGGCGCGCGTCATCTACGATGGGGACGGCCACCCCACGGGCGTCGAGCGGCTCGGGTACGCGTTGGAGCCTCGGGAGCCGTACGAGGTCACGCGCGTCGGAGGCGGCGTTGAGGACCCGCGCGTGACATACCTGGAACCCTTGCAGGTCTATGTGATGACCTATACCGCCTATACGCCGCCCTTCCACCCGCGCATCGCCCTCGCCGTCTCACATGATCTTGTTGAGTGGACGCGCCTGGGTCCGCTACAGTACGCGATAGAAGGAGACATCGACCTCAACGACTGCGGCAACAAAGATGGCCTGCTCTTCCCGGAGGCCATCACCGATCCTCAGGGCCGGCCCTGCATAGCCATCATTCACCGCCCGACCTACGCCGTGCATCACCATGCCCATGGCGCCGAGGTGACCGCGCCGCCCGCCGTGGCCGAGCATCTGGAGAACATCTGGATCTCTTACGCGCCGCTCGACGAGGTCCGCGCCGATATTGCGGCGCTCACGCGGGTGAGCGGGCACCGCATCCTGTTGGAGCCGCGGGCCGGCTGGGAGAGCGTCAAGATCGGGGGGGGCGCGCCGCCGGTGCGTCTCCCGTACGGCTGGCTGCTGCTCTACCACGGCGTCACAGGCTATCAGACGGCCACGGAGAAGCATGTGCGCTACTGCGCTGGCGCGGCCGTGCTCGACCTCGCCGATCCCACGACGGTACTCTATCGCTCGCCACGCCCGATCCTGGAACCGCTGACGCCGCGCGAAACGCAGGGCGTCGTGCCAAGCGTCGTCTTCCCCACCGCGACCGACCGGCGCGAAGACGGCCGGTTCGACGTCTACTATGGCGCCGCCGACTCCGTCACCGGCGCCGCCCACCTCACCATCCCAACAGAGTTGCCCGGCCAGGCGTCATAAAAGCGCTCGGCTGACCGTCGATAGCTAGAGGCCAGCCTCTACATGCTTCCATTCGGCAACGCGATCAAGCACTCGCCCAAGGGCGCCCCGATCGTGGTATCCGTGAATGAGCGCAACCTGGTCAGACGCTACCATGATCAGCTGTTCGCGCACGGCGTTGCGCGCTACAGTTGGGATCGGTGCTGGGACGGCTATCGCCGATCGGTAGCCGAGCAAATCCTTCCGCCGCACGCAAGTCCGGCAGACACGGCTGCTGGATGAGCCAAGAATCCCACGGCGCAAGCCGTGTGGAGTGTCAAACAAGACAACGCCTTTCAGTTGAGTCATAATACCCCTGGAAGGAGCAATAATCATGGCCGAGAGTACGACCCAGCACCATTGCTAACGGCGACGATCTACCTCAGGGCGATGAACAAGCCCTTGCCGCAGTCCTTTCAGGAGTATATCGGATGAGGATGATACGGCTGGGCGCGCGGTTTCAGGCTCCCGCTGTCTCCATCAGGCGAACACCTTGATGCGATGCTCGTCCAACAACCGAGCGATCTCATCGCGCTCCGGCAGGCCATCGAGATTGACGTCCATGCTCACGTTGAGCAGCTCGATGCCGCGCGTCCGACCATCGGTCCCGTAGTCGACGATGCGATCGGAGGCGAGTTCTTCGGTATGCGCCATGTGGACCTCACGCAACACGATGTACACCGCGTCGGCCTCGGGATCATGCGTCATATGTACGGCCATACGATACCTCCCAGCGTTCCTAATCGGACCCGATGCGCGGCAACTGGAAGCCCTCCGGCTCTTCGTTGTTGACATAACTACCATCATGCGTAGGATGGGTGGGTGGTTCGTGGCGCGGCCGGTGTGGCGCGGGAGTGGCGGACGCATCGGAGACGCCGATCTTGGGTAGCGCCGGCGCCTCATCGTGTGGGTGTGGAGCAGCGGGCGCCGTGGTCGCTTGGTCCGGTTCCCTTCGTGCGGGTAGGGGAGCGGGGGCCTCGCGCACGCCGTCGCCAACGCTGGGCAGCGCGAAAGGCCGCTCCGCTTTTGACGGAGTCGGGGGCCGCGGGCTGGGCGCGGCGGCAATGATGGGCCGCGGCATGACTGGCGCGGGGCTGATCGTAGCCCTCTGCTCTCGTACGACGGGCGGGACGGGTAGCGCTTGGGCGTCCAGCGTGGGGGCGTGCGGTGGGGGCGCGCCGGGCAGCAGGTGCGGTTCGCGCAGCATCTGGCCGGTCACCAGAGCCGTGTTGAGGACATCCCACAGTTCGGCGCAGAGGGCGGGGAGCGTATTGTAGTCCGCGCGCGGCGCGCGTAGCAGTGGCGCCAGCCGGACGTCGGCCGCGTCCAGTCGGACCCGCGCCGCGCGTAACTCGCCGCCGACCCGGCGCAACGCCGCCGTCAACCAATCCGGCGCCGGGGATCGCCCAACCAGGGACGCCGTATCATCCAGGGCCACTTGCGCCGCGCCCTGTACGCGCGTGGCGGCGAGGAGCAGACCGCGCGCGTACGGAAGAGGGACCGGATCGGGTATGAGATACGCGGCGATGGCGCCGCGCGGCCCTACCGTCAGCGGCGCCGTCAACCCCGTCAGGCGCGCCGGATCGACCAACGCCGCACTGACCTCGGCGATAGTCGTCTCGACCGGCTGCAAGAGCAGGGCCGCAAGGGCGTGCGCCAGGGGGCTCAGGTCGTACGGGCGGTCGGGGTGGCCGGCGATCTCCGCCTCGACGAAGCTCTGCGCGATCGTTACCAAGGCTTCGCCCAGCCACAGGGGCGCGGCCACAGGCGCCAGCGCCATACAGACGCGCCACTCGTGTCCGGCGTGGTCGAGTTCGGCGCCCAGACGCCGGTCGGCCAGTTCGCGCGAAAGGTCCGTGAGGGGCGCTGTCGCGGCGAGCATAGACGAGACATCGGCCCCCGATACATCGCCGCTCAACGCCGCCTGCAACCGCGCCCCCCAGGACATCACGTTCTCCTCAGGTGATAGCTATTCAATCATCCGCAGCAGACCGCGGGCGATCACGGCTGGATCGGTCTCGGCCGCGAACGGCAAAACCCGTACATGCCCGCTGCGCGCCTCGATCTCCTGATACGAGTGCAAGGCCGCGTCGTGTTCGGGTCCATATCCAATGATGGCGAGGGCAAAATAGATGCCGCCCGCCGCCTGGGCGATCGCGTTGGCGAAAGCCGCGCTGTCGTCGGCCTCGCCGTCGGTGATGACGAGCGCCAGCATCAGCGGGCGCTCGGCCGGCGGCACGGAGCCGAACTCTTCGTTGTAGGTTTGCACCAGGACGTTGAGGCCGGGCATGATGCGCGTGCCGCCCGCCCAGTGGATCTGGCTCCACTTTTGCTCCAGGTTGCCGGGGTTGATATCGCCGATATCGCGCGCCTGGCCGCCCGCGAAGGTGACCGTGCGCAGGCCGCCGCCCTCTTCCTCCCCGCCGGCTTGGCTGTCCTCCGCGGCGAGTTGGGCGACGATGATGCCGATTGCTTCCTTGATCGTATCCTTGCGCGGCGTAGGGTCCTGCGCCGAGGTGCCGTAGTTCATCGACCCGGTCGTGTCGAGGAGCAGCATGGGCTCCTTTTCGATCTCCTGTCCGGTGGGCATTGATGCGCCGGCCATAGGGTATCCTCCTGTTCTCGACGACCGCGTCCGTACATGGCGTACGGGTACGCGGGCAGCGGCGACGCGCATGGCGCTCGCCGACGCCTACCTTCAGTATACGTCGGCGCGCATTACTCCCCTCAAACCCCTCATCCCTTCGCCCCCTCGGTGCGTATGCCGGCCCGATGTGGACGGCAGCGCCCCTGGCTGTTACGTCTGGATGGTGGACCACCCACGGCCACTGCGGATAGCGTCGATCGCTTCCTGGTAGCGCCAGCCGTCGTGGAACGTGAGGTAGGGACGGTACGGTTCCCCACGCACATCGGCCACGAAGTCGCGTGCCAGGGCTCCCCACTTGTTCTCTTCATCGCCTCCCACCTGTGGCATCTCGTCGACCAAGCGTTGGGGCACAGGCAATGACTCATGGTCGGCCGTGGCATCGCGCACCCGGGACACCGTGAAGGATGTGAAGCCGTCCGCCAGCAGCGTCCCCTCGTCGCCGTAAAGACGCCATCCCGTGGGCGGCCAGGGGGCGATCGCAAGCCCGCTCGCTACCACGCTGACTGGGATCTCCCTGGCATCAGCCGCCGAGGCGATGAGGAGGGCGGAGAACGGACCGTCACCGTCGCAGGCGCGCCACTCTAGGTGCGTGGCCTCCGCCGGGGTCGGGTTTTTCTCGCCGGTGAAGAGGACGCGGAAGTCGTGGATGTCGGGCACCACCGGGGCCTGGGAGATCCCAAGGCGTGCCTCGCCCACGGCGCGCACCACCGTGCCGCCGGTGATGGCCCCGAGCATCCCGAGCACATGCGTGAACCAATTGTTGAGGAATCCGCCTCCCGACGCGAGCATGTTCCACCAGCCCCAAGGAGACAGCGCGGGGAAGCCAAACCGGAAGGTGTACTCGATCTCGCGCAGGGTCCCGATGGCTCCGCTGCGCACCAACTCGCCCAGCCAGACGACACTGGGGTCATAGCGATGCGTCGAGGCATAGGCATGCTTGACCCGTGCGCGCTCAACCATGCGGTACAGCCGTTCGGCCTCCGCGGCCGTGGCCGCCAGGGGCTTGTCGCAGAAGAGATGGCAACCTAACCTCGTCGCCGCCTCGACGACCTCGCCTCGTAGTGAGGCTGGAGTGGCGAGCGCGACAATATCCGGCTTGACAGTCTCGATCGTGTGGCGCCAATCGGTGGAGGCTTCGGGGATACTGAGCCGAGTGGCGACTGCCTGGACAACCCCAGGCTGACGGGCGCATATGGCGACCACGTCCACTCCGCTATGCCGTAGCGCCAGCGTGTGTCCCTCGCCGGCAAAGCCTGCCCCGATAACAACAGCGTGTAATTGCTTACTCATAAGCCCTCCAAGAGAAGCCTCCCGTGCTCTCCTTATCTCATCATCTCATTTGTTCAAACCATCCTAACGAAGGAAACGCTTGCTTAGGGTACGTTCCTGTTCGGGTAATTGTCAAACCCCAACTACATGGCGCCAGGGTCTGTGAAAAGTCCTGCGACTGCGGGCGTCTCGCCCGCCCCCGTCGGCTCTGGGAGCGCGGACGTCTCGTCCGCCCCGGTGTCCGGGGGGACGAGCGCGTGACGGGCGGCGACGCGCCGGCCCTGCGGGGATGGCAGGCCCACGTCTGCGGATGTCGGGGCGGACGAGACGTCCGCGCTCCCAGTGGGAGGCGTCGACTTTTCACAGACCATGTACATACAGACCCTGTACGTGGCGCTGCCTGATTAGCCGGATCTCAAATCCCGCTGAACGCGCTGCACCCCCCGTCCACGGCCACGACCACGCCATTGACGAAGCCGGCGCCGGGGCCGCATAGCCAGAGCAACGTACTGATCAGATCCGCCGGGTCCCCAAATCGGCTGGCCGGCGTATGGTCGATCACCGTCTGCCCACGTGGCGTCAGCGAGCCGTCTTCTTCGGTGAGGAGTCGGCGGTTTTGGTCGCCGAGGAAGAAGCCGGGGGCGATGGCGTTGACCCGCAGACGCCCGCCATGCGCGCGCGCCAGGTCCGTCGCCAACCAGCGCGTGAAGTTCTCGACGGCCGCTTTCGCCGCCCCGTACCCGACCACGCGGGTCATCGCGCGTCCCGCCGCCATGGACGACACATTGACGATGCAGCCCCCCGGCGACCGCGAGGGCGCAGCCGCGTTGGTGGATCGCCCGTGCGCCATGACGGCGCCGAACACCTGGCTGGGCAGCAGCGTGCCGAGTAGATTCAGGTCAAACACCTGCCGAAAAGCGTCCTCGGGTAGATCGAAGATCGTCGTATCGGCGGATAGGGTCGCCGCCGGTACGTTCCCACCGGCGGCGTTCACCAGGATGTCGATGCGGCCCCACCTGTCGAGGATCGTATCCCGCACCGCTTGCAACTCATCTTTGCGCAAGACGTCGGCCGGCGTCGCCAGCGCCTCACCGCCCGCGGCGGCGATCTCCGCCGCCACGTCGCCGGCCCGATCAGGACGGCGGCCCAGCACGGCGACCTTAGCGCCGGCTCGCGCTAAGCCATGCGCCATGGCGCCCCCCAGCACACCCGTCCCACCAGTGACGATGGCGACCTGGCCGTGCAAGCCAAATAAATCCGCCAGATAGTTCGCCGGCGCCGGACGCGCGTCGTCGGTTGGGCTCATGCCTGAGCCTCATCGCGGACACGCGTCTTCATCCATTCATTGCTGTTGTGGAAGTCGCTGACCGCGTTGCCGGGCGGGTTGAGCGCGTCGAGGCGCGCTCCATCATCGCCCACCGCCAGGTCCAGCACGCCCAGGGCGTCCCGCAACTGATCCATCGTGCGGGGACCGACGATCGGCGCGGTGACGCCCGGCTGGTCTTTGCACCACAGCAACGCCAACTGGCTGGCCGTGAGCCCTCGTTCGCGCGCGATGCCGGCGACGTCGCGTGCGACCGCGACCCCACGCCGGGTGATGCGCTCCCCGAAGGGGCTCTCGCGTCCGTTGCGATCGAGGCGGGAGCCGGACGGGACACTCGCGGGATCGTTGTATCTGCCGGCCAGGATACCCCCGCCCAGGGGCGACCACGGCAATAGGGCCAGCCCATAGCGCTGCGCCAGCGGCACGAGTTCGTTTTCGATGCGGCGGTCGAGCAGATTATAGGGTGGCTGCTCCGAGATGAACCGGGCCAACCCGAACCGTTCGCTGACGCCGAGCGCTTCCATCACCATCCAGGCGGGGAAGGTAGAACACCCGATATAGCGCACTTTGCCTGCCCGCACCAGATCGTCCAGCGCGCGCAAGGTCTCGTCCTGTGGAATGTTCAGCGCGGGACGATGCAGCTGGTAGAGATCGATGTGGTCGGTTTGCAGGCGGCGCAGCGAGTCGTCGCACGCTTTCATGATGTGGTAGCGGCTGATGCCACGGTCGTTGGGTCCCGGCCCCATTTCGCCGTTGACTTTGGTGGCAAGGACGACCTCGTCGCGGCGCCCGTTTTGCTTCAGCGCCTTGCCGACGATGCGTTCGCTCTCGCCGGTGTTGTAGACGTCGGCCGTGTCGATGAAATTAATGCCGCCGTCGAGCGCGGCGTCGATGATGCGCAGCGACTCGTCTTCGGGTGTGGGGCTGCCAAAGTTCATGGCCCCCAGGCACAATGGCGATACCTGGACGCCTGTGCGCCCAAGGCTACGATACGTGGACATGCGTTTTCTCCTCTCGCGATGTGTTATCGGTGTCAATTGAGGGTCAATCGGCCCTCACCCCCCAACCCCCTCTCCCTGACGCGGGAGAGGGGGAGACGCCTTTTCAATGTCGTTGAGCGCGACCTCTCGGTGTGTGGCGGCCGCGCGGTCGATGGCCAGGACCACGGCCAGGGCCGCTCGCCCCGCCTCTGCCGTGGTCACGGGGGGACGGCCCGTCGACACCGCGTCGATGAAGTCGGCGATCTGATCGGTGTGCCTTCCCCCATAGGGCGGCTCGTGCGGCGCTGGAGCGTGCGTTGGGGGCGACTGCCTGCCGGCGCCGGGGTTACCGTGCGTCCCGATGTCGCTGAGCATGTCGCGCGTGGCGACGTAGGTCAGGGCGCCGTCTTCGAGGATCGCCGAGCCATCGCTCCCGCTGATCTCCAACCGCTCCGGGAAGCCCGGAAAGACCGCCGTGCTGCCCAGGATCGTGCCGGTCGCGCCCGAGGTGAAGCGCAGCACAGCCGCGGCGATATCCTCGACCTCCAGATTGTGGGCCGCGGTCGCCGTGTAGGCGCTGACGCCCGCCACCGGCCCGCAGAGCGCCAACAGCAGGTCGACATAGTGGATAGATTGGTTGATCAGGGCGCCGCCGCCGTCCAGTTTCCGCGTCCCGCGCCAGGGCGCGCTCGCGTAGTATTCCTGGCTGCGATACCACTTGACCCGCGCCTCGCCGAGCGCCAAACGGCCGAGACTACCCTGTTGCGCCATCGTCTCCAACTCCTGGAACCCCGGATCGAAGCGATGTTGCGAGACAACGCCCAGGGTCACTCCGGCGTCGCGGCACGTCTGGATGAGCCGATCGGCGCGCTCCAGCGTAACGTCGATTGGCTTCTCGACCAGGACGTGCGCGCCGGCCCGCGCGGCCTGCATGCCGGCATCGGCGTGCAGCCCACTGGGCGTGCAGACATGGACGATGCGCGCGTCGGGCCACGAGAGCGCCTCGTCTAGTGAGCCGGTCGCGGGCACGCCCCAGCGCCGCCCGAAGTCCTCGGCCCTGGCGCGGTCGACGTCCACGACCCCGACGAGGCGCCCTTGCTCCTGGCCGCGCCGCGCCAACTCGGTCAGGGCGTTGGCGTGCACGTCGCCGATGACCCCGCACCCGACGACCACGCTACCGGGGTTCGGCGGTTCCGCTCTTTCCATCGTGTGTTGTTAGTCCTTTCTCCCGTGTCGCCCCTATGATGTGGCGTCTTCGGCCATGGCGTCTCTGAGCCAGGCGATGTGCTGTGGCAGGGCGACCTCGGGGTCCGCGATCTCGGGATGCCATTTCTTTTCCCACTCAACCGCCACGTATCCGGTGTAGCCCGCCCGGCGCAGCGCCGCCAACTGACCCCTCACCGGTACCTCGCCCTCGCCCAGCAGCACGAGCCGCCACGCCCCATCGGACGGAAGGCGGCGGGCGTCTTTCACATGTACATGCGCGATGCGCCCGTCGAGGGCGGCGATCACATCTTGGGGCGATTCGCCCATGCGGTAGGGGTGGTGGCTGTCCCACAGCGCGGCGATATGTGACGAACCGACACGCTCAAGCACGTCGGCGACGCGGCGCGCCGAGGAGAAGGCGTCGTGGGTCTCGAGCACGACGGTGACGTCCGCATGCTCGGCCTCGGGCGCGGCCCGGCGCAGCGCCGCCGCGACACGGGCGTTTACCTCATCGTCCGTGACCGGCGCGTCTCCCTCGGAATTCGCGCCGCCAAAGACGCGCAGCAGCGGTACTTGTAGGTCGTGAGCCAACTCAATCCAGGCTAAAAGGTCCGCGATCTGCTGTTCCTGTTCCGCAGCGTCGGACTGATTGAAGCGGCACGACGTATCGAAGGCACACACGTCGACACCGTGTGACCGGCACAGTGCGACGGCCCGTTCCACCTTAGCGCGGTCCGCCAGTGGATCGATGACCTCACCATCGAGTAGCCGCAATTCTACCCCGTCGTAGCCCAGTTGCGTCGCCGCGTCGACGACCTGTTCAATCGACCACGCGGGGCAGGCCAAATTGGTGAACGCGAATTTCATCATGCCTCCCAATGAGAAGGAGCCTGCGACCGCGGTCGCATGGCAGACCAACGCCGACTGCGGTCGGGTGTTCCTGGCACGGCAGTGCCTGTCGTTTGCCATCGGGGTCCCCACCGCAGTGGGGAGGCAGTCGCAGGCCGGTGACTACTCATACTCCCAATTCATGTCGCGCAAGAGCCCTTGTAGGGCCTGCGAGGCGCGCTGAAACAATGCCGCGCCGCTGAAGCCGCCGGCGTGGCCGGCCGTTGCAAGATGGGGCTCCAGGGAGAGGAACCCAGCGTAGCCGTCCGCGCGTAGGCGTCGCAGGAGGTCCGGCCAGCGCGCCGCGCCGTCGCCGGCGGGGACGACGCTGCCGTCGTCGCGGGCGTCTTTGACGTGGACGTAGCGCAGCCACGGCCGCAGCGCCTCATAGGCGTCGGGAAAGGGCGTCTGCGCGCACTGTATGAAGTTGGCGGGATCGAAAATGGCCTGAAAGCGCGTGTCATCGACGCCGCGCATCAGGTCGACGCAGCGGGCGATCGTGTCGCCGTAGATCTCCTTCTCGTTCTCGTGCAACAGTGTAACACCGGCGGCGCCGGCGCGCGCGGTCATCTCGCGTAGTCGCCGTAGCGCCTCGTCACGCCACGCGGCTGGATCGGCCGCGGCGCCGTCAGGCGTGGGCGGATAGAACGAGAAGATGCGCATGTAGGATGTGTCGAAGGCGCGCGCGACAGTGATCGCGCGCTCGAAGCGATGCAGGTACTCATCGAACGGAGTGTCGATCGGGGCCTTTCCGATCGGCGAGCCGATCGCGGAGACACCGATGCCGGCGGCGTCGAGCGCGCGCTTGATATCCGCCACCTGCTGGTCGGACAGGTCGAGCACATTGATGTTCCATACACTACGCAGTTCGAGAAAGCGGATATGTTCGTCGCGCAGCACGGCGATCTGCTCGTCCAGATCGGCGGAAATTTCGTCGGCGAAGGCGGAGAGACGGATCATGAGAGCGACACCTCTTTGCCTGTACGGGCCGACTCATAGACGGCCAGGATGATCTCGACGGGATGGCGCGCCGCGTGGCCGTCGACGAGCGGTGTCCCGTCCTCGCGGATGGCGCGGATCATGTCGGCAATCTGCACGGCGTGCGTCGTGGATGAGAGCGCCGCCGGGTCCGCCGCCGTCGCGCCGCCCTTCTCCGGGGCGGGCGCGGCCTGTGCGCGGTCCTTCGCGCCCATACCGTAGGCTCCGACCTCACCCTGGTCGTCGCGCGCCAGGTGCAGGTAGCCCATGCGGTCGTCTTCGATCACGGCCGATCCTTTGTCGCCGAACACGTCGATACGCGTCGTCACGCCCGGATACGCGCCCGTCGTCGCGGCGATCGTCCCCAATGCCCCACTCGTAAAGCGCAGCACGGCCACGGCCACGTCTTCCGTCTCCATGCGATGCGCCAGGGTATCGGTGTAGGCGTAGACAGTGCGGACCGGCCCCATCATCCACTGCAGCACGTCGATAGAGTGGATCGACTGGTTCATCAGCACGCCGCCGCCGTCGAGTTCCCAGGTACCGCGCCACGCGCCGCTATCGTAATACTGCTGCGCGCGCCACCAGGGGATGTGGGCGTTGCCGAGGACCAGGCGGCCCAGCGCCCCGTCGGTCACGAGGTCATGAGCCTGCTGGCTGGCCGGATCGAAGCGGTGCTGGCTGATCACGGCCAGCTTGACGCCAGTGTCCGCTTGCACGCGCAGCATCTCGTCCATTGCCGCGCGGGTGATCTCCATCGGCTTCTCCACGATGACATGCCGCCCGGAGCGCATGACCTGGCAGGCGTGTGCGCCGTGCAGTCCACTGGGCGTGCAGACGTCGACGACGTCGAGTTGCTCGTCGCGCAGCATCGCCCCTATGTCGCTGTAGGGCGTGACGCCGTACGTGCCCGCCAGCTTGTTTGCGCGCTCAGGCGCGAGATCGGCCACCGCGACGAGCCGCGCCTCGGGTACGCTGCTGATCGCCTCCGCGTGGGTCGGCCCGATCACGCCGCACCCGATAATCCCGAACCGCAGTCTCTCCGCCATACCTCATCACCCCTCTAATCGTTGAGGGCTCGTGAATTATCGTAGGGGTGTATGGTTATACGCCCGCGTGCGGCCACCGGGCGTATAACCATACGCCCCTACGCAGCGACGTGCCCCTCGGCCCAGCGGATAATTCACGGACCCTGTCTAATTGTGACGCAAGCTTTACGTCCATGTCTCCATATGATATGCTGGCTTCAACCCATGATGCAAGCGCTTACATGAATGGACGAATGGCGGTACGCGGGCAAGCGTCGTAGGGTCTAGCGCATCACGGGAAGGAGTATATGGGAGTAGAGTGGAGCGGAGATGAGCATGATGGCGCCATGCATGCGGCATGGGCGCGCGTTCGTTGTTTGTGGCCCAGACCAAGCGTAGCTGTGAAGGAATGAGGTGGCCTAATGAAAAAATATCTCGGCGCTTTATCCGTGGCGTTCCTATGCGTCGCCGGCGCGGTATCCGCCGGCCCATCGCGCCCGGTTCGCGCGGCGTCGCACACCACGCTGCAACTCTTCCTCGGTAAAATCAACACGCCGCCTACCGCGCAGGCGCAGTTGATGAAGCAATTGATCGCGACGTTCGAGAAACAGAACCCTACCATATCCGTGAATTACGCCGTGTACGCCTCGGCGGCTGAGGAGACCACGACACTCGAAACAGCGCTGGCGACACGCACCGGCCCCAACGTGTTCGAGTTTGGCTCGACGATCGTCCCGGTGGCCTACTCGACCGGCGGGTTCCCGACCTTGAGCGCGCAGGACTGGGCGGCCGTAGGCGGGAAAAGCCGCTTCTTCCCGGCGCAACTCAAGATGGGCGGCCCCTCCTCCGACAAGATGATGGCCATCCCCGAATATATGCTGCCCTTCGCCCTGGTGTACAACAAAGCTATGTTCAAGGCCGCCGGGATTAGCTCCCCGCCGACGACGTGGACGCAGTTCATCAAAGACGCGCAGCGGCTCACCGTGTCGTCCAAGAAGCAGTGGGGCGTGGCCATGGACCCGTCCGACCCCTTCGATCCCTGGCATATCCTGTGGCTGTTGAGCAAGCAAATGGGCGGCGACTTCGTGACGCCGGATCTGAAGACGGCCACGCTGAACAGTTCCACCGTCTACAACGCGGCGAGCTTCTGGTTCGACTGGATCACCAAGTATAAGATCGCCGACCCGACCGACGTCACCTATAAAGCCCCGGATCAGTTGGCGGCTTTCGAGCAGGGCCATGCCGCGATGCTGGTGATGCAGGGACCGACCCTGATCCCATCCCTCAACAAATCGCCGATCAAAAACGACTATGCCTACGGGCCCATGCCCACCGTCCCCTACGGCATGTCGTCCATGCCCAAGGGGGGCGAGCCGGTGCAGACGTTTATCTCCGGCCAATACTATGCCATCCCACAATACACGCCTGATCGGCAGGCGGCGCTCAAGTGGGTTGAGTTCGTGACGGCCGTGCCACAACAGCGGCTGTTCTTCCAGTATTACGGGTATCTGCCCATCAACGTGGCCGCTTACAAGGGCTATGCGGCCCTCGACACACCGCTGATCAAAACATTCCTCGATGCGGAGAACCACGCGTACCCCACGCCATTCACGGGCGCGTGGGGTCCGGTGGAGGTCGCGGTGGGCGCGGCCTCGGTGAAAGTCGCCGACGCGATCGGCACTCACAGCTACCACGAGGGCGATCTGAAGGCGGCGCTCCAATCCGTCAACGGCGAAGCGCAACACGCGCTGAATCAGCACTGAGTAGGTAATAAGTAGTAAGTAGTAAGTAGCAAGAACTTGCTACTTGCTACTTACTACTTGCTACTCCCCCAAAGGGAGGCGTATCCATCATGCAGGCACAACCCGCGCCGGGCAGCCGCGACGCCGCGCTCGACCGTCCTGTTAGGCGGCGCGGACGGCGTCGCGCCCTGCAGCGCCCTCCGTTCGTCTTGCTGGCGCCCACGTTGATCTTGCTGCTCGTGATCGTCGCCATCCCCTTCGTGATCGGCGTCTACACCAGCGTGACGGACCTCAATCAACACACCATTACGCACTGGTCCAGCGCACCCTTTATCGGCTTGCAGAACTACGTCGACGGTTTCACCGCGACCGCCGCCCTCGGCGCGACCCTCCTGCAATCCATCTGGGCCAGTGTGTCGTTCTCGCTGATGACGACCGTGCTCATCATCCCGATCGGCATCGTCGCGGCCCTGCTCATGAACACCTCGTTTCCAGGACGAAGCGTGGTCCGCACCATCTTTCTCATCCCCTTCGTGATGCCGGTCTTCGTCAACGCCATCACCTGGCGCCTCCTGTTCATGAGCGGGTGGGGGCCGATCGACCGCGCGCTGGCGGCGCTGCACCTGGCCGGCGTCAACACCTACTGGCTGATCGGGCCCAACAGCTTTTGGGCCATGGTCATGGCCGATGTCTGGGCCTCGTGGCCGTTCGTCTACCTGATGACGCTGGCCGGCTTGCAGCAGATACCGCGTGATCTCTATGAAGCGGGGGCGATCGACGGCGCGAGCGGCTGGCGCAGCTTTTTCGCCATTACCGCCCCGTTGCTGCGTCCGATCTTCGGTCTGGCCGTGTTGCTGTCGACCATCAACCACTTCAACAACTTCACCTTGCCGTTCGTGATGTTCGGGACCCCTCCGCCCGTCGCGGTCGACGTCCTGCCGCTCAACATCTACGTCACGTCGTTCCAGCTATTCGACCTGGGCCAGGGCGCCGCGATGTCGTTCGTCGCGCTGCTGGTGATGTTGGTCCCCGCGATCTTCTACATCCGCTTGGTGCGCCTGGGAGAGCAGTCGCTATGATGACGCGCGCATATGGACGCAATCGCCGCGTGCAGGCAGTGGGCCGGGCCGTCCTGATCCTCCTGCTTGTGCTGTTCGTGCTGGTTCCCCTGCTGTACATGATGCTGATCTCGGTGACGCCCGAGAGCCAGATCGAAGGCGCCGGTTCGGTGATCCCGGCCACGCCGGACTTCTCGACGTACACGCAGTTGTGGCAAACCGTGGACCTCGGCTCCTATATTCGCAACAGTCTCATCATCTCGGTCAGCACGGCGGCGATCGCCACGATCCTGGCCCTGGGGGCCGCGTACGTGCTGGCGCGCTTCGCCTTTCGCGGCAATGCGGCGTTCCGCCTCTCGCTGATCACGTTGCAGACCGTCCCCAGCGTGATGCTGTTGCTGCCGCTCTTCGTGGTCTACGTGGCGATACAGAACACCCTCAATGTCACCCTGATCGGGCATCTCCCCCTCATCATACTCACCTATATGACCTTCGCGCTGCCCTTCGCGACCTGGCTGATGCTCTCGTACGTCAGCGGCATCCCCCAGGAGATGGAGGAGTCCGCGCTCGTCGACGGCGCGACACGTTTGGGGGTGCTGCGCTACATCGTGTTCCCGCTCGCGCTGCCGGGCATGGTCGTCACCTTTGTGTTCTCGTTCCTGCCGTCGTGGGGCGACATCCTCTTCGCCAGCGTGCTGACCACACCGGCGACGCGCACAGTCGCCGTGGGGCTGCAAGAGTATATCGCGGGGGGCGAGTCGGGCGGCTCGATTTACTGGAACCAGTTGATCGGGGCCAGCCTCATCAGCAGCGTCCCCATCATCGTGCTGTTCCTCGTCTTCCAGCGTTTCATCACCGGCGGTCTGACCGCCGGCGCCATCAAGGGGTGACGCGGACGCCTCATGCTGTCGCACTCATGTGACTCTCAAGCGTAAGGTCGACGGGAAAGGCGCCGACTCTTCTCATCCCTAGCAGTCGGTCGGAGAGAACGAAGCGCTGGTTTGCATGACCGGGGGCCGCTGTCGAGGTGGGGCGTTCCGCCCATGGTCACGCGTGATCGACGTGTGGCTGCGGGCAGGACACGGCCGCAGATAACCGCTGTGAGCAGTGGACATAGGCTGACTCCTCCTTAATACACCGGGGACAGGGTATGGAAGCGCTTGAGATTGAAGGCCACGCAGACCAGGAGCCACTCGCCGGCGGCGGTGGCCTCGCCCCGCAACGAGAATTGGCGGAAGCCGAGTATCTCTGTGATGATGCCCCGCACGGGCTCAACGGTGTGTTTATTCCGACCCGTCGACAACACCCCGTCCCCACGTTGAGCCGCAATTCTTCGCGGTGACGCATCCCTTCCATCCCTGGCGCGGACGGCGCTTCGAGCTGTTCCACGTCCGCCAGAATTGGGGCGAGTGGCGTGTCATGTACTACGATGACGGCCAGCGCCTGCAGTCGCTGCCCCTCGCGGAGACGAGTCTAGCGCCCACAGACCCGTTCGAGGTCGTCGCCGCGGGGCGCGCTGTTCCGGATGGATACCCTGCTACGTCTGGTCGCCGTGCTGCGCGACCTTGACGAGGCGGTGCGGACGGAGGAGGGGCGATGCCAGGGCCGTTAAGGGAATTATGCCGCGTGTGTCAAGCAAATTATGCCGTGCGGCCTCCCCGTACGCGCCGGACGTGCCGTACCTCCCCTCTACGCGGGCTCGTTAGCGGCCAGACGTGGCGTGATGCGGCGCCGCCGGGCTTGACACCCGACAAAGATGGGTGCATAATCGCTTTACCGATACACCCGCGACCGGAGGCGGCCATGGCCCCACACGACGAGAAACTCGCGGTCCTGCGCGCCGCGCACGCCGTCCTGGGTCGCTTGGCTTGATGCGACGACGACGACGAGCTTTGCCTACCCGATCGACAACGCGGCGCAGGGCTACATCGAGGCGTTCATGACCGTGCGCAAAGAGCGGCGCCAGCGCGGCGGCGCCTATTGGAGCGTGTATTGGCACGTCGGAGGGCGCATGCGCAAGGCGTACGTGGGGCGCACGGTGGCGGTGACCGACGCCCGCCTACGCGCCATCGCCGCAGACCTGCTGGACAGCGTCCACCATCCGGAGGCGGATGACCCCTCTGCCGTACCTGATGACGATGCGTTGAGCACACCCTCCCCAACGTGCCCCTGAAACATGCCATGGAGGTGCAGCATGAAACACACTCTTTCTCATGCGCCCCCTCCTGACCTGGGAGGCAGAAGTGGCTCGCGAAGAGGTGATGCCCGCGGAAGGCCACGAAGGCGTCCTGCTCCGTGCGACTTCGCCCTTCGAGCACCTTCTGGACGGCACTGGTGAGGTTATCGTAGGTGATGCGGTGCGGGACGCCACCCCACAGTGCGAAGGCCGCTTCATGGCCGGCGAAGAAGCACTCCTGCCGCGCCGCCGGGAACGCGCACACGAACGGCTTGAGTGAGTAGGCCAGGCGGATGCAGAAGAGCGCCGCCTTCCGGTCCACCCCGGCAATGCGCACCAGGGCGTCGCCCCAGTCGCACTGCGCCTCCGCCCCCGGTGCGTACGCCAGCGGCAGGAAGCCTAACGCCGCGCCGTGCTGCTCCTTCTTCCAGCGCTGCACGTACTCCCGGACGGCGCGCTCCTTGCCCGCGTAGTCGTGCTCCGCGACCAGACGATCGTAGACGCGCTTGGCGGTGTGTCGCTGCTTGCGCGGCGCCTCCCGGTCCGCCTCCAACCACGCGTCGATCATTGGTGTGACCGGGTCCAGCAGCGGCCGCGCCCGTGGCGTCCGCTGACGGTACCGGCGTGGCGGGGGGCTCGCCCCGCTGATCGCTTCCCGCACCACCCGCCGATGGTGGCGCTGCTCCTGAGAAATCGCCCGGATACTCTTGTGCTCGACGTAGTACGCCCGTCTGATCATCTCGATGTCGTCCACTGGTAGCATGCCTTTCCCCCGCTCCCTCCTCGCGTCCTTGTACTGCGAGGGTAGCGGGTTTGCTTGCCCAGTGGGGCCCGTTTCTTCTCAGTGCCGAATACAGGATGTGATCGCGCGCAAAGTCGGTGCCATCATATTAGACTCGTTGCAGAATAAACGTCCCTCTTACGCCGCTATTGGGAGGGCGGCGCGGCGCTGGTCGGCCAAACGCCGGTCGGCGCGGCGCGTGACGACGCCGGCAATGGACACGACGATGCGGTCGTAGAGGTCGAGCGAGTGGCGGAAGACATCGGTGAGGATGCGAAAATGTTTCATT
>JAABUJ010002507.1_pt1 | contig 22594 bp, 19 predicted proteins | sample 5559131 | NCBI WGS metagenome assembly JAABUJ01 (sample SAMN10711875, study PRJNA513366) | rock metagenome | isolation source: Antarctica rocks | place: Antarctica: Victoria Land, Mt New Zealand nord | collected 2016-01-07
GATGCGTGCGAGGCGGCGGCGCCGCTGCTCACGGTAGGGATGGGTCAACTCCACGCCGTAGCTGTCGGCCACGCCGAAGATGGTTGGCTCGGCCAGGAAGCGCTCGGCCCAGTTCTGGTGTGTGGCGCACAGGCGGAACAGGCGCGTGCGCTCGGGCAAGCGCGGGAACAGCGGACGGTAATCGCGCGCCAGCCACCGATAGAAGGCCCGCTCACCGCCTCCTTTAAGCACGAACAGCAGCGACAAGGTCACCACCTCACTCGGATACAAGTGCGCCTGTGGGTGTTTCGGGGTGTCTCTCATGGCCTCATCCACACGGTAGAACAGATCGGTGATAAAATCGACGGTGGTCATGGGGTGCTCCTCTCTTCTGCTGTCTTGACACCATCAGAATCGAGGACGCCCTATGTCCCTGTCAACTAGCACCAGAGGTTAATATTACAACGTGACATTGACCTGCGACTAAAGTCGCATGGCAGACCACGGACACTGAAGTGTCTCATCACGCAGCGCTCCAACGACTTTAGTCGCCGTGGTTTGCCATGCGACGTCAGTCGCAGGCGGATCCTAACGTTGTAGTACTAAACACTAGTCACTAAACACTAAACACTCATCACTCAAGGAGGCCCTCATGACCGCGCCCTCCCTCTTCTCCGAAGAAGATCTGTACCTCTTTTCCGAGGGCACATGGCTCGACGCCTACGAGAAGCTGGGAGCACGCCGGCGCGAGGTCGATGGCGTGTCCGGGACCAATGTCGCGGTGTGGGCGCCGGAGGCGGAGGCGGTCAGCGTCGTCGGCGACTTCAACGAGTGGCGGCCCGACCAGGCGTCGTTGGCGCGGCGCGGTCCCAACGGTGTGTGGGAAGCGTTCCTGCCCGATTTGCCGGAGGGTGGCCTCTACAAATATCACATCCGCTCGCGCTACCACGGCTACGAAGTCGACAAGGCCGACCCCTACGCCGTCTACGCCGAGCTACGCCCGGGGACGGCCTCGGTCGTCTATGACCTTGGCGGCTACAAGTGGGGCGACAACACATGGATGGCGGCGCGCGCTAAGGGTTCGCCGCTGGAGCGGCCGGTATCCGTCTACGAAGTCCATCTGGGCTCGTGGCGGCGCGGCGAGGACGACCACTTCCTCACCTACCGCGAGTTGGCGCACACGCTCGTCGACTACGTCGTGGCGCACGGGTTCACGCACATCGAACTGCTGCCGATCACAGAGCACCCCTTCGACGGCTCGTGGGGTTACCAGACCACGGGCTACTTCGCCCCGACCAGCCGCTTCGGGACGCCGCACGACTTTATGTATCTCGTGGACCACTGCCACCGCAACGGCGTCGGCGTGCTACTCGATTGGGTGCCGGGCCACTTCGCCAAAGAAGGCTTCGGCCTGGGCTACTTCGACGGCACGCACCTCTACGAGCACGCCGACCCGCGTCAGGGCGAGCACATCACCTGGGGCACCTACATCTTCAACTACAGCCGCGGCGAAGTGCTCTCGTTCCTGCTCTCCAACGCGCACTACTGGCTGCGCGAGTACCACCTCGACGGCATGCGCGTCGATGCCGTGGCCGCCATGCTCTACCTCGACTATGACCGCGACGACGGCGCCTGGGTTGCCAACCGTTACGGCGGCCGCGAGAACCTGGACGCTGTGTCCTTCTTGCAACGCTTCAACGACATCGTGCACACGCGCCACCAGGGCGTGTTGACGGCGGCCGAGGAGTCGACGACGTGGCCCGGCATCACTAAGCCCACGGCGGAGGGCGGGCTGGGCTTCGATCTCAAGTGGAACATGGGCTGGATGCACGACACGCTGGCCTACGTCGAGCGTGACCCCATCTATCGTCCCTACCACCACAACGAGGTCACCTTCTCCTTCACCTACGCCTTCGACGAGCGCTACATCCTGCCGCTCTCGCATGACGAGGTGGTGCACCTGAAGCACTCGCTCATCGAAAAGATGCCGGGCGACGACTGGCAGCGCTTCGCCACGTTGCGCGCGCTCTACGCCTTCATGTACGCGCACCCCGGCAAGAAGCTGCTCTTCATGGGCGGCGAGTTCGCGCAGTGGCACGAGTGGGCCCACCAATATTCGCTCGACTGGCATCTGCTGGAGGGCGACACGGGCTTGCGGCACCGCCAGGTGTCGGACTTCGTGACGCGGATCAATGGCTTGTACCGTGAGGAGAAGGCGCTGTACGAGCGCGACCTGTCGGCGGAAGGCTTCGCGTGGATCGACGGCAGCGACACCGCGCACTCGGTCGTCGCCATCCTGCGGCGCTGCCTCAAGCGCGACGACACCATCGCCGTCGTCGTCAATTGGCAGCCCGTGGCGCGCGAGGGCTACCAGATCGGCGTGCCGTCGGCCGGCCCCTGGGCCGAGTTGCTCAACAGCGACGCCACGGTGTACGGCGGCTCCGGCGCCGGCAACCCCACGCCGCTAAAAGCCGAGAAGAAAGCATTGGACGGCTACGACTACACCCTCACGCTGACACTGCCCCCGCTCTCGGTGCTCTGGCTCAAGCCTACAGTAGTACCAGCGCATCGCAAGAAGTAGGACGCAGTGCGGTGGACCATGAGCGACGTACAAGTTCTCGATGACCCGATTGGATTCATAAGAAAAAAGCCGGGCATGTTCACGCGGTCTATCCCCGTAAGCGGGATCGAATTAGCTACCAACATTGTTAGCGAGGCGCTCCTTCTCACTAAGGGTAAGGGACGGGTAACAACATTTTGTACGGATACGTGGTGGGTTGTTGCCAGTGACGTTGATTGGATTGCTAATGAATCGGAGCATCCAGTCCAAGATACCTTTTCCCGTATTCTTCCTCTGCCACAAGCCGGCCCAAACTCTATGCGTGGAGAAGTTTTGCTAACAGCGTTTGCACGGGATGTTGTAACGCAAGGCATTGATGGTCAGCATGTTGTTAAGGGAAGTACACACGCAAGCGGCAACCTTTTCGATTGGCCTATGCTCACGAATCAGCAAGGTTGGAAACGCGTTGTCGCATTTCGGATGGAAGATAGCTGAGTCGGATTCCAAGAACGCCTGCGCGATATAGAACATTGTGTAGTAGGCGCGCGAGATGGCGAAGTCGTACAAATTGTCACTGCGCAATAGGCGCGCGGCGTGCACGCTATCACGGGCCTTTACAAGCGCCGCCTGCTCGGGCATCATACGGTCACGTCTTCACGCCGCACGTTGAGGAGGAGGGGACTGCGCTCGTGCTCAAACCGCTGCGCGGACATGAAGATGCACGACACGACGGTGTTGTACCGCAGCGACAACTCCGCCCTGAAATACAGCGTCAGCGTGGCCTCAGTCGCCGCGTTGACCGGGCCTTCCAGGACAACCAGCACGTCGATGTCTGACCCCGGCTCGGCGTCGCCCCGCGCTTGCGAACCGAAGAGCACCAGGCGGACGAGGCGCGGGCCATATAACCGCTCGAAATGGTGGCGCAGTTCGGCCAAGATGACTTGAAGCTTCGTATCCACGACAGTTCTCTTTTAGTAGAGCTACTCCCATCTGGCGGATGACACACGCCCTAATAGCATAGAGTCTTGCAGGCGCTAAATCGGTGGAATGCAGTACGTGCCATTCCAGTGCGTCGATGAGGAAATGCGAAATTCTTTGACGTTGCCGACAGGCGTTATGTGGGCTATGCTGTTGCTGCACGTTTCCGTCACCCACAGATTGCCGTCAGCGCCGGTGGCGATTCCCGTGGGACCGCTATTAGGTGTCGGTAGCGGAAATTCTGTCACGCGGCCGGTTAGGGTGATGCGCCCGATGTTGTTGCCGTATACTTCCGTGAACCACAGGTTCCCATCGGGGCCGGTCGTGATGAATCCAGGTTGTATGTCATGGTCGGCTAGTGGAAATAATCGTACCCGACCGCCGAGCGTCATCCGTCCAATCGCATGCGCCTCGGTAAACCAGAGATTGCCATCCGGCCCCTGTGTGATATCTAGGGGTGCTTGATCGGGCCGGGGAGGGGGAACGTGGTCACGCGGCCCGCTTGGGTGATCCGTCCGATGCCGTGTCTTTCCGTGAACCAGAGAGCTCCGTCACGACCGGGTGTAATAGCACCGAGGAAGGGCATGGGATTAGCCGCCAAGCGCATCCCAGCCCGCCTAAACGCCGACGCCTGTACGGGTAGGGCGGCCACAAGCACGACGACGATACGTGCGAGGACAAGGGGTAGGTATGCCATGTCAACATTTTCCTTTGCATGTGCATACACACGCACTCTTGTGGTAGCGCCGTTGCAACGTGGGTAGGTGCGGACCTACCAGCGGTGTGCGGCCGCCAGGTCACAAACGGGTTGTATCAAGGATACTGAGCGTTCTGTCATAAGAATCCACGATAAACGCGCGCGCCGCCTGTTCGTCTATGATAACACCTGAGGGCTCATGGCCGAGGGTCATGATCCGGCGGACCACGCCACTGCGCGCATCCAGGACGACGAACTGATCCAGCTTTAGCGCAGCGTGTCCCAGTGCAGGGGCAGGGTCGCGGCCAGGTGACGGTCGGCAGTGGCCCAGTTGTGCGCGCCATCGGGGATGACTGCCGGGATGTCGTGCGTGACCCCTTTCATGGTGAGCAGGTCGCGCAGGTACGCGCCGCGGTCGTAATTGGAGCCCATCGGCTCGAGGTCCGCGCGCCCGTACCGGATGAGCCAATGAACGCTGCGCACCCGCTCCTGTGTACTATTCACGATCAAGTTGGCGCCGTTGTTGGCGGCGGCGTACGCCTGATCGCGTGGCAAGCCGAAGACCGGGTCGAGGAAGCGCGCGGCGAAGACCTTATCGTCCTTGACCCGCGCGCCGTCCGCGCTGGCGTAGAGGAAGGTGCCGTCGTAGGCGCCGGCCGTGGCGAAGAGGTCGGGGTATTGTGCCGCGAGCTTGACGGACATGAAGCCGCCGAGCGAAAAGCCGTCCAGCCCCCTATGCGCGCGGTCGAGCATGGTGCGGTAGAGCGCGTCGATCAGCGGAACAAGCTCGCGGATTATGTAGGTCCCGAAGCGGCCGCTGCCCACACCGGGGGCCTTGGGGGCGAGCCGCGGCGCCAGGAAGTCGGTGGCCATGCCGTGCACGCGCCCGTCGTCCGAGGTGAGCCCAGGGAAGACGAGGATCATGGAGCCGGCCGCGCCGCTCGTTAGGAGCGCGCGGTAGACGTCTACCGCCGTGCCCCGTCGTGACCCATCCTCGGTTGGGTTGACCCATTCGCGCTCGTGGCCGCGCAGCAGGTATAGCACGGGGTAGCGGCCGTCCCGCGCGTCGTAGGCGGGCGGCAGGGCCACGTAGAGGCTCTTACGTGTGCCAAGCGCCGCGCTCCATAACGTGACGCGCTGCACGCGCGGGTCGATGCCTGGCGGCGGCGCCCCAATGTTGGGACGCAACACCGCGAGCAATGCTGCGGCGTTGGGGGTGGGCCCGTCGGTCAATGTCTAGACCAGGAAGCGGCCGGCCGCCATGATCTGGTGATCGTCGGCCCAGACATCGCAATCGCGCGTGATGGCGTCGATGTGTGAGCCGCAGGTCCAGCGCGCGCCGGTCTGGCTGCCGTAGGGATTGCCGAAGGCGATGTGTACGCCGGGGACCTTCTCGTCCTGCAACAGGTTGCCGATCATGCGCGTCACGGCGATGTTGGTACCGAGGGCGAACTCGCCGACGCGGTCACCGTTGCGCTCCTCGTGACAGTAGTCCATGAAGTCGCGCAATAGCTCTTTATTGTCGCTACGAGCGTCGCACAGGCGTCCGTCCTCGATCTCGAGCGTCAGGGGCCGCGCGGAGAGGTCGCCGTACTTGGGGCACAGGTAGTCGCCCACGGTCCCATCGACGACGAACACGCCGTCGACGCGCGCGGGGGTGGTGAAGACTTCGCCGGCCGGCAGGTTGGACCAGTACTCACGGTTGATCAACCCGCTCGTCTTGACCCACTGCATGGACTGCTCGAATCGCCCCGTGATATCCGTCCCGGCGGCGCTGCGTACAGTAACGGCGCCGGCTGGCCGTAAGTAGGCCAGCACGCGGTCGCTAAGTGCGTCCACCTCGTGGTAGTCGGCGCGCATACCTTGGCGCATGATCTCGTCGTCGATCCAGACCATGTGCGCGTAGCGGATGCCCTGGCGCTCGACGAGGTCGATCAAGTCGCGCCGGCTGCCGATCTCGTTCTGCTGCGGCTGGAAGCAGCCAATGGTGACGGTGCTGTCAGCGACGTGCTGGAGCACCTCGAAGGGCATGCGCGGCATGGGCCGGCGCACCATGTTCTCGAGGATAATGACGTGCGGTACGGCGCCCACGTCGTACAGTTCACGCAGCAGGCTCGCCGCGACCGGGCTGGTATGCCGATCAGTGATGAGAGTCGTTATTTCACCCGGCTGCACGTCGAGGCAGGTGCGGATGGCGTTACGCGCGCCATCCACGTAGTCCGGATTGGGCGGTAACTCGGACAGGGCCGCCGCGTCGTCGGGGCTATTTTTTAACATATACATATCATTTATGATACTGAGACATTATGAAAGGGTACGATAGCCTATTAGTCTCAGAACTCCTCTGTTGTCGTGTGGCGGATTGCAGGCTACCAGTAGCCGGCTGCTCGGAAGGCGTACGGCCAGCAGTATGTCTCGATAGTATCGCATAGAACGCGAGATCTATAGGCGCAAGTAATGTGCCACGGCTTGCTTACTCCGCCTTCCCCCGACGGCGCTTCGACGGCGCTGCCGGGGGGCCCGATTCCTCGGGGATGCCGTCGCCCCCTGTCGCGATCGGCGCCGTGCCGCTGGCTTTGCCCTTGGCGCGCCCGCGCGGCTTGCTCTCCACAGTAGTGGTTGGGCTTGCCGGTGGCGACGCAACGGCGGGCGTCGCAGGCGACCCGGTTGGCGCGGTTGGCGCGCTTGGGACAGCGGCGAACGGTGAGGCGGGCGGCGTGGGCCGGAAGGGGTTCTCCTGCCAGATGTAGCCGCGTGGGGCTTCGGCGTTGCCCTGCGCGTAGGCGATCACCAGATCGGCCATCGTGTCCAGCACCCACGCGAAGTTTTGCTGCTTGATCGAGAAGTCGTCGAAGTCGGGCGCGGGATTGAGGAAGTCGATGGCATAGGGGACGCCGTCGCGGATGGCGAACTCTACCGTATCCATGTCGTAGCCGAGCGCCTGGACGAGCTTGCGGGCGTCGCCTTCGACCCGTTGGTACAACGCGGGCGAGAGGTACCCGTCGTTGTCGTCCATCACGTAGCGCTCGTGGAACGGGCGCGCCGGATCGTAGTGCAGCACTTTGATGTGCTCACGGCCGAGGCAGATGCAGCGTACATACTGCTCGAATTGGATGAACTCCTGTAGGATCATCTGCAACTGGCCGGACTCATTGAAGCAGCGCACCAACTCGGCGGCGTCGTTGACCTTGTAGACGTTCTTCCAGCCGCCGCCAATGGCCGGCTTGAGGATGGCGGGCCGCCCCACATAGTCGAGCATGGCCTCCCAATCGAGCGTGGCGCGCAGGTTGCGCAAGCTCTCGCCGGTGATGCCCTCGACATATTCTTTGTTGGGGACCAGCAAGGTCTTGGGCACGGCGACGCCGACGCGGCGCGCGATGTGACTCTCCAGAAACTTATCGTCGCTGCCCCACCAGAATGGATCATTGATGACCACGGCGCCCTGTAGCACGGCGGACTTGAGGTAGCAGCGGTAGTAGGGTACCTCGTGCGAGATGCGGTCGACGAGCACGCGATAGGGCAGCTCCTCGTCGAGCGCGGTCCCGCCGAGCTTGACCAACTCAGCGCTGATACCAGGGATATTGCGTCCGTTAATCGTGTCGATAAACGGTTGCGGGAAGGTATTCTCGCGTCCAACGAGTAGGCCGATTGTTGCCATGTGTCCTCCAGTGTTTGGTGTTTAGTGGTTAGTGTCTAGTGTCTGGATCTGGTCACTAGACACTAACCACTAAACACTAGTCACTCTCAAACGTGTTTGACCGTCATTCTATGCCACCAGGGCCAGTCGTGCCAGGCGTCGTCCCAGATGTCGAGGGTATGCGGAATGTCTTTGGCGCGTAGAACGGCGGCGAGCGATTCGGTCCCGTCGCGGCAGATGTCGCCCCACCCGCCGGAGCACAGCCTGATTTGCAGGTGGTCGCGCAGCGGACCGAGGTAGCGCTCGTCGCCCAGGTTGGGCAGGTAGGACATCGGTGAGTTGAAGTAGCACGCGTCGTCGAAGCCGTCGCGGATCAGGAAGTGTAGGTCGTACTGCCCGCTGATGGCGATGACGCGGCTGAACACATCGGGATGCTTGAAGGCGAGGTTGGCGGCGTGGTAGGCGCCGAACGAGCAGCCCGTCGTCATCAGAAAATCGTTGTGGTACCCATTGTAGTCGCGCATCAGCGGCACGACTTCCTCCATCAAGTAGGATTCGTACTGCTCGTGGCGTACCGCGCGGTCGTGCGGAGCGATGGAGCGGTTGTACCAACTCTCCGCGTCGATACCGTCGACGCAGAAGAGCTTGATCCACCCTTGATCGATCTGATGTTCGAGCGCATGCGCCATCCCGAAGTCTTCGTACTCGTAGAAGCGCCCCATCGAGGTGGGAAAAGCCAGCACCGACGCGCCGGCGTGCCCGAAGACGAGCATCTCCATGTCGCGGCCGAGGCGCGAGCTGAACCAGCGGTGGAAGTTTCGCTGCATCGCGCTACGAGGCCAGACCAAAGGCCGGTACTAGTTCGCGCACGAGGTTTTCCGCCTGCACGATCCACTCCGGCGTGGGCGGCACGACCACCATTGTCTCGGCCGTGACCTGTTCCATCACGGCGCGCAGGTCGTTGGTGCGCCGGAAAGTATCGAGTTGGCGCTGGGCGCCGTTGCCGTTGGCGATCATCGTGCGCACATACTCGACATAAGGCCGGCTGCCCAGGTCGTCCACGACCTCGTCGATGAACATGAGCAACTCTTCCACCAGATCGGCGATCGGGACCTCTTTCTCCTTGCCGAAGTCGATCAAACGCCCCGCGAGCCCGTGGCGCATGGCGCGCCAACGGTTCTCCATCAGCAGGTTGCGGTGGTACTGGCGGTAGCCCAGGTTGCGCTCACGCAAGCGGTAGAGCTTGGCCACGATGGCCTGCATCAGCGCGGCGAGGCAGAGCGTTTCCTCGGCGGACGTCTGCATGTCGCAAATGCGGAACTCCAGCGTGTTGAAGTAGGGGTGCGGGCGAATGTCCCACCAGATGCGCTTGGCGTCGTCGATGCAGCCGGTGCGCACCATCGCGTCCACCAGGTTCTCGAACTCGTCGTAGGAGGTGAAGGAGTCAGGGATGCCGGTGCGCGGGAAGCGGTTCCAGATGACGCAGCGGTAGGAGTGCAACCCCGTGTCGCGCCCCGTCCAGAAAGGCGAGTTGGCCGAGATGGCGAGCAGGTGGGGCAGGAAGTAGCGCGCCTCGTTCATGATCTCGATGGCGCGCTGGCGGTTGTCGACGCCGATGTGTACATGCAGCCCGAAGATGGTGAGCGCGCGCACGACATCCTGCATGTCCTGCACCAGAGATTGATAGCGCTCGTGCTCGGTGACCTCCTGGTCGCGCCAGTCGGACCACGGATGGGTCCCGGCGGCGGCGATGCGGAAGCCATCCTGGGCGGCGACGTGCCCGAGGGCCGCGCGCAGCAGGCGGACCTGCGCGGCGGCCTCGTCCATATTCTGGCAGACTTTGGTGCCGACTTCGACGACCGATTGTAGCATTTCTTGCTTAACCTGGTCACCCAGGGTTGGCTGCATCGCCTTGACCATCTCGCTGATGTGCGAGCGCAAGGCGAAGGTCTGACTGTCGACGAGCTGGAACTCTTCCTCGATGCCGATCGTAAACGTTCGTTGCATGACGGATTCCTCCTGCTGGGCTGGGCTGTTAACTTCCAGAATACACGTTCATCATGGCAAAGGTCCATGTGTCTCTTCCCCCCCTCCGCCCCCAAGGGGGGAACCTGGGGAGATGCCTCCCCCCAGACCCCCGCCAACCATGGCGCGTGGAGATAGTCGGGCAGGGCTACGGCAAGTGGGGCGGGGCCACATCCCGACGATGCGTGAGCCCTATGCCGCCGTCCCCCATCCTTCTCATTGCGCGCCCGCCAAGAGGGCCACTATGGTAGGCGGAGACTGGAAAACGACCGAAGTGGGAATAGGTAGCAATGGAGGAGCGATGGCGCGATCGACGCGGCGGCGCGCGCATCCGCTCATGGTTCTCGTGGCGCTAGCGATCATCGCGCCGGGTATCCTGGCCGACGGGCACGCCCTGACGGCGCGGCCACAGCCCGACGCGCCGCCATCGCTCGATCTGTTCCTGGGCGCCGTACGCCGCGCGACGCCCACCACGGCGCGCATCCTCGCGGCCGGCGCCCCAGCCGCCCTTGTGTTCTACCGCGCCACCACCGCGCTCTATCCGCGGCGCGTCTACAGCGCGTTCCCGACCGATTACGCGCACAGCGCGACCGCGCCGGCTGCGGATTGGCTCATGCTGGCCCGACGCGCCCGCCGCGACGGCGCGGATTATGTCCTCCTATGGTCGCGACCGCTCCACGTCGCGGGGACGATCGTGGCGCGGGGCGCCGGCGGTATGCTGGTTCGAGTGACGCCGTGAAACCCAGAGTTTGCGAGAGATCATGCATTGTAGCCATGGGCGGGTGCGCGCCCCTTTGTCGCGGTCGTGGGCGGCAGCCCTTGTCCCTGCTCCATGTGACAATGGAACGTTCCTCTCTCGCCCCCCCGCTCATGGCTACCCGGTCCCCCGCCGCCTCCTCGCCCCCCCCGGGGGAGCCTCGGCCTCGCTCCTCGCCCCCCCCGCCCCCTCCGGGGGAGCCTGGGGAGATGCCTCCCCCCAGACCCCCGCCATAATGCTGCTGTGGGGACGCGGTAGGCGAGCTCTCAGCGCGTGGGGCTGCAAGCAGTTTCCCATCTCCAGGCCCCGTGGCTCCCGCGATGTGTGTTTGGCGGGGGTCTGGGGGGAGGCATCTCCCCAGGCTCCCCCGGAGGGGGCGGGGGGGGCGAGAGAAAGACCCTCTCAGGGGGCAGGGAGGCGAGAGAAAGACCCTCTCAGGGGGCAGGGGGGCAAGAGAGGGCAACTATTCACAGACCCTGCCCGCGGGCGTAGGCCGGCGAGACGCCGGCGCTCCCAGGGGGCCACGAGTCTTTGGCGGGTGCTGCCATAAGCACAGTGGCGCGGGACGCGTGGCGGCGCGACGAGGTGGTGGGGTTGTGCTGGGCGCTTGGCCTGGCACTCTTCACCGCGCTGTCTTTCCTACTGTACCTGGCCTATTGGAGCGGCGTCGAAGCCATCCTGGCCGCACTTGCCATGACGCTCCTCGTCCTCGTCCTTGGCGCGCGCGCGCTGGTGATGGCGCGGCGTAGCGACAGCGCGTCCGGTTATGATGATGGGTATCCGGTCAACGCTGCGGAGGGAGGGCGGATTGAGGGCGTCATCGTCGCGGTGGGGCTTGGCCTGGCGATCGTACAGGTCGCGTACTCTGGCTTGCTGGCCGCGCGCGCGCCATTCGCGGCCTGGGACGCCTGGTCGTTCTGGGCGCTGAAAGCGCGCATGTTCACGCTGGGCGGGCCGCGGCCGGGGTACTTCCACGACCCGCTGACCCTCTACACGCACCCCGATTACCCGCTGAACCTACCGCTGGCCGCGGCCGCGCTTTTTCGCATCCCCGGCCAGCTTGGCGTCGTCCTCGCCGCGCTGGTCGGACCGGCCTGCTTGGGGGCGCTCCTGCTGCTGCTGTACGCCGGTCTGACCCGTCTCTACGGCCGCGTCACGGCCGCGCTGGCGGTCGGCGCGCTCTCGTTCGTGCCGGCGCTGCCCGTGCAGGCCGCGAGCGGCAATGCCGACGCGCCGCTGGCGATGTACATTGGCGCGGCGACACTTTACCTGCTGTTGTGGTGGCGCCTGCGCCGTCCGTCCGACGCGCTGATGATGGGTCTGCTCGCGGGCGGCGCCGTCTGGACCAAGCGCGAGGGCCTGCCGGTGGCCGCCTTACTCCTCGTGGCCTACGTCGTGGGCGAGGTGTTGCGCGCGCGCGAGTCGCGGCGCGACATAGGCGCCGCCGACCTAATGCGGAATCAGACGAGCTTCTTTGACGTAGCCCCTGGGACCGCCGGCGTCTCGCCGGCAAGCGTAGGTCGGCGAGACGCCGGCGGTCCCAGGGGCTACGCCTCGCTGCAACATAACTCCTTTGTGATAACACTAACGAGGCTCCGCCTCAGACCGACGAGGCATGGACGGTTTCGGAGAGAGAAAGCCCCTGGTTGCGGGCACAAACGGAGGACGGTATACCGTCTCCAGATAGGACCGTCAAGCGGTCGAGGTGCCCCAAAGAGCAGCCCACAACCAGAGGACATTATGAGCGTATCACAATCCGTTGCCCACATCCTGCGGGAGCGTGTGACCCTCGCAGTGGAAAGTATCGACCGGCTGTATCTCAATGTGTACGTGCCCAAACTGCAACGCGTGGGGGGCGTGGTTGGCTTCTTCCGGGAACTGCACGGGGCGACGTTCGCCTCCTCGGCGCTGATGGAACCGCTCACCACGGCCTTCGTGAAAGCGCTGGAACGCTTCGCCCAGGCGCAGGGCGTGCCGCTGCTCACCTTCGCTCATGGGCAACGCAAGGACGAGGTCGCGCAGGAGTATCTGGCTGCGTTCCAGGGCCAAGAGGGGGTACTCTTCATCGGCAAAGCCCAGGAGAAGGCGACGGTCTGGCGCACCGAGCGCCGCTACAACGCCCAGACCGGCCAGCCCTATGCGTGGTTGGTCAAGTCCACGGCTATGGTCAATCAGTACTACATCTACGCGGTCGATGCTGACTTCGGCCCGTTCTTCCTCAAGTTCTGTTCGTACTTCCCCTACAACGCCAAGCTGTGTCTGAACGGGCATGAATACCTCAAGCGCCAACTGACGAAAGAGGGCATAACCTTCGAGGCGTTGGACAATGGCCTCCTCTCCTGCGCCGACCCCACGCGGATGCAAGCGCTCTGCGACGGGCTAGATGCGCCCACGATCGACGGCCTACTACGCAAGTGGCTGGCGCGCGTACCTCACCCCTTCACGCCGGAGGAGCGCGAGGCTGGCTTCCGCTACGACATCTCCATCCTGCAAGCGGAGTTCGCCCTCACCCAGGTGCTCGACCGCCCCGTGACCGGACGTCTCCTGTTCGAGGAGATCATCCGCGAGAACCTCGACCTGGGCCGGCCCAGTCAGGTGCAACTCATCTTCGGGCGGCGCGTGACCAAGCAGACCACGGCGCGCTACCGTTTCCGCACGCGTGTCATCACGCAGGGCGTCATCCCGTCACTCTACGCGGACGACAAGCATAGCCGGATCAAGCAGTACCACAAGGAGGGGCGCGCGCTGCGCACCGAGACCACCATCAACGACACGCGCGATTTTGCCATCGGCAAACGGCTGCACAACCTACCCGCGCTACGGGTGGTCGGCTTCCAGGCCAACCGACGTCTGCTCGACGTCCAACAACTCAGCCACGATTGCCTCCTCGGCGAGGACGCCTTCCGGCAGGTGACCCGCCCTCAGGTCGTCGGCGACCAACGCGTCGCCGCGCTGCCCTTCGCCGACCCGCGCGTACAGGCGCTCCTGAGCGTCCTGGTCCTCTATTGTCTGCTGCCCAACGGGTTCGCCAGCAAAGACGTGCGTGCGCATCTCGCGCCGCTCCTGGGCCTTGAGCCCAGCCACCTCACGCCGGGCAGACTGACCTACGACCTGCGCCGCCTGCGCCGCCTGCGCCTGCATGGGTTGATTGAACGCATCCCCCACACCCAGCGCTACCGCGTCACGCGAGAGGGACTGCGTACGGCTTTGTTCTTCACCCGCGTCTATGGGCGCATCTTGCGGCCCGGTCTGGCGCGCATCGTGCCCGCCGCTGCCGTCCAGGACCCGGAGCTACGCCCCTCCTTTGATCACGTCGAGGATGCCATCGACCGCTGGATCGACCGGTCCAAACTCGCCGCATAAACTTGACTCATTCGCACCATAAGTGCCCCCTTTAGGAGTCTAGGGCTCATGCGAATGCGACGGATGGCAGGCGTCATCGCGGCGTCGGTCGTCTTACCGCTGCCCTGGCTGTTGTTCTGCTTGGTAGCTCGGCCGCTCGGCCGCGACTTTCTCCCCTTCACGCCGTCCGTGTTTCTGGCCCACGCCGACCGGCTGCCGCACATCGTCGCGCTGTTCCTGTTGCAGATGCTAGATTTTGCCAACTGGGGCTTGCTGTGGCTGCTGCTGGCGGTCCTACTCGCGTTGGGCGCGCGACGACTCTCACCCGCTGGGCGTGGGCTGCTGCTCTTGTTGCTGGGGCAGCTGTGTATATATATACTCTCGTTCGTCTTCTCGGATTGGCAGCCGTACACCGCGCACGTCCAGACATCGCTCGACCGCTTGCTGCTCCAAGCGGTCCCGCCCGCGCTGCTGCTGCTGGTCACAGCGATAAATACGGTGGGGATGGGATGGACCAGACTCGACAGGGCCACCGCGACAACGGTGGGTGAGGCGGCGGCATGATCACAGTCCAGGCTGGGCGACTCTTGAAACAACGCGGGTGGGGCCATGCGCTACGCTTGCCGGACAGTGTAACCTATCCGCTGGCTTTGGCTCTGTACCTGCGCTTAGCGCTTTCGGCCGTCGCGGTATGGACGCTGTCGCTGCGTCCCGTACGGGAAACGGCCCTCGTCCGCGCGCAGTATCTGGGGATAGTTCCCCTGCACGATTGGCTGCTGGCGCCGTGGCAGCGCTTTGACGCGTTGTGGTACCTGCGCCTGGCCGCGCACGGCTACGATGCGCGCGACGGCAGCACCGTCTACTTCCCGCTCTACCCGTTGCTCATCAGGGGCGTCGCGCCGCTCCTCGGCGGCAATCTGATGCGCGCCGCGCTGGCGGTCTCCAACGTCTGCTTCACTCTACTGCTGCTGCTGTTGTATCACCTCGTGGCCGGTCGCCACGGCCATGACGTAGCACGGCGGGCTGTGCTGCTGCTGTGTATCTTCCCGACGGCATCGTTCCTCCTGGGGGCCTACACCGAGTCACTGTTCCTGGCGCTGGTCGTGGGCTTGTTTCTGGCCGCCGCGCGCGGCCGGCTGGCGCTTGCCGGCTTGCTGGGCCTACTAGCCGCTTTGACGCGGCTCCAGGGAATAGTGCTGGCGCTCCCGCTATTGTGGATGGCCTTGGTATCGTGGCGACAGGGCAGCCGCTCGCCCCGACCGTGGGTGGCGGCGCTCTTGCCGCCGCTGGGGACAGGGTTGTTCACGCTCTACACGCGCGTAATGCTGCAAGCCGGCCCGGTCACCTCTGTCTACGCGGGACAAGTGCATCAGCAGTTAGGACCGCCCTGGGTGATACTAGGCCGCTATTGGACGGCGCTAACCCCGCACTGGCCGCACCTCTTCTCATATCCGACCGGCAACTGGGTCGACGCGCTCAACATTGTCTTGGCGCTGGGCGTCCTGGGACTGGTCCTACCGGCGCGCCGGATCGTAGGCACGGACCTTTGGCTTTACGCGCTTGCCACCTGGGCTGTGACGCTGTGCATTCACCAATCGACCGACCGCTACATGCTCACCGTCTTTCCGGCGTTTATCGCCCTGGCCGTATATGCGCCCGGTCGCCGCGCCGGCCAACTAGCCCTCATGATTGGCGCGCCCGTCATGCTGTTTATCGCCAGTCAGTTCGTCTTATGGAGTTTCGTCGGATGAGTACGCGTGTTATTACCACTCGGTTCCCCGCCCTTTATCCTATATCCTATAGCGCCTCACCCATTCATGCCGTAGCCTGATCGGGCACGGGTCGATTGCATAGATTGTAGGAGGCCGCATGATATCGGTAGCGCGGGGACAGCGCTTGACGAGCATGGCGCCACTAGCGCAACGGCTACACTGGCTAGGGTATTGCGCCCTCGTCGCGGTGATGATCACATATTACCTGACCGTGTTCCTGCATGGCGTGGGGACGGGCGTCGATTTCGCGTGTTTCCGCGCTGCGGCTATTATGTTCGCGCACGGCGGCAACCCCTACGATCTCGCGCGATTGTGGCGGGTGGAGAACGCGCTGTACAACGCGCCTCTTCATCTCCATCCGGGATCGCCCGCCTATTATGACCTGGATCGCTATTACAACCCGCCCCTCTTTGCCACAGCCCTGACGCCATTCGCGCGACTGCCGCTCGCGGTAGGTTACGCTATCTACGCGGCAATCACTCTCGGCCTCGCTATCGTGGGCGCATGGCTGACGCTGTTGGCCTTGGGCTGGACCCGGCGGCGCGGGGTAGCCATCGCCATCGTAGTTGTGTCACCCTGTGTCTTTTTGATTGTTTGGAGCGGACAGCAGTCCAGCTTGCTGTTCTGCGCGTTGGGAGCCGCCCTCTACATGCTGCGTCGCGAACGCTTCGAACTGGCGGGGGCGGTGATGGCGCTGGGGTGGGTCAAACCGCACCTACTTATCCCCGTTGCATTGGCCGCGCCGCTCCTACTGTTCTCTCCGCGCGTCGCACGGCGTTGGTACGCGGGTTTTGGAGCGGCCACAGTATGTGGCTTGTTATTGACAGTCTTGACGACGGGAGTTGGCAGCATACTGGCATGGCTACACGCTCTCTTCGGCTATACGGGCTACGTCGATAGCATCCAGACGTACCTACCCTCGCTCGCGGGCATGATACTGGTTATGGCGCCGCATCCGCTGAACAAAGCGCTGGCCGTGGCCGTGATGATACTCGGCGTGAGCGCGACGGCTGTCGTCCTCGCCCGCGCGCGTCGTTCGCTCGATCCAATCGCAGCGGTTACCGTGTTGATGGCTGCATGGTTGATGTTTACCCCTTTCGCGCACGCCAACGACGACGTGTTGCTGCTGCCGGTGCTCGCTGTCGCCTGGGGGCGTAACGGTGAGGACGGAGCGCGGATCCTGCCGATCCTGGCCCTGTGGACGCTCTCGGCGTTGCCGCTAGCCTTCCTCTTACCACGTCCGTGGGACGTACTGGGCGTGCTGCCCGTGGTCCTGGTGTTCGTCGCCTGCGGCACGGTGGGCAGAAAGTGGATTCCCCTTCGTCGTCCATCGGCTAACGCCTCTCGACCGCCGTCGCATGAGCATGCACTAGCAGTGCGGCCACATCGGCTGGGGTGACGCCGGCCAGACGCCCGGCCTGACCCACGGTGAGCGGCCGGAAGCGCGCCAGCTTCTCGCGCGCTTCAGCGCGTAGCCCACGTACGGCGCCGCCATCAAGATAGTCGAGGCCAGCCCGCAGCGTGTAGCCCTCCATGCGTGCGGCGCGCTCTACCTCCTGGCGCTGCCGCGCGATGTAGCCGGCGTACTTGATCTCTAGCTCGACCTGCTCGCCGACCTCAGGAGACGCTTCGGCGAGGCCCGACGACGCGGGCGCGGCCGCCGCGACCTGCGTGAATGTGACGCTGGCGCGGCGCAGCGCCTCTTCGCCCGACACGGACCGGCCAAAAGGCTGCCCCTCCACGCCGTGGATGCGCAGGCCGCGCAACGTGTCGAGTGTGCCCGCGATGGCCGCGCGCTTGGCCTCAACCCGCTCGTGGCGCTCCTTGTCGACGAGCCCCACGGCGTAGGCCAGCGGCGTCAGGCGCAGATCGGCGTTATCTTGCCGCAGGAGTAGGCGGTGCTCGGCGCGCGAGGTGTGCATGCGATAGGGCTCACGGTGGTCCTTCGTCACCAGATCGTCGACGAGCACGCCGATGTATGCCTGGTCGCGGCGCAATGTGACCGGCTCCTGGCCGGCGGCGTGGCGCGCGGCGTTGAGCCCGGCGATGAGACCCTGCGCGGCGGCTTCCTCGTAGCCGGAAGTCCCATTGATTTGTCCCGCTAGGTAGAGCCCGGTCACGGGCTTGGCCCCGAGCGAGGCCAGCGTTTGGTAGGGCGGCGCGTAGTCGTACTCCACGGCGTAGCCCGCGCGCATGATCTCGGCGTGGCGCAGCGTGGGGATGGCGCGTAGCATGGCCAGTTGCACATCCTCGGGCAGCGACGTGTTGGCGCCCTGCACGTAGATCTCGCGCGTGTGCAGTCCTTCGGGTTCGAGGAAGAGTTGGTGCGACTCTTTGTCGGCGAAACGCACGATTTTGTCCTCAATGGAGGGGCAGTAGCGCGGGCCGACGCCCTCGATCGTCCCGTTGAACATGGGCGCGCGGCTCAGGTTGGCGCGGATGATCGCGTGCGTCTCGGCGGTGGTATGCACGAGGTGGCACGGGACCTGGGCGCGCCAGGGGTTGGGCTTTACGGGCAGGGCGTCGTAGGCGCGGCGCGCGTCGTCGCTGAAAAAGAGCGGTGTGGGTGAGCCGGGCTGGACCTCGGTCAGGCTCCAGTCGATGGTGTCGCGGTCGAGCCGTGCCGGCGTGCCCGTCTTGAGGCGGCCGAGTTCGAAGCCGAGGCGGCGCAGCGCGGATGAAAGGGCCGTCGCCGCCGGCTCACCAGCGCGGCCGGCCGTGTAGCAGCGTTCGCCGCTGATGCAGCGGCCGTTGAGCGAGGTGCCGGTGCAGAGAACCATAGCGCGGCAGCGCAGGGTCTCGCCCGTGGTCAGGACGACGCCCTCGATGCGCTTCTCGGCGTTCGTGTTTGTGCTGGAAGCGAGCAGGTCAGCCACGAGGGCGCCGCGCAGGTCGAGATTGGGTTGCGCGGCCAGGACGCGCGTCATAGCGGCATTGTAGGCGTGCTTGTCGGCCTGAGCGCGCAGGGCCTGTACGGCGGGACCCTTACCCGTGTTGAGCAGGCGGATCTGGATGGCTGTCTCGTCGATGACGCGGCCCATAGCTCCGCCGAGGGCGTCGATCTCGCGCACGAGGTGCCCTTTGGCGGGGCCGCCGATGGACGGGTTGCAGGGCATCAGGGCCACATGCTGCGGGTTCATCGTCAGCAGCAGCGTGCGCCGGCCCAAGCGCGCCGCGGCCAGGGCGGCCTCGCAGCCGGCGTGTCCCGCGCCGACGACGATGACATCGTAGGTGTTCATATCTTAAGGATACAAGGTGGCGCCGCACTCGGCAGACATGGAGGCGGCGCCGCACTCGGCAGACATGGAGGCGGCGCGGTACAATAGGTGCGAGGCGCCTGACTACCAGGAACGCGCGCTGTCAACAAACCGAGGGCGCCATGAGGGTGTCCCTACAACGATAATCTCGCGGAAGATAAGGGCGTGCATGAGCGTACTGGATAAGATCGGAGGGGATGGGGTCAAGCGCGAGGCGCGCGATCCAGCCTGGGGCGAGCCGTCGAGAGGGGAGGCGCGCTGGCCCGCCTCGCTAGCGGTCGTCGCCGCGGTCGTGCTCTATCTAACCCTGCCAGTTAAGCTACAGACCTTTGGTCCCGAGATGTGGTAGCTGTTAGAGAGATGGTCTTTGCCTGTCCTCGAATTTATCTTGCTGCTGTCGCTGACGATCGCCGCGCCACGCCGTCGCGCTGGTGAGCCGCGCTGGCAGCGCTACGGGGCCGTTGCCCTCATCGCGCTCGTCAACGTGGCTAACGTCATTTCATTGGTCCTACTCGTCGACAGTTTGCTGCACGGTGGGGGCAAAAATGGTGAGACACTGCTTCTCTCGTCCATCGACATCTGGCTGACCAACGTGCTCGTCTTCGCGCTGTGGTACTGGGAATTGGATCGCGGCGGCCCCGATGACCGCTCGCACTCTCGACACCGCCGGCCTGACTTCCTTTTCCCGCAGATGATCACGCCGCACTGCACGCGCAAGCACTGGACGCCATTGTTCATGGACTACCTCTACGTGTCGTTCACCAACGCGACCGCTTTCAGCCCGACCGACACGATGCCGCTCACTCCCTGGGCCAAGGCGTTGATGACTATTCAGGCCCTGGCGTCACTGCTGACCGTGGCCCTCGTCGCGGCGCGCGCGGTCAATATCCTGGGCAGTAAATAGGGGCATGAACAAGATTCCAGCTCCTGTATCTCCTATGCCCGGCGACGCCGGCGAGGTCGTCAACCCCGCTAGCGGCAAGGCGATCCGCTGCCAGATACTGCGTGATGGGCGTCCCGTGCCGCCGCCGGGCAACCTGGACGATCTGAGCGAGATCCTCAAGGAGAGCGACTCTTTCGTCTGGTTCGACGTGGTCGACCCTGGCCCATCCGATCTTGCCCTGCTGCAGGAAGAATTCGACCTGCACCCATTGGCGGTCGAGGATGCCGTCAACGCGCACCAGCGCTCCAAAATCGAGGACTACGGCGCGTACTGGTTTGTGGTGGTTCATGGTGTGACGCGCGCGGACGCGCGGCTCGCCTTCCACGAGATCGACCTATTCATCGGCCAGAAGTTTATAGTCAGCGTGCGTCACGCCGCGGCCTATCCCCTCGACGAGATCGAGCGGCGTTGGCTGGCCCACGGCGCGAGCAGCCGGCTGCGTCACGACGGCGGCTACTTGTTGTACACCATCCTCGATACCATCGTCGACGGCTACTCGGCCGTCGTCGACACGATTGAGGACCGCGTTGAGGAGCTGGAGGGCGGCCTGTTCCAGGGCAAAGCGCTGGACGACGACGAACTCGTCGAGGTCTATACGATGCGGCAGGACGTCCAGCAGTTCCGCCGCGCCGTCATGCCGATGCGCGAGATCCTGAGCCCGATCATGCGCGGCGATACGCGGTTGCTGCCCGATGAAGAGATACCCTACTACCGCGATGTGTACGACCATGTCGTGCGCGCCATCGATGACCTCGACGCCGTGCGCGACCTCGTCGCCAGCGCACTGGATCTGCACCTGTTTGTCGGCAACGCGCAGCAGAACGAGGTGACCAAGCAGCTCACCATTATCGCCACGATCTTCCTGCCATTGACGTTCGTCACCGGATTCTTCGGCCAGAACTTCAGCTGGATGATCGACCATATCACCGGCGCGCGCCCTTTCTTTATCGTGGGCGTCGGCGGCGAGGTCGTGGCGCTCGCCGGTCTCCTATTTTATTTCAAGCGAAAGAGGTGGTTCTAACCCATGTCCGCGTCACTCTTATATACCGACGGCGCCTGCCTCGGCAACCCCGGTCCGGGCGGCTGGGCCTATGTGCTGGTGACCACTACCGGCGAGGTCGAGGTTAGCGGCGGGGAGCCGCGCACGACCAACAACAAGATGGAACTCCTCAGCGCCATCGAGGGGTTGGGCGCGACCCCGCTCGGCAGCGAGGTCACCGTGTTGACCGACTCGGAATATCTGCGCAACGGCATGATGAGTTGGACGCGCGCGTGGCAGCGCAACGGCTGGCGCACCAGCACCGGCGCCGCCGTCAAGAACAAAGAGTTGTGGCAAGCGTTGCTCGAACTCGTGGCGCGGCGCACGGTCCGTTGGCAGTGGGTCAAAGGCCACGCGTCGGAACTCGCGAGCGGCGACCGCTACAATCACTGCTGCGACGAGCTCGCGCGCACGGCGGCCCGCGTGGCGGCCGGATAGTAGCCCCAAAAGGGGATAGGGCGGCGCGCCATGTCGGGGTATGGTAGAGAGTAACGACAACGCCGCTAGCGGCGGGAAGGTCTCTATTATAGCCGTGCCTGTTGCAACCGCGCCTACCATGGGAGACGCCTCGCCCGCGTCGCCCCCGCGTGTGTCCGGCTTCGATGACAACCTCCGTCGAGCCGCCCTGGCGCTCTATGGCGTGAGTATCGCCTTAGGGGTCGCGGTCGATGTATTCCTGCCGTGGCCCGGCTTGAACCGCTTGCCCCTCCTGGCCTGCTTGTTCCTCGCGGCGTGCTGCGCGGCCGTCGTGTGGCGCGTACCCTGGGATCGGCTGCCGCGCGCGCTCTTCCTCGCTATGCCCGTGAGCAGCCTCGCGCTGCTGGCCTGGGGCATGGCTCTATCGGGAGGCTGGTCCAGCCCGTTCATCGTTTGCATCGCCCTCGTCGCTGGCTTTAGCGCCCTCTTTGCCGAGCGGCGCTACACCGCGCCTATCGCCACCTTAGCCGGCCTTACCGCCGCCTCGCCAGCGCTCTATGCCCCTAGCGACCATGCGCTCGTCGTTTTCACAAGTGCGACGGTGACGTACGGTGCGCTCATGTGCGTCATCGGTGTCGTCACCGATCGCATGCGCGCGCACGAGCGCGCTGTTTCCACGGCGACCCTCGCGCACGAACAGACGGAGCAGCGCGCCCGTGGCTTGGTGACGTTGCAGCGCGTCTCCGCCATCGTCGGCGGCCACCTGAGCATGGATGACGCCATCGCGGCGATCGTGCAAGAGCTTGGGCTGGCTTTCGGTCACCAGCTTATCAGCATCTATCTGTGCGAGGGCGAGAACCTCGTCATGCAGGCGCAGGTAGGCTATGACACACCCTATCGCGTCATCCCGCTCGGCGTCGGCATCTGCGGCCGCGTGGGCGCGACCGGCGAGACGGCGTTCGTGCCCGATGTGCGCGGCGACCCCTCGTACCGGCCGGCCGTAGACGGGGTGGTGAGCGAACTCTGCGTGCCGCTGCGCGATGGCGCGCACGTCAAGGGCATCCTTAATAGTTCATCTTGGCAATAGGAGGAGAGACGCATGGCCCCCTCCCCGTCGATCGGGTTACGCCGCCCGGCGCCGCTGTTGGCGGTCGAGGCGGCGGTTGACCAGACCAACCACGGCGCGCGTGC
>JAABUJ010002508.1_pt1 | contig 22592 bp, 30 predicted proteins | sample 5559131 | NCBI WGS metagenome assembly JAABUJ01 (sample SAMN10711875, study PRJNA513366) | rock metagenome | isolation source: Antarctica rocks | place: Antarctica: Victoria Land, Mt New Zealand nord | collected 2016-01-07
AAATCACGTCAGCCACTCCAGTCACACCAGCAACAGAGCTTGGAATTACTCATCTAGGAGCGTTGAGTCTCTACCGCGATGTGCCCGGACAGCTGGACGCCCAGGTACTGCGACCAGCGCAGGCTCTGGCCGACGTCGCCGCGGCGTATCTGCTCAACGATCAGGCACGACGGGACTGGCAGCGCGCGGCCGGGGTGGCGCACCACCACTATTTGCACGACCATCTCACCGGACTGCCGAACCGAGTACTGCTTTTGGAGCGACTGAGCCAGGCGTTGCGGCGCACTGTCCGCAGCGGAGCGGTCTGCGCTGTCCTGTTCGTCGACCTCGACGGCTTCAAAGCCATCAACGACCAGGACGGCCATGCCGCCGGCGACGAGCTGCTCACCGCACTCGGCGGCCGCCTCACCGCATCTGTTCGACCGGCGGACACCGTCGCCCGGCTACACGGCGACGAATTCGTCATCCTCTGCGAAGACCTCCACCGACCCGGAGAGGCCCACGACATCGCCACCCGCATCGACCTTTCCCTGAAACAACCCTTCTCCCTGCTACACGGCAGCGTGGTCCTCACCGCCAGCGTCGGCGTCGCGTTCGCCGACCGGACCACCGCCGGACCCGAAGCGGTCCTGCACCACGCCGATACGGCGATGTACGAAGCCAAACGAGCCCGACGGGCAAACCGCCCAAAGGTTCCGAGCCATCGACCACGCGAACCAACCGCAGACCGCCTCCTGACCGATTAAGGCCAGCCGAAGCCAAAGTCGCTTGTTGTGTGCGATTGTGAGCCGCGCGGTCGCACGGAATACCGCAGGGGACCCTGTTGCAGCGACTTCGAGACTTTTCTGGCAGGCCGGCGGACAACGGAGACGCTTTCACGCCGTTCGAGTTTTAAGGCCGTCCATCAGCAGATCCAGCAGTCGGTGCGCCTGCGGACGTTGATCGGTACTGCCGGCGACGGTGAGGATCCCGGTGAGGCTGGCGGCGACGTCCTCAGCGCTGATGTCCCCGCGGATGTCTCCGGCGGCTGCGCCGGCTTGCAGGATCGTGGTGATGGCTTCCAGCAGCTCTTCCCGGCTTTGCGCGTGGGCGATCTGACCGGCGTCGATCATCGCCAGCAGGGTGTCGAGCATGCCGTGTTTGGTGGCCACCCAGTCGGCGAACAGATCCATCCACTCCCGCATCGCCGCCGCCGGGGTACGGGTTTCCAGTAGCTCGCGTGCGCCTTCGACCAGCCGCCGCACCTGGTCGGCGTACACGGCGTCGACCAGGGACTCCCGGGTGGGGAAATGCCGGTAAAGGGTCGCCACGCCCACACCCGCCTCCCGCGCGATGGCCCGCATCGAAGTCTCCGAACCGGCCGCGAAGACCCGGGCGGCGACACCCAGCACCAACCGGCGGTTACGGGCCGCATCAGTACGCAACGGCGGTACAGCGGTCACCCGAACATCCTCGCCTGAAAGTGGAACGCGTTCCGATGAGTGTACTGTCCGACGTAACGGAACACGCTCCGTTTCGATGTTGGGAGAAACCATCATGCACATCTTCGTCACCGGCGGGTCCGGTCTCACCGGGCCGGCCGTCGTCGCCGAGCTCCTTGCCGCCGGCCACCAGGTCACCGGTTTGGCCCGGTCCAAGGCCAGCGCCGACCGGCTGGAGGCCCTGGGCGCCTCTGCCCATCCCGGGTCGCTCGACGACCTGGACAGTTTGAGCTCCGGCGCCGCACACGCCGATGGCGTGATCCACATGGCTTTCGGCGGCGATTTCGCCGACCCGGCCGAGTTGGCCCGACGGGACAGCGCAGCGATCCGCGCCCTCGGTGAACCACTGGCCGGAACCGGCAAGCCGCTGGTGATGACCTCGGGGACGTTCGCGATGGCCGCCGGCGCAGTGAGCACCGAGACCGACGCACCGGATCCGCACTCGATCGCCGGATTCCGGATCCCCGGTGAGCGGGCCTGTCTGGACTTGGCCGGCCGCGGCGTGCGGGCCGTCGTGGTCCGGCTGTCCCCCACCGTCCACGGCCCGGGCGACTACGGCTTCATTCCCGGGCTGATCGCCACCGCACGCCGCACCGGCGTCTCGGTCTACATCGGCGACGGCGGCAACCGGTGGCCGGCGATCCACCGCCAAGACGCCGCCGCCCTGTTCCGCCTGGCCGTCCAGGACGCGCCCGCCGGCTCAGCGCTGCACGGAGCCAGTGAGCAGGGCATCACCCTCAAAAGCATCGCCGGGAAGATTGGCGACCTGCTCCACCTCCCGACCAGCTCGCTGACACCCGAGCAGGCCGCCGAACACTTCGACAACCCCTTCATGGCACTGGCCTACGGCACCGACGCACCCGCCTCCAGCGCCGCCACCCAAACGCTGCTGGGATGGACCCCCACCCACCCGACCCTGCTCGAGGACCTCGAACACGGCGACTACATCAACACCGACGCTCCGACCAAGAAGTGGTAGTACTCGGTGGCCCCGCCCCGCTCGTAACCCCAGATAGGGGGCGACGTGGTCACCTGCGGTTTCACGTGTTCGGGGACCGCACTCAGCCTTCGACCTGCTCGAGGACTTCGTCGGCGCGTTCGGGGCTGCCCTGCGCCAGGCCGCGGTCGATGGCGCGACGCGAAGCCAGCCAGAGGGCGAGGCCGACGAGAAGTACGAGGCTTTCGGTGACGGTCAGCGCCCAGATAATGCCGGTGAGCCCGAACCAGAGGTTGCCCAACAGCACGATCGGGATGAACAGCACGCCCTGCGACACCGACATCACCGTCGCCGCCAGCGCCCGACCCGCTGCCTGGAACAGCGAGATGATCAGTCCGGTGAAGCCGTTGGCGATCATCGCCACCAACTGCGCGGTGAGGATGCTGATACCGATGCCCAGGACGGAACGGTCCGCTACGAAGGCGGTGAACACCTGGTCGCGGAACACGAACACCGCTACCGCGAACAGGACGGAGATGCCGCCCACGGTGTAGGCGGAGGCACGCAGCGCCGAGGTGAGGCGGCTGCGGTCACCCTTGCCGTAGGAGTAGGCCAGCAGCGGCAGCACACCGAGGGTGATGCCCATGATGAGGAACTCGGGGATCTGGGCGATGCGGACGGCGACACCCATGGCGGCGAGCGGGCCGTCGCCGTAGTGAGCGGCGAGGTTGTTCAGGACCAGCAGGATGAGGATCATGAATGCCGATTGCAGCAGTTCACCGACGCCGACACCGAAGACGGGCTTCCACACCGACGGGGACAGGGTGACCCACCGCGGCGCCAGACTCACGTGTTCGCTGTGCCGGGCCAGCCAAACGGCGAAGTAGACCACGACGGCGAGGTTGGCCAGGCCGATCGACAGAGCCGCGCCGGCGACGCCCCAGTGCAGGACCAGGATGAACAGCACGTCGAACACCAGGTTGGCGATGGTGGAGCCGATCAGGCCGATCATCGCCTGCCGGGCGGCGCCCTCGGCCCGCACCAGCTGTTCCAGGCAGAACGCGGCGGCCAGTACCGGTACGAAGGCCAGCATCACGGCGACGAAGGATCGTGTCGCCGCCGCGGCGGCGACATCCGCGCCGAGCAGCGTGACCAGCGGGTGCAGCAGGAGCAGCCCGGCGCCGCCGAACACGGCCCCGGCGATGGCCGATCCCCAGAAGGCGAACGCCGAGACACGTTTGATCTCGCCCGCTTTGGCAGGGTCGTGTTCCGCAGCACCCATCAGGCGGGAGATCTGCGCGCCGCCGCCGACGCCGAACACCCCGCCGACCGCCATCACCAGACCCAGGATCGGCGTACCGAAAGTGATCGCGGCCAGCAGGGCGGTGTTGTGCAGAGAGCCGATGAAGCCGGCGTTGATCAGGTTGTAGACGGCGCCGACGATCATCGCGGCGGCCATCGGCACACACAGGTGCACCAGGGCCCGGACGATCGGTGCGGCGGAGAGGTACCAGCGGTTGCTGCCGACAGCGTCGGTGTTCACCGCACTTTGAGGGGTGGAGGTACTCATGACGGCCTTCTTCCAGGCAGGTGGAAACACGCGCCGACGATCGCCGGCACGGCGTGGGATGTGGGAGTACGCGGCCGCGCCGCGAAAGTGGGGGCCTAGCGGGTCGGTTGCGGGAGCTCCGCGGTGACCTTCCGCAGCAGTTCGAGCAGGGCAGCGCGTTCCGCCGGGTTCAACGGGGCGAGGATGATGTCGTCGGCGGCGGCCATTGCGGTGTCGAACCCGGCGGTGAGCTCGACGCCGACCGGCGTCGCGTGTACGCGTTTGCTTCGTTCATCGCCTGGCTCGGTGCGGCGCTCGACCAGACCACGACGCTCCAGGCCCTGCAGGAGACTGGACACACTGGCTGCGCTGGTCCGGCTGATTTTCGCGATGTCGCGTTGCATCGCACCCGGGTTTTCCCGCAGGTAGCCCAGTACGAAGGCCTGCTCGAAGCTGAGCTCCCGCGCCCGAACCCAGTCCTCGCCGGCCTTCCGCTGCGCCCAACCGATCCAGCGCATCAGTTCCATCGGGGTGGAGAAGGTGCGATCCGGTCCGGCCATGATCAGAACACTAACGATTAGTCCTCCCACTGTCAAGAGGCTAACTAAACGAGTGTCGTTGCCTCGCGCAGTGACAACCCAACATCGGCGGGGCCGGCTCGAGCCCGCTAGCCCCTTCGCTGATCGCGCGGTCATGCGGGTTCTGGTGCCGGGGTGTGACGAGTTGGAGACGAATCTGACCTCCAGTGGTACGCCGGCGCCAACGCCGATGCAACTGATCCACTTTGATCCGGCCGCCGCGAGTTCGTCGCCGATCCGCCACGCGGCCCCGCCGAGTGGCTCGACCGAAGAACCACCCGCGTGTTGGCTGTTGTTCGAAGGCAACGTTCGACCTGCGGCGCTGACCGGGGAGTGAAGGAGCGGTCTACCGCGTCGGTGCGAAGTGATCGATGAGCGCCGAGGCCAGGTCATCAGGGTTCTCTTCGGCGATGTGGTGTCCGCTGTCGATCGCCCGGCCGCGGAGATCCGGTGCCCACCGGTGCCAGATGTCCAGCGGGTTGCCGTAGAGCCGTTCCATGTCGTCGCGGGTGGACCAGGCAACCAAAGTCGGGCAGGAAACCTGGCGGCCGGCGTCGTGGTCGGCGTCGTCGTGGGCCCGGTCGATGCCCACGCCGGCCCGGTAGTCCTCGAGCATCGCCCGTACGACGGCGGGTGTGTGGATCGCCTGCCGGAAGTCGGCGTAGTTCCCCGCGCCCATCGCGGCTTCCCGGTCGACGCCGGCCCGGTACCAGGCGTCTGGATCGGCGAGGATGACCCGCTCGGGTATGTCGGGTTGGGCGAAGAAGAACCAGTGCCACCATTGCTGGGCGAACCGGGCATCGGCGCGGTGCAGCGCCTCCCCGATCGGTACCGAGTCGAGCACCGCCAGCCGGGCGACGGCCTGCGGATGGTCCATGGCGAGGCGGAACGCGACGTAGCTACCGCGGTCGTGGCCGACCACCGCGAACCGCTCCACGCCCAGAGACGTCATCAGCGTCACGATGTCGGCGGCCATCGCCCGTTTGCTGGCTTGCGCATGGTCCGGGCGGGGAGCCGGCGCGCTCGACCCGCCGTAGCCGCGCAGGTCCGGACACACAACGCTGAACCCGGCTTCAACCAGCTGCGGCGCCACCCGATACCAGGTGGTGTGCGTTCGCGGATGCCCATGCAGCAACACCACCGCCGGGCCGCGCCCACCTACTCGAACCCTGAGCCGCACATCGGTGGCGACGTCCACCATCTTCAAACTGAAACCCTCGAACATCAGCCTCCATCATTGCTCACGACGCTCACCGGCCCGAGTGTGCGAGCAGTCAGCGGTAAAACCGGTACGCGCGAACCCGGGCACCGACAAAGGTTCCGTACAACTCGGTTGAGCGCTCTGCGCGGGAGTCCTGAGGGGGCGCGGAGATCGGACGAGTCGGTAGCTTGTCCTACTGTCCTGCCCAGCGATAGCGACGGTTATTCGCACGGAACGAAAGCGAGTACGGTACGTTCGATGACAGCGATAAGCTGACGGAGGCAACAGATGAGTACGGCAATCCTGCAACGCGAAACGTTTCTGCCCGACGGGCACACCGACGAACTGGCCCATGTGGCCAGCTTCGTTGACGAGCATGCCGACTCCCCCGGCGCCGGCGACGCCTCCTACGTCTTGGTCGACACGCAGACTGAAGATCAGGTTGCGGTTCCGGCGGAGCTGCTGCCGGTGCTGCGCCAGGTGGTGCAAGCCCTGAGCCAGGGCCTGGCGGTGACCATCACCCCGCAAACGTTGAAGCTGACCTCTCAGCAAGCTGCGGACCTGCTCGGTATCAGCCGGCCCACGCTGATCAGGCTGCTTGATGAGGACCAGATCCGCTACGAACGGCTCGGTACCCACCGCCGGCTGCAGCTCCGCGACGTCCTGGCCTACCGCGAGCAGCGCCGCGCCGCGCAGTACGCCGCGCTGGAGGCCACCGCTGTTCCGTTGGACGACGAAGAATCGGTCGAAACGGCCCTGGCCGACTTGCGCCAAGCGCGCAAGGCCGTCGCCGCAGCGCGCCGAGGAATCCGGCCGGCCTGACAAGATCACTTTCATGTTCACCGCACTGCTGGACACCTGCGTGCTGTGGCCCAGCCTGCAACGCGACGTACTGCTGTCCCTGGCCGTTGAAGGGATGTACCGGCCGGTGTGGAGCAGCGCCATCCTGGCCGAACTGCAATACAGCGAGACGGCCAAGCACCGCCAGCACGGCGAGAGCGACGATGTTGCCGCCGCTCGAGCGGCGTACCTGATCGGGCAGATGCGGGAAGCTTTCAACGACGCCGAAACCGCCGGCTGGGAAGGCCTCGAAGGCAGCTACGGGCTTCCTGACCCCAACGACGAACACGTCGTGGCAGCCGCTGTCGTCGCCGGAGCCGGCGCCATCATCACCCTCAACCTCAAAGACTTCCCCGCCGACCGGCTCCCCTTTGGCATCGAAACTCTCAGCCCTGCGCAATTCGCCTTCAACACCGTCTCCCTCGACCCGCACCGCGCACTACAGGCCATCGGGAAAATCGCCGACAGGTCCGGGCATCACGGCCCAACCCGAACCGTCGACGAACTGCTGGAACTGCTGGCAGCCCGGTACCACTTCCACGACGCCGTCCAAGTACTCCGCAGCAGCAGCTACTGACTGGCAGTGTTCCAAGCAGCACCGCCGGCTTACCGTTCGGTGGGTGGCCCTGACAGTCTGATTTGGGCCGGCACAAGGATCATGCTGGGGCGATGCACAGCTCAATGGGTGGTTTCAGTTCCTCTTCCGAGCAACCGTCGCCGGAGGAGATGCAGCGGATGGGACGCCGGTTCTCCGCGCCGGACAATGAAGCACCGGTGGCGGTGCCTGTCAGCGTGGTGCTGGGCCGGGGACCGGATGCCGCGGTGCTGTTGACCTCGGCGGGTGGCGTACTCGACGGGAACGGAATTCATGCTGTCGATCCGGGTACGGCCACGGGCACGCCGCCGCACCACGCCTTTGCATCAACTCATGCATGGGATCGGCTTCGATGAGGTCGACGCCAACCAAGCGTTTCTGCTAGGGGTGCAATTCGCCGACGGCGGCGGGCGATGACCTCAGGCCGAAACGGCATGCCCGCGCCGGCCGATCAGGACGGGCGAGCAGGCGCTGTCTCTCGTATTCGGCAGCAGCACCGGCAGTGACAGCATTTTGGACCTGAAGCTCTGGTTGTCTCCGCTGCCGCCGCCCGGGCCGGTCACCATGGTGTGCCGGTGGCCGGAGTTCGACATCGACGAGACGAAGGTGACCCTGGACGGTGCCGCGGCCGGCAGTGTTGCGATCGAGCTTTGGCCGCCGGAGACCTCCGAGGAGCCGGCCCACGAGCCGCCGACCAAGCTGCTACCCGACGACGGCTGGTTCGCAGGCCAGGACTAGCGGCCGATCGGAGGCTAGAGTTCGGCGAATGTCGCACGCCATAGGAACGAGTCCCACCCACGCCGCATGAACGTCCGGAAGTTCCCGCCCGCCGACCTGCCGGTGGTCGTCTCGGCCTGGGAGATTGAATGCTGCGCGCCGCCGCCGGTCGTCGGTGAGCGGACGTCGTGGCGGCTAGCCCTCGAGCCGGTGGCCACACCGGATCCGCAGTCTTCCGATCGGGTTCCCGGGTCGGTGACCAGGCTGCTGTGGCAGGTTGAACTGTGGCCGGTCGCAGGTGAGGGTCGGGCTTTGTATCGCAACGGTGTCGCCGCCTACTACTACAAGCCGAACGACCCTAAAGCCGCGCAACTGCCGCTGGGCCGACACATGGTGCAGGGAGTGCTCTTGGGCACCAGGCACGGCGGGACGATCCACGACCTGTTCCCCACCGTTTCAGCGGCGGTCAGGCGCATCCAAGTGATCTCATGCGAGTTCCGCCAACAGGAACGAACGGCGACCCCCATAGCGGGCAGCACCAGGTTGGTAGATGTCCAACAGAGCCCGAAATGGTTCACCAGGCGCCCACCCGGACCGACGATCAGCGTCCCTGTCGACAGCAGCGGCCGGTGACGGCGGCGGGTGACCCCGATCGGCCTGGTGTACCGAGCCGAAACCGGGATCCTGCTGACCATCGGCGACATCGACGCCGACACATCAGATATGCCCACCGGCTAGCCAACGACAGCAGATGCATCGGTGCACGGCCGGCGTCATTCATTTCCCGGGATGACAAACCGCCGGAGGCGGCGCGGTGCCGGCACTGCCGGCGTCCTACCGAGGGATGAAGAAGTCGGGTTGCTGGCCCGGTCGGATCCCGATCGCCGCGAGATCCTCCATGCTCATGTCCGCCCAGTCTTTCGGCATCACTTGAGTGCTCCCATCGGGAACGGTGATGACGTCCCCCGCTCGCGGCGAACTCCGCGACCGATGGACCCACAATCGAGACAACGCCGATCGCAAACCCGCACCGAACGTCCCCATCTCTCAGACCCAAGCACGCGTTGTCGCTGCTGTCCACGTCGATCCCGATCTAGTCTCCTTCGGTGAACCGCATGTTCCACGTGAGTTCCGCCCGTAACCGCGCGTCGATTCAGGCGCACGGCCTCGACTGGGCCCGCATGTCCGGCACGAGGGGAATCGCCGGGAGCCGGCAGCCTGAAGTCGACGGCATCTTCCTGTCCCCCGACCACTTCACAGCTCAGTTCTTCGTTCGGATGAACAACACCGGCGGCCCCGTCGACATCTGGGCGGTCGACGACGTCGACCCGAACGACCTGATCGAGTCGGGCAACGGCTTCAGTTACGTCCCGTATCGCATCGACCGGCAACGGCTGACCCTCCACGACCAGGGGCTAACGGAAGAGGATCTGCCACCAGCTGTGGAAATGAACAACACGACGGGTTCCAGCACGGCCTACAGCTCCAGCCTGACCATCGCCCTGGCCGACGGGACCGTGCTGCACGACGACGCCGCTCACGGCTACGTCGACCAACGCTCGGACGGTCAGCAGCGCGGCACGAGCAGAGCACCCGTCCAGCACTGAGCCTCAACACGCACTACCCCAACCCGCAAGACCGCCAGTAGGCATCCGGCGAGCGGCGTACGCATTTCGGCTAGTTCTCGGCTCCGCGTGAGGCACCGGATAGGTCACCGGCAAGGCATACCCCGGTATCGTCACGTGACAGCAACGGCTGACATGGACGGCATGGACGGCATGGACGGCATGGACGGCATGGACGGCATGGACGGCATGGACGCCCAGAGTGGCTGCCCCGCGCTGCGACGCCTTCTCAGCAGTCGGGTCGTGACTCGCCCGCTTGCCCTCATTTTGCCCGTCGCCGATATTTGCAGTCATGGTCATTGAGCCTGCTGGGGCTCTCCGGACGTCTCTTAGCCCGGAACGACGTCGCAGACAGCCCCCAAGGCGTCCCGCTGTCCACTCCTCCGCCGCTCAGCCGAGGACGTGGTAATCCTGACGCCGGTCGTCGACCCGATTTGCTTCGTCGTCGTCATCGCTGCCGCCGATTTGGCTACAAACCCGGGCTGCTGCCCGGCGGGCCTCACACGTTGTCGCGGAACGTCCGATGCACTGACCAGTCCCCCACGGTCAGTCCGAGAGGTTGCCGGTCAAGGCGGGCAACGTTGGCACCGTTGTCGAGCTCGTCCCACAACTTCAAGTTGTCGTCGAGCGACCTGGCCGTCCGCGTCGAGCACAGCGCTCGGCCACTGCCGCAGGACGCCCCCTCGGCCCCGATCTTGACCGACAGCAACTCTGCATGCGTGCCTGAGCAGCCGCAGCGGTCGCCACCTCGGCGTCCAGCTGGGGCGCTCCCGGACAGATCGTCAGCGGTTGAGACCGGGCAGGGACACGCCGGGGTCGGCTGGATGGTCGACGGTGCCGAAGCGTCCGTCGTTACTCCTGGGCTATGCGGGTTGCTCATGCAGCGGAGCCGTGGGCGGAACCTCGGTCCGCACTATGCAATGGTGGAACGGTGGAACGGTGGAACGGTGGACGGTAGAACGGTATAACGGTGGAACTGCGAACCATTAGAAGGGCGGCCCGTTACAACGGTGGAACGGCACACCGTTAGAACGTTGCCCGGTCTAACGTAAATGACGGCTCAGCTGGATCCCGCCGATGTCTCGCCTGGTCGTCCCTCAGGTCCAGTCGGTGCTAACGGGGCACCGTTACAACGCCTGGCCATTACAACGGTATACCGTTACAACGCCTGGCCATTACAACGGTATACCGTTACAACGCCTGGCCATTACAACGGTATACCGTTACAACGCTCGGCGTCCCCGCGTTCTAACGTCTCACAGGCAAGGATGTCCGACTGGCCGGACCTGCGGTGTGATGGTAAGCCGTTAGAACGGCCTGGGCTTCAAACGTTCTAACGTTAGAAGCTTACCAAGCACGTGATGGCGCCCCGCCGGGCACCCACCGGGTTATTTCGCCGTTACAACGGCGTGGCACCCAGTTGTTGTAACGGCGGACCGTTTGAATGCTTCTATGCCAAAGATCATCACGGTGGCCGCCCGCAAGGGGGGAGTCGGAAAAACGACTATCGCCTACGAGCTCGCGTCGCTCCTCGACGCCCCGCTTGTCGACCTGGAGTTCGACCATGGTTCCGCAACTCGCATGTGGGGTTATCGGCACGAGTCCAGACTTCGGGCCCCGCTGCTGGACGCACTCGAGCGCGGTACGGTCCCGCGCCTTCTGACCGGCTATCACAAGCCGGACCTCGTCCCTTGTCACCCGGACTTCCAGCTCAACCAGCCGCCGCCGGACGTTATGGCCGACCGGCTGACGGAATGGGCCACCGCGTGGAATCGCGACTATGTGGTGGTCGACACCCACGGGGGAGGGTCACCCTCTGGCGACGGCGCCATCGCCGCAGCAGACATGGTGATCGTGCCTACGCCGCTCAAGACTAAGGACCTCAGTGCTACCGAGGGCATGGTCGCCGAGATGCCGGACTACCCGTTGGTCCTTGTGCCCAACATGGTGCCCCGAGTACCGGGGGCGGCGGAGATCCGCCGTATCGAGGCAATGGTTGCGGGCACTCCGATTACTGTCGCCGAGCCCATCCCGTACGTTCGCGGAATCGAGACGAGAAAGAAGCGGGTCGCCATCACCACCGAAGACCCACCGGCCAAGGCCAACGCCGAGTTCGTTGCCGCGCTCCATGCTCTGGCTTCCTACGTCAAGGCGCATCATGGCTGAGCCGCAGCCCAACGGTCTGGCCAGCATGACCCAGGCGAGAGCGCGCCGCGCACGACGCACGATGCCGCCGCCCAGACACCCCGCTTCGGCCAACCCTTCGCCGGCCGACTTGGCTCCGCTACCGCCCAGCGAGGCCGGACCGGCTGCCGGCGACACAGCGGTTCCGATGCCAACGCCGAAGGAGGACCCAAGGCAACGGCCACCGCTCGATAGGCCGATCACTGCGGAGAAGCCGGCCGCGTCGGCGCGGCGACCCAATGCCGCGCCAGCGGCGGGCGAGGCCCGGGGCCCAGCCAGACCCGCGACGCTCTATTTGGAGGAGGCTCACGTCGACTTCCTGGAGGAAGCTCGGATGGCTGGCCTGATCAGTCGGCCTCGACTGGACATCTCGAAAAGTGCCGTCGTCCGCCTCGCCCTGATGCGTCTGCAGCGGCAGATGACGGTGGGCGAGATCCAGGAGTACCTCGCAGCCCAGCCGGTCGACTCGACCAAGACCGGTCGAAAGAAGCGCTAAACGTTATAACGTTGGAACGTTATATGCTTGAAATGTAAGGCGTCCCAGCGGGGCGATGATCAGGTCGATGCGTGCTGCTGCAGGGTCTAGGTCCGCCAGGTGGACTCCCAGTCGGCGTCGTCGCAGGCCGCGCCCGGGCTGCGCTGTCGACCCGGGTGGTGATCTTGGCGAAGACCGCGTCGATCTCATCTCAGTGTCCGTCCTGGCCCGTGCGTGCCTGCTTGGCGACAGCGTCACCCCGACGTGACAGATGTGGCACAGCAGCCGCAGGTTGTCCCGGGTCAGGGCTGTCGCCGTTGATGTGTCGATCTCGGTGCCGGGGGAGGAGCACAGCACGCAGAGGCCCGACGTCGCGCTCGACGGTGTGCCTGCGGGCGGCAAACATGTCTACCGCGAGCTATCTGAATACACCCACATGGGACTCGGCAGCATCGCTAACGCCATGACACCCGTGGACGACGAGTCCCACTACGCGGAATGGACGGATCGGCCGTGTTGGCGCAGCGCGAATGACTACCGAGTGGCCTGTGCACAGACTCAGGAACTGGCAGAGCCGCTGCTGGAGTCACTGCGGGGCTATGCAGGGCTACATCTCGCCGGCCCCGACTCGGAACCGATCGGCGCCCTCTTGATCCAGCAGGCTCTCAGTGCCACTGATCTTGCGCGCCTGCGAGCGATCGAAGAGGGTGACACGAGTTCGTAGATGCCGGAATCGAACAGGCTGACGTGGCATCTGCCGACCGAGCTGTTACCGCGTGCGCGGCGACCGGAGAGGCCACCGGCAGATTGTTCGCGTCCTCGGCGCGGCGGCGCCCGAAGGCCGATCCTCGACCACCGCGGTCGAAGCACTGGACGCCGGAACCCGGCCCGAGCTCTTGTCGTAGGATCTCCAGGAGGAATGATAGTGGTTGTACCGAGCCGACTCCTGACGCACCGAGTCGCCGATCGGTGACCGGTCACCGATCGGCGGACGAGGTGTGTCCATGAACCTGTTGTCATCTGGATATGCCAGGCTGATCCGTGTGATCGACGAGTTCGCCAAAGCCCACCTGCACGAGCATCTGCGCTGGGTACGGGAGGCGCTGGTCTGGAAACTGGACGGCCTGCCCGATTACGACATCCGCCGTCCACTGACGATGACAGGTACGAACCTTCTCGGCCTGGTTAAGCACAACGCAGTCTGGGACTCCCGCTACTTCGGTGAAGTCTTCGCGCGCCCCTTCGCCGAACCGCTCCCGCGATGGGATGACAAGAACGCGGCGGGCACCGATCACTGGGCCACCGAAGACGAAACCCGTGAGGGCATCGTCGGCCTGTACCAGAGGGTCTGGGAACATGTCGACGCCACGATCGACGCGCTGAGGATAGACAGTCCTGGATTTGTGCCCTGGTGGAATGAGGACGTCCAGTTGTTCAACGTCATGGTCCACCGGTTGTCCGACGCCACTCGTCACGCCGGGCATGCCGACATCCTGCGTGAGCAGTTGGACGGGGCGGTGGGGGTGGAACCCTCGAATCAGCCGCTGCCCGGCCGTGATGCGCAGTTCTGGAAGGCCCGCAGTGCCGAGTTGGAACGGATCGCCGCGGCGTCGTCCCGGCCAGGCAGCTAGCCCCACACCGACCGAAGGGGTGGTCAACGCGGCTGTAGGAGCACCGTTCGTTTGGGGTCCACGCCGGTCCGAGATTGGCGGCGGCTTCGCGTGTACCTCACGATCTGCGGTCATGGTCTGTGTAACGGTCTGATGGGTCACGACGGTCGCGCAGGGGAGGATCAGGACGACCATGATTGTGTGGATTGATTAACGGGGCCTTCGGTGCGGGAAAGACGACGCTCGCCCAGGAGCTGCATCGCAGGCTCCCGGACGGGCTGCCGTTCGATCCGGAGTTTGTCGGTGCCATCCTGGTCAAATGGGCACCGCGGGCGCCGAGCGGCGACTTCCAGGACATCCCGCTGTGGCGAAAACTGGTCGCCGACTTCCGATCGGGCTCGCCGCCAAGTACGGCCGCACACTCATCGTGCCGATGACGCTGGTGGACACGATGTACCGCGACGAAATCTTCGGGCTGATCACGGATGCCGGGCATCCCTTGCTGCATGTGTTCTTGGACGTGCCGGCCCTGGAGCTACGGCGCCCATCAACGGACAGATCCTCGTCGACGACCCAGCCGATGATGCGCAGGCGCGCGCGTTCCGGCACAGCAACGTCGACCGCTGCGTCGCCGCGAGGGATGGTCTACCGACCGAGACATTGGTGCTCCGCGGAGATCACCACACACCAGCCGAACTGGCAGACCCGGGTGCTGGCCGCCACATCATTTTCTGACCTGGTCGGCCACGCTTGACGCAGGCGGATGGTTCTGAGGGTGATGCTGGTCTGCCTGCGGTCCGCGTCGTGGCCACCACGATGCTCAAGGCCGATGCCCAGGCCCGGCTCAGCGAGCAACTCGGCCCCGGCTTCGTCGTGCTCGACCTTCGCAAAGCCCCACTCTCGACCGAAATCGTCATCGCCCCGGTGATCAGCGCGCAGACGATTTCCGCGCTCAAGCACATGTTTCCCAAGGCCCGGGTGGTGCTGACCGAGGTCGAAGACGCGGATCTGGGGGTTTTCTTTCCCGGTCCGGTTCGACGGGCCGTCGACGCCGGTGCCGACGGCTACGTCGTGGCCGTCGACCTTGCTGCTCTGGCAGATTTCGCTGTCTCGGACGCCCAGTTGGCTCTGAATCCCGGCCAACCTGGACAGCTGAACGCGGCCTCGGTTCGCACCCCGAGCGCGGATGAAGCGGTCATGCGGGAGCTGAAAAGCGCCCGGTCACGCCGTCACGAAATCCAGTAGATCCCAAGGCGCCGGCTTTGCTCCGACCAGGATCGATTGAAGTATCTCGCAGCCGGTCCGGTAGACCATCCTCCTGCGGCACCAAGATCGTCCGGAAGAGAGCCGTGGCCATCGCCGAACTGTCACCGTAGGACGTTCGGCTTGCGGCACTCGGCCCGTCTGGCCGGTCGTTCGGGTCCCGAGATATGGGATCACAAGCTTGTCGCCGTCAGGTTGCATTACTCCGGACGAAGAGCACCAGCAAACGTTACCCGCTTGCCGACGCTTAACAGGTGCTATCCGCCTCTAAAGCGCGTTCCTTCGCTTTGCCGCTAACTCCTGCATCTGCATAGTTCGACGGTTAACTCTTAGATTGTCTACGACACCACTAAGGGCGTTCTTCTGATCCAGGTTACTATTGTAACGATAGTCGCTCGTGATTTGCGCTGCGAGGAACAACTCAATGTCCTTATCGTCAGCTGGAGAGGCGGAATGGGCGTAGTACGACATTTCTGCAAACCTGCGCAGAACATTTGATACGGCACCAACGCGGGCGAATCGCTCGTGCACCTTGACAAACAACGCAGCCCATCCTTCTTCATGAAGATCGAAGCTAAGCAGTGCCCCCATCACTGCCGCCCTTACATCCTCCGAAATGTCCGGGTCTTCAAAGGCCTGGGACAGTATCTTCGATAGCTTCCGTGAAGATAGCGATGCCATCATCGCGCCGAAACTTGTAAGTATTCCGGCTGCTCGCGCGAATTCAGCTACTAGTTCGTCAAGCTTTCCTTTCTTAAGCTCAAGAGGTTCGAGCAGCTTACTTATCATCGATGTAATATATTGTTGAAAATCTTCATCTTGGTCAAGTAACTCGGCAAGCTGCCCGTACACCGTCAACGTGCGCGCCAGTACCCGCCTTTTCAAATCTAGATCACGGACCATATCGGAATCTCTGATAACGTTTGAAACTAACGCCAGCGTTGTGAAGATTAAGTACATGGGCGGCCCATCCTCCAAGTTCTCTGAAGGAAAGGGATCGGGATCGAGGTCAACCAGGCTGTCTAGCCAGTCAGTATCCGTCTGCTTAGGTTCCGTGTGGCCAGCGTCACCTAGGGGGCGCCGTCGAACCTCAGGAACCATCCGATGAACGAATTCATCCAAGTTCGACGCATCAATTAAATCGTGACTAGGCGGAACCTCTTCGAAGGTCGTGGCAGCTGTGATCTCGCCGCTTGTGGACGCCGACCAAAGCAAGCGACTAACGATGTCCAAAGTGCTGCCATCATTTCGCGCTAATGCAGCGTAGTGGCGAATCGCACCAGCGTAGTAGAGCGGTTTATCCAGAAGGCTCGACTTAAACTGCTCATTGGTTGAGGCGTACTTGGCGGTAAATAGGTGTAGGAACGTAGATTGCGAGAAACGCACTAGTCCGCTGCTAATGCTTAGTACGTGTCGATTTCTTAGGTCTATTAAAACATCCATCGGGTCATCTGACCATCCTACAGACTCGAACATATTCGCGAAGACCTCAATGACCTGAGCCTCGCGAAGAGAACCTACGTTAAGTTCGACCAACTTGGCTGCGAAGGCGCTGAGCACTTCTTCCCGATCACGGGAGTCCAGGGAAAGACGCGCGTCGTCGTGTGGGTCCCCTCGTCCTAGCAGAAGGCTTACGTAGGCATCCAAAAGCGCCGTCTCTGACGCGGCGGACAGGCTTAGGTCTCCCCTTAGCAGCACATTCAGCAGAAGAGCGATGGTTAGTGGAGTGCGTAACAAGTATTCTTTGGAAGCTATCGCCAAGGCACGGTTGGCTAATTCCACGGCCTGACTTGGGGCCACTAGTCTAGCTAAAGACGCCGCGTCACTTTTGTTAAGGCGTCCCAGATATCGGACCCGGAACTCGACCCCTGCAGCGGTTAGTCGCTCAGAGAGGTCCTTTTCCGTACCGGTTCTGCATCCGATGATGGTCATGCTCGCCACCTGAAGAGGTAATTCTTCGACCATGCGGCTAAACATCGTGCTTGTGCGCGCCACCACGTTGTCGATCGAGATGGCTAATTTGGGCAGCGGCGAACTCGGACGTCCGATGTCAATCCCAATTCCGCCAAGCTCGCGTCTGACAAGGCGCTCAATCGGCTTTAGTCCGGCGCTCAGTTGGCTAAAATCGAGAGCAACCGGAGAGGTATCGCCGTCGATAGACGATTTCTTGGCGATGAGCCAGTGGAGCGCTGAGCTAAGGCCAGCTGAGCCGTCGCCCACAACGACCATCATCCCGCCTGCTTCGGCCTCCTCGCTGGCATCACATCTAGTCAAGCGGCCATGTTCGTCGGATCCACGCAGTGATTCTGCAAACTCCTCGCTGGGTACAGGTAGCAAGATAGGTGGAATCAGTAGCTGATCTATCTGTTTAGAACCTACTTCCGCCATAAAGTCTGCTAAGATCGTCTCCTCCCGTACTTTCGCTTCCAATGCTTCAAGCGCGATGGGCGGGTACTTACGTACTACTGATGTATCTACGAGGCTCGGGGCGTCTACAAGAAGTGCGGTTAGAAATCTGGGTAGGTCGTCGTAATTATCTCCATAGGCAACCGGTACTATAGATGTCTCTCGGTAGTGATCGCGCAAGGCGGCTGTCTCAGCCTCGCGACACAATAGAAAATGCTTAATAGCAGAGTTCGGATGATGAGTACGCAACCACTTTAGAAGTTGGCTAAAATTTGGATCTTCAAGTCCTTGCCCGAATCCCACCAGAATTAGAGACTTGGTAATGGTCAAGGCCTGCATGACGCTTTGCAAACTAGTGTTTGATGTCGTCGCACCATAAGACTCGGCGCCAAAGACGACGGACTCTGGCGTCCTCCAGCATCCATGAAGGTGAATGATATCCGTTGTCCGGAGGCTAAGAGCAAGCTGAAACGCTTGCGTATCGGTGGCCAGCGCGTAGTTGAACTTTGTTGTATCTTCAATTATTGTGTCGTAATTGGTAGTGAGAATAGGAACAGCGCAAGTCGCTAGAAGCTTTATAACCGAGTCGTTCTGTACACTTAAACTGCCGACTGCCTCGGTGAGCCAGCTGCGGAAGTGAACACCACGGGGGCCACTAAGGCCCGTGCTGACCTTTTGAGCGGCCGATACCAGCGAGTCGGGATGACCAGTGCGTCCGCGCTCGAGATCGACCGCAACGTTTTCTTCCCAGCCCGTGTCGAGCTCGTCATTGACGCCGCGAGCAAACTTGATTCCATGGTCTATCAGACCGACCCAGCTAGCACAATCTGCACCATCGGTCGCAGACATGGTCACGCCCGTACCGACTATAAAGGCCGCTTGTGCGCTGTTGAGGGCTGTAATCAGTTGCTGACGCGACATATTAGGGCTTCTCTCATATGGCTAGCTTTTCATGCACTCTAGACGGCCGGAGTCCGCGTCACCTGCTCATGAGACCAACTTGCTCCCAGTCACTTGGCGTGAAGCGGCTGGCCCCAGCCCGCCTGTGCACAAGGGCGCGAGCCCCAGATCAGCCAGCGACACCGATGCCGCCGATCACGCGGCCGCCGGGGTGGCCTCCGTCCAGCTGTCCAAGCATGTCCCGGTAGCGATCCCACTACGGGACACGCTGACCGGGTGTCTGGGCGGATGCTGCTGGGGCGGCGGTCGGGACACAGCTTGATTGCGCGTACGGAATGCCGTACGGTACTGGTGGAGGTGGTTGACATGACTGCGGTAAGTGCAACAACGGCCCGGTCTAACTTGTACCGGCTGATCGACCAGGTCAACGAGGATTCCCAGCCACTGACGATCACCGGGCAGCGGGGCAATGCCGTGTTGATCGGCGAGGCCGATTGGCAGGCGATCCAGGAGACCCTTTTCCTAGAGGCCGTTCCGGGATATGCCGAGTCGATCCGTGCGGCGCGAGCAGAGGGTGTTGAGGCTGCCTCGACAGAACTCGACTGGTGAGTGGCTGGACGCTCGTCTATTCGCGCCAGGCACAGAAGGACGCCAAAAAACTCGCGTCGTCGGGATTGAAGCAGCGGGCCCAAGGGCTTCTCAACGTTCTCGCCGAGGATCCGCTTGTTACACCTCCACGGTACGAAAAGCTCGTCGGGGATCTAGCCGGCTGTTACTCGCGACGGATCAACATCCAGCATCGGCTTGTCTACGAGATTTTCCCCGATCGCCACATCGTGCATGTCCTGCGAATGTGGACGCACTACGAGTAACCCGTCGCCGGACGCGCCGCTCGTGACCCGTCCCGTAGCACGATCCTTGACCGGCAATATCGTGCCGACCAGAGGTACCGCAATCGTCGCGCGTCTCATCGGGTACCCGCAAGATGTCCACTTGGTCAGGGTTTCTGGAAGGCCAGGCAGTAGTCGCCGGTGAACATGGGCGGCGGCTGGTCCCAGGCCAGATAGGTCTCACCTCGAAAGGGCAGGTGCGGGGTCAGTGCGTGGGCGATGTCCCAGGCCAGTGGGGTGACGACCTCGCCTGCGCGGATGTTGGCTGCGTTGATGACCAAGTGCCCGCCCGTCCGCAGGTGGCGTGCCACCGCGAGGAACACGCCGATCAGTTCGGTGAGGTAGGTGTCGTAGTTGCCGTCGAGTGTCGAGTATGCGGTGAGCGGGTTCTGCGGGTGCTCGATTGCGTTCATGTACGGCGGCGAGGTGAAGCACAGATCGATGTGGCCAAGGCGGAGGCTGTCCAGGTTTCGGGCGTCGGCCTCGAGAACAACTGCGGCTGGACTGACCCGTTGCTTGATGGCGGCGACCCGTTCCGGAACAAGTTCGACACCGACTGCGCCGCGGCCGAGCTTCTCGGCCACGACCAGCGTCGTACCCCAGCCGGCGAACGGGTCTAGCACCGTCTCGCCCGGCGATGAGTAGCCGTCTATCACCGCATGGGCGAGCGCCTGCGGGAAGTGCACATCTTCGTCGCTTCCGTCCGGTCGCTCGATGATGAGGTCGGCGGCGGCCAGGTGCAGGATCCGTTCCACACGCTCAGCATCTCGCACCTCCACCTTGATTTCTCCGTTGGCGGCTTCCGACCAAGATCGCTGCGGTCACCACAGCGGGATCGGTGACCGGTCACCGATCCCGTTATCCGGCCGGGTTATTGGAGCGGGTGATTGTCAGGTAGCGCTCGTCGGTGATTTGCCGGCCCCATAGGGCCGGATCGTCCAGGTTGTGCAGCTCGGTATCTCCGGCGAGCTGGCGCAGGAGTGACAGGGTTTGGGTTGCGGTCAGTCCGGCACCGGTCGACCAGTTGCCTTCGATCAACAGAAGTTGTCCGCCTGCCCGCAGGAGTCGGCTCCAGCTCTGGAGTGCGGTCAGCGGGTCGGGCATTGCCCACAGCACGTGCCGGCTCAGGACGAGGTCGAAGGAGCCGGCCGGGAGGGCAGGGGCCGCGACGTCGCCTTCGGTGAACATCGGTGCCGGGGCGACGTTCGACGCTTTGCTGCGCGCGATGTCAAGCATTTGTGGGGAGAAGTCAACGCCGTGAACGTGGTGGCCGGCCTGGGCCAGGAGGATCGTGAGGGTGCCGGTGCCGCAACCCAGGTCGGCGACCGCCTGCGGGTGTTGAGGCAGCAGTGGGAGAAGCAGGCGCTGCCAAGCGGTGCGTGTGGCCGGGTCGCGAAGCCCGTGATCGGCCGCTTCGTCGAACGTTTCGGCTTCTCGGTCCCATAGCGCGCGTCGCTGGTCATCCATCCGCCGATCTTGTCATCGCCAGCAGGCAGTTGGGCGCACCGTAGAACGATCCGTGACCGGTCACGGATCCGCCGACGGCGACACCCAGCCGGGCCGTTGCCCCATCTGATTTCCTTGTGATTGAAGGCTCTGATCGCGGCGCAAACTACTTGGCGAGCTGGCGAAGTCGCTTCAGCGTCGCGCGGTCGGTCTGGACGAGCCCGACGTCGGGATGACGGGGTAGTTGTGGTCCGCGATCGGCGAGGGTGAGCGCTGTATTCGCCGCGCGTCGGACGGTCTCGACGTCGCCCGTTGCCTCAGCGATTCGGATGAGTGCGAGGTGCCAGCGGAACAGGGCGCTGTCGAACTTCAACTGTTTGCGCTTGATCCAGCTGTTCAGGAGCGATAGCGCCTCGTCGCGGTCCGCCGGGTCTCTCCCGTCCAGCAAGCTTTCGGCGAGCGAGATCTCGACGCTGCCGGTGGTCCCACTCAGGCTGGGCTGCTCGCTGAGGATGCGCCGGTAGAGCTGTTCGGCGTTGTCCCGATGGCCGCTTTCGGCGGCCATGTCGGCCAGGGTCTCCCAGGCCGCAACCGTCATGAACAGTGCAGCGTCTGGGTCTTCAGTGGCGCGTTCGAGCAGCTGGCGCGCAGCCCCAACATTCCCAGCAGCGCGGAGGCTGAGGCCCTTGATCCGCAAGTACTGCTGCCGGTTGTACGGACGTGCGCGCCCGAGGCGGGCCTCGAAGTCGGCACGGGCCGCCTCGTCCCATGCTGGGCTTCGAAACCATTCGTCCGGCACGGGATTCATCCTCCTCGCCGTCGTAGCCGCCGATGTGATGGCGCGACGCGCCGGCGTTGTGCGGTGGCAGAGGTCACCACCGACCACCTCTCCCATCGAGGTAAGAAGTGGCCCGAACGACCATCGTTGACCGGGCGATCCTGCTAGCATTGCTGGCAAGAGGTGGTGTGCCGTGGCTGCGATCAGCGTGCGAGACCTGCACGAGGATGTTGCCGGTCGTCTGAAGGTGCGGGCGGCTCGGCACGGGCGGTCCATGGAGGCCGAGGTCCGGGCCATTCTGACCGATGCTGTCACCGCCGATGCCGACGATCGCCTCAACCTCGCCGAGGCCATCCGGGAGCGTTTCGGATCCATCGGAGGCGCCGAGCTAGACATTCCGCGTCGGCGGGACATGCCTCGTGCGGCTGATTTGTCCACTCCGTCGTGATCGTCGTCGACACGAACGTCATCTCGGAGATGATGCGCCAAGATCCGGACCCGACAGTTCTCGCCTGGACCGCCGCAGCGGGGCGACTACACACGACTGTCATCACGCTCGCCGAAGTCGGATACGGTATCGCTCGGCTACCCGCGGGCCGTCGAAGGGATCAGCTCACAGCGACGGCGATCGACGTGTTCGCCGACTTTCAGGACGTGATCCTGCCTTTCGACGTCCGAGCTGCACACCGCTACGCGGAGATCGTCGCAGGCCGGGAAGCAACAGGGCACCCCATCGCTACCGCTGACGCGCAGATCGCGGCGGTCTGCGCGTCTCGGAATGCCACCTTGGCCACGCGCAATACCAGTGACTTCACATCCACCGGTATTCAGTTGGTCAATCCGTGGCAAGCGCTGCCCCGGTAGGCGATCCCCCTGCGGCTACGACCTGGCGTCACTGCGGCCGGTGATGGGCCAAGACCGCATCATTACCGCGGCGGGGTCCGCATCCGGAACGGGTTTCAGCCCTCGCGCGACATGCGGAGCGTAGGCGCGCTCATTGCAGAAGTGGCTCAAGCCACTGGCGTGCAATCCCGCAGTCCTCGACGGTGATGGAGTGGGCGACCGCCAGCAGGCGATGCGTCACCAGCGCTCCGGATTGACGCAGCCTCCCGGCCAG
>JAABUJ010002511.1_pt1 | contig 22577 bp, 25 predicted proteins | sample 5559131 | NCBI WGS metagenome assembly JAABUJ01 (sample SAMN10711875, study PRJNA513366) | rock metagenome | isolation source: Antarctica rocks | place: Antarctica: Victoria Land, Mt New Zealand nord | collected 2016-01-07
AAATCACACACCCACAAGATCAATTGACATCCTCAAAGCCCTATAATGACAGTCTCAATGCCAAAGAGTAAAAGAAAGAATATTAAGACAAAATCTTCATCAAAACTGCATCTAAAAGATCTCAGATGTTTCTTTACACTCTCTTTATCTCAAGATGTCAAGAACATCAATGTTAATGAATTTAAAGACATTAACAGTGTCAATTTAACAAGAAAAAAGACTTTAACTAAAGCTCTACTTATGTTTTTAATTCATTGAACTGTCTTTCTTGACAAGAAAAGTCTTTTTGACAAAAGCAAAATGATAAATCTCATCAGTTTTAATTACTCAGCATTTCTGACAAATAAGCAGATCAAATTAAAAGAAAAGACTCAATTTAAGAATTATTAAGTGTAACAACAGCAGATTAAGACACAGCTGTCAATTAATGAAATTAAAAAACAGAACACTTTAATCTTAAATTTGAAGAATATTAATAAAGAAAGATAAATTAATTTAAAGATTATTTTTTTGATCTGACATAAAAGCAAGAAAAAGAACATTTAGATGACTGTTAACATTAAATTTATATGAAAGACAGTCTTAAGATCTGTTTAAAATGACTTTATAGACAGCAATGATTTGAAGTTCTTAAAAGAAAAAATAATTTTCTTATAAAAAAAGAAAGTAAATTAATTACTTTCTGTAAAGTGTCTATATTAATTGATACAGCAAACAGCTATAGAAAAGAACTGAACAGCTATGAAGAAGTAAAAGAAGCTGAAATTGAAATTAAATAATTATATAAAATATTTAATTTATTAATGACACTGTGACAATGCAGAGTGCAAGAATAAGAAGAGAAAATACTTAATGTTAAAAGAAAAACATTATGCTCTGAATTTCAATTATTTCACTGTTTAAAATAAAGTCATCAGCAATAAAGATGTCATCATTTTAAGCTTTTCTCTTTAAATTCTTTATATATTTAATTAATTTTCTTCATCTTCTCTAAAGAAGACTTCATCATCTGCTTTACAGTTTTCTTTACAGTCTTCTTCATTCTTTACATCATTCTTGATCTTTACATCTATTCATATTTACATAAAACAGATCTCATCAATGTTCTTAATGTCATCAATGCTTATGCAGAGTCTGTAACAATACTTATTATTATATATATTTTTTTTTTCATCTTATTTATCTTCATCATCATATCAGCATTCTTATCAGCATTCTTATACTGCTTTATCTTCTTTATCTTCTTCATCTTTTTCACAATATCAAATGCATTATTTAATACATTCATTTCATTCACTCTCATCTCAGCTATCTTCTTCATCTTCTTTAAAGTCTGCTTCACAACTTTTATAATAATCATCTTTACATTAATTTCTTTTCTATAAAAAGAAAAGCAGCTCTGTCAGCAGTGATAATACAGAATTAATGAAGCTTTTATATTAATATATAAAATGATTTAAAAAACAGATTCTGAAATACTTAATGTTGTTGAAGAATGCATATAAATAATTATGAGATTAGCTGTATAACATGAAGCAGATAAAAAAGATAGAGATTTAAGACTGAAGAAGTTTAAATATTTCTTTAAGGTTAGAAAAGCAGCTAAAGAAAAGAGTTAGAAAGTGAGCAAAGAAGAGAACTGTAAAAGATATAAAAAATAGAATAAAATAAATAAAATAAATGAAAATAATTGATGTTGTAGACTCATTAATGCACTTAGCAGCAGTTGTGAAGTTTTTAAAGTATTAAATAGTATTTAATTTATATGTTTTTATTTTTTAAATCTGTTTAATCTAAAACTTATAGTCATTATCAGTGACTGTTAACTTCATTTCAATATATGCACTTCAAAAATGTATTTTAAAATGTTTATCACTGTTATATTTCTTTACTGTCAGTCATATAAACTTCTTAAAGTTATTCTTATACTTTTTTACAAAATCTTTATGTCACTGCATTCACTGCTTAAAGATAACAAAGAACTGTTTAATAGAATTGTAGTTAGAAAAGTAAAAAGAAAGAAAAATAAGCTTTACATTAATCTTAGTATATATGTTGATTAATTTTTAGTAATATATTAATAATTAAACACAGAGAAATCAGTAGACATATTTTGAAGTGATGTATAGAGACATTATTTATAATTAAAACAGATTGTGACTCTGAAAAAGAACTGCACTTTGAAAGAACATAATTTCATATAAAAAAGTTAAATAAAGCTTCTGTTATAAAGTTCTGTCTGACTGTTCATGCTATATATTCTTTGACAGTGTATGCTGACAGTACACTTCATCATTTACTTTATTTCAATAAAATTGACATCAAGACTCTCACTTTACAATATAATTACTTAAACTTTCAATTCTTATTTCATTCATTTGCAGCTGACTCATCAATAAAGACAAGCTGATCTGCAGTTTAATTAATTAGCTAAATAAGTTATTCTGCATATAGATTATCATCTTGTTGAATGACTTTTCATTGTAGCTATTAAAATCATAAATATTAGTCATTGAATTATACAATAAAGATTCTCATTATCTTTTATGTATATCTCATTCTCTTCAGAACATCAGACAATGTTCTGAACTTGACATTAATTTTAAATTTATTTTAAAGAAATTATTTTATCTCATTACAATAGATTCAGAATCTTCTTTAAAATATTCAGTCAGCATTTCTTTCATTGTTAAGATTAAAGCTCTAGATCAATCTTTTCTTTTAAGTTTAGAGATCTTGAATGATTCTTATACTCATCAGTTTATTTACATTCTTCAAATTTATTAAATAGATACTCTTATATTTTTGTGAATTGATGAAATTGATATCTTACAGATCAATTAACTGTCAATGAGATCTTTAGTGTACTCAGACAATGAGTGAGACATTGCTGAAGTTTAGAAAGCAGTCATGATGATTGTGGGGCTGTTTTCAGTGTGGATTTGTGAATGAATATGGGGGTGACAGGTTTTACTAGAAAAACAGGTGTGTTTTTCGCTTACGGTGTGGATGGCCCAGAATTTCCACCGGCACTGTACCTGCAGGTGGTGATTCGGAATGCTTACTAATAAGTGTAGCGCTAGTAACGATGCGGCTCAAATTATGAAAGGTAGATGGCGCAAAGGAGCTTCACTTCACCCTTCACACCACGTTGAAGGTGCGACGGAATCTTTTACCTCCGCTCGTCTTTACAACACGTGAAGTATAGATGATCTGTGGCTGAAGGTGACTCCGCTCGAAGCCGCTCAGGCCAACTTTGCCCGGGGGCAGAGTGTTACCCTTTTCGACCCGCCACCAGCTTCGTCGACTGAATTGAGCTGTACGATCCTTGACGACTAACTATCATACTACCTTTCCGAGTCACGATTACACCATGGCGGACTATGAGGAAGCGTATGATGACGGGTACATAGAAGGGGATGAAATGCAGGAGGAGGGGACGGGGCAGATCACGGCAGAGGATTGCTGGACCGTAATTTCGTCCTTCTTCGATGCCAAGGGTCTTGTCTCGCAGCAACTCGACTCTTTCGATGAATTCGTCTCCACTACAATGCAGGAGCTGGTAGAGGAGAACTCCCAGCTCACTCTTGACCAGAATGCGCCACAGTCTGAAGACGACTCGGACCCGATTGTGCTACGGAGATACGAGATCAAGTTCGGCACGATGCTTCTCTCCAGACCTGCAATGACAGAAGGCGATGGAAGTACCAGTATTATGTTGCCGCAGGAGGCACGATTGCGGAATCTCACGTACTCCAGTCCGCTTTATCTTGAGATGACCAAGAAGGTGTCAGTCGCTCGAGAACGTCCCATGGTAGAGCCCAGCGATGATGGAGGTGCCGGTGAAGATACCGATCTTCAAAAGCAATCGTCCGGAACGTACCTGCATTGGGAGAATGAAGATGGGGTCGATGAAGAGCAGGAACCGACAAAGGTCTTTGTTGGCAAACTACCAATAATGCTGAAGTCAAAATACTGTGTCCTCAAAGACTTGAGCGAGCAAGAACTATACGCTTGGAACGAATGTCCTTACGACCAAGGTGGTTACTTCATTATCAACGGTAGCGAGAAGGTTCTCATAGCACAGGAGCGTAGTGCTGCCAATATCGTCCAAGTGTTCAAAAAAGCACCTCCGAGTCCTACACCGTATGTTGCGGAGATTCGCAGTGCTGTCGAAAAGGGATCAAGGCTCATCTCGAGTATGCAAATCAAGTTATTTGCAAAGGGCGAGGGATCGAAGGGTGGTTTTGGCCAAACTATCAAATCGACTCTCCCTTACATCAAGTCCGAGATACCTATTGCCATTGTCTTCCGAGCTTTGGGCGTCGTATCTGATGAGGATATTCTGAACCACATATGTTATGATCGGAATGACACTCAGATGTTAGAGATGCTGAAGCCATGCATTGAAGAAGCGTTCGTCATTCAAGATCGCGAAGTAGCGCTCGACTTTATCGGCAAACGTGGCAACTCGCAAGGCATCACACGCGACAAGCGTATCAAGTATGCTCGGGACATAATGCAAAAAGAGCTGCTGCCTCACATTTCGCAAACAGAGGGCAGCGAGACTAGGAAGGCTTTCTTTTTAGGGTATATGGTTCACCGGATGCTACAGTGCGCTCTAGGCCGGCGTGAAGTTGACGACAGAGATCATTTCGGGAAGAAACGCTTGGACTTGGCCGGACCGCTACTTGCCAACTTGTTTCGAATGCTCTTCAACAAGCTCACAAAAGACGTCTACAGGTATCTCCAGAAATGTGTTGAGAGCAATCGTGAATTCAATCTTACGTTAGGCGTCAAGTCCACCACAATTACCAACGGCCTAAAGTACTCACTAGCAACTGGCAATTGGGGAGATCAGAAGAAAGCTGCCTCGTCAAAAGCTGGAGTTTCTCAAGTCCTAAACAGATATACGTTCGCTTCGACGCTGTCGCACTTACGACGAACCAATACACCTATTGGTCGCGATGGTAAGATTGCCAAACCCAGGCAGCTGCACAACACGCACTGGGGTCTCGTGTGCCCCGCGGAAACGCCAGAAGGGCAAGCCTGTGGTCTTGTGAAGAACCTGGCGCTTATGTGCTATATTTCTGTGGGGACACCCAGCGAACCGATCATTGACTTCATGGTCCAGAGAAATATGGAAGTATTGGAGGAATACGAGCCTCAACGTTCTCCGAACGCTACCAAAGTATTCGTGAATGGTGTGTGGGTCGGGGTCCATCAAGACCCTGTGCACCTCGTCAACACCGTACAAGCTGTTCGAAGGGGTCACATGATCTCCCATGAAGTTAGTCTGGTCAGGGATATTCGGGATCGGGAGTTCAAGGTTTTCACGGATGCTGGAAGAGTCTGCCGACCATTGTTTGTGATTGACAACGACCCCAAAAGCCCGAAATGTGGAAGCCTCGTCCTCACCAAGGAGCACATCAACAGGCTTGAAGACTACAAAGACCTATCTGCGGAGCAGCAGGAGGAAATAAGGGAGAAAGAGGAGGCGGAGAAGGGGGTTAAGGAAGATGGTAGTGCTTATGGCTGGAACGGGCTAATAAAGAGAGGTGTTGTTGAGTACGTCGATGCTGAGGAGGAAGAAACAGTAATGATAGTCATGACACCCGAAGACCTGGAGATTTCCAGGCAGTTACAAGCCGGTTACGTCCTGCCAGAGCCTTCGGACACCTCAGAGACCCTGATGAAACGTGTCAAAGCTCCAATGAATCCTACGGCGCACACGTGGACGCACTGCGAGATTCACCCCAGTATGATTCTGGGTATTTGCGCCAGCATCATACCATTTCCAGATCATAACCAGGTAAGTCAATACTGTTACATTATAGGACATTCTAATGATTATACCAGTCCCCTCGTAATACCTATCAATCCGCCATGGGTAAGCAAGCCATGGGAGTTTACCTCACCAACTATGATCAGCGTATGGATACGATGGCGAACATCCTCTACTACCCTCAGAAGCCTCTGGCTACTACAAGGTCAATGGAGTTTCTGAAATTTCGGGAGTTACCTGCAGGCCAGAATGCCATCGTTGCCATAGCCTGCTACTCCGGGTATAATCAGGAAGATTCCGTCATCATGAACCAGAGCAGCATCGATCGTGGACTCTTCCGCAGTCTCTTTTACAGATCCTACACCGATCAGGAAAAGCGAATTGGAATGTCAGTCGTCGAGCAATTCGAGAAGCCAATGCGAAGTGATACACTCAAGCTCAAACACGGCACTTATGATAAACTCGACGACGACGGGATCGTAGCACCTGGGGTGCGTGTATCCGGCGAGGACATCATCATTGGGAAGACGGCTCCGATTGCACCAGATGCAGAGGAGCTTGGTCAACGCACCAAGCTTCATGTCAAGCGGGACGTATCAACACCTCTACGGAGCACCGAGAACGGTATCGTCGATCAGGTCCTCTTAACAACGAATGCAGAAGGCCTCCGATTCGTCAAGGTTCGGATGAGAACGACAAAGATACCACAAATAGGTGACAAATTTGCCTCACGTCACGGGCAGAAAGGTACCATTGGTATTACTTATCGCCAGGAAGACATGCCTTTCACGAAGGAAGGGATCGTGCCAGATCTCATCATCAATCCTCACGCCATTCCATCTCGTATGACTATTGCCCATTTGATCGAGTGTCAACTTAGCAAGGTCTCTTCTCTTCGTGGTTTTGAAGGGGATGCCACCCCTTTCACCGAAATCACGGTCGACTCGGTTTCAAAGCTACTGCGCGAACATGGCTACCAATCTCGCGGGTTCGAGGTCATGTACAACGGGCACACAGGTCGAAAGCTGGTAGCACAAGTCTTTTTGGGCCCAACCTACTATCAGCGTTTGCGACATATGGTGGATGACAAGATCCACGCACGGGCTAGGGGGCCAGTGCAGATACTGACTCGGCAACCTGTCGAAGGTCGAGCCAGAGACGGAGGTCTTCGTTTCGGAGAAATGGAGCGCGATTGCATGATTTCTCACGGTGCAAGTGCTTTCTTGAAGGAGAGGTTATTTGAGGTCTCGGACGCCTTCAGAGTTCACATTTGTGATATCTGTGGGCTTATGACCCCAGTCGCGTAAGTCGTCGCCCTGCAAGAAAATGTAACTATTTATCTGACTATCTCCCTAGGAACCTTAAAAAGAACTCCTTCGAATGCCGACCTTGCCGGAACAAAACGAAAATTTCGCAGGTCCATATTCCTTACGCTGCTAAATTGCTGTTCCAGGAGCTCGCCTCCATGAATATTGCAGCGCGAATGTACACCAGGAGATCCGGTGTAACAGTCCGTTAGGGTTTCTGAGAGGTTCGGTCGTTTTTGCTGTTCTCACGCGACTGTTTGAAGCTCCTTTTACCCTTGTGTACCGTTCAACGGTTCCTGCATGGCGACGGCGTTGGCTCGGGGCGAGGTTTGAAGGGGGTCTTCAAGTTTCATCGGAAGGAAAGGGAATCTCAAACTGGCTTGTAATAACACTGACGGAGAGCGGAATCATTGTACACCACACTAGAAATATAAGTAATCACCTCCCAACCTCGACTGTGATCGGCTACCTCCCCAACACCGTACGTGTCACGCAAGTCAAAGCCTTCGCTTCCAAACCCTATCCTCTTTTGTTGTACAACACCCCACCCCATCTCCTCCACCGCTCAGCCGGCACACCTTATACACCCCATCCGCGCAGAAACCTCATATCCTGAACCCGTCAACCCCGTCAGCATACCCTCCAACCCGCAGTTCCCATCATCACCAACCCCAGGGCAGGAATCCTACTCACGGCGGCAACAAAACCTCACTCCAGCTCGACGAAAAGAACGCAACAGCAGCCTAGACCAACCGAAACCCGCGGATCAGCTTGGAAACCCACGTCTCATCGACGCCCTTCTCCATCAATCTCCACAAGACGAGGACGACAAGACAATCACGACTTACACCGAACATGGCCACCGATCGGACGACGCTTTGGTTCTCTGGCGCCGTCACTTCCCGGTAGATGAGGCCCATGTAGCCCGAGGGTTCGGCGCGGCGGGGGGAGGAGGCGGGTTGGATTTGGACGCGCTTGGGAGGCATTTGGGGCTTTGGTGGAGGGTTGTGTAGGGTTGGTTGGTTGTGCTGGTTGGTTCGTGGTCGATGGCTTGGGTGGAAGCTGGTCGTGGACTGGGTGGAAGCTGTCGTGGATTGGATTTTGGAGGAGAGTTTATACGGGAGCGGGAGGGGCGGGTTGTGCAGTTTGGCTTGGGTCGGTAAGGATTGGGTTACTACCGTAGGGTGCTCATCTACGGAGTACATGTGACTGCCTTACAATTGATACTGAAATTGGGTCCTGATAAAATTGATACGAGCCGGCATACTCGTACTCACTTATCACTATTCACTAAGGCACTTCGTAAGGTACCAGAACGCCGTCCCGGAAAATAGTTTAACCTTAAGGGATCTGCAGCGGCGAACGTTGGTGATATCATCACGGAATGATTGATAAGGATTGTGGATATCATTGTGGATCGTTCGCGAAAGAGCCTTCAGTTGCGGGGTTATTTCAACCTTTCGCTCGGAATTAAGCTGTAAGTCCATTGATAAACCGCATTGTGTACGTAGGAAAGATGCTTGACGTTTACCCTATAAAGTCCACTCTTGAATCTATCTATCTCGCTCTTCACCATAGTCTCATATAATCTCTCTTGTACAAAGTTATCAATCCACAATTGAAGAATCTGATATCTGTTCTACGTTCCTCTTTCCGAACAACCGAAATCATGAGTACAGATTACAAGTTCCAGGGTTGGATGGGACTTGACCAGAAATCCGTGGATGGTAACCTGAAGTTCCAGCAATACGAGCCGAAAACGTGGGAGGAGACGGACGTTGATATCAAGATCACCCATTGCGGCGTCTGCGGCTCTGACTTGCACACGCTTCGAAGTGGCTGGGGTCCCACCCTCTACCCAGTTAGTTTTACATCATCTATCCATGACATGCTTCGGTCAATGCTGAATCTCTCGCTCCAGTGTGTCGTTGGCCACGAGATCGTCGGGACAGCCGTCAAGGTCGGTAGCAAAGCCGACCACGGCATCAAGTGAGTCATCACTCCCTCCCGCATCCGGTGCTATCCCACATCATTCTGACACGATCCTTAGGGTCGGCGACCGTGTGGGCGTTGGCGCCCAATCTTCGTCATGTCTAAAGCCCGATTGCGAGGAATGCTCGGCGGGGCTGGAGAACCACTGCACGCACAGCGTTGGCACATACAACGCCAAGTACCCAAACGGCAGCAAGTCCTACGGCGGCTACGCCGACTACTGCCGCGCGCCGTCCCACTTCGTTTTCAAGATTCCTGACGCCATCCCGAGCGAGGAGGCGGCGCCCATGTTGTGCGGAGGCGTCACGGTTTTCTCACCCCTCCAGAAGAATGGCGCCGGACCGGGAAAGAAGGTCGGTATCGTAGGGATTGGCGGTTTAGGTCATTTCGGTCTCTTGTATGCCAAGGTACGGTTATCCTCTGCCTATGTTTGAGAGATACCTTCATATGCGCTAACATTACCTCTCCTGTGAAGGCTCTCGGCTGCGACAAAGTCGTCGCCATCTCTCGCTCCAGCGCCAAGAAGGCCGACGCCATGAAAATGGGCGCAGATCACTTCATCGCCACCGGCGAGGACAAAGACTGGGCCAAAAACAACGCCAGCACCCTCGACCTGATCGTCTCCACCGTCTCGTCCCCGAACATGCCGCTGCAGGAATACCTGCAATTGTTACGCACGAACGGGCAATTCATCCAAGTCGGCGCGCCCGAAGATCCGATCCCGAGCATCAACGCGTTCGCCTTGATTGGGAAGGGCGTGAAGATCGGTGGGTCTGCGATCGGGTCGCCGGAGCAGATCATGGAGATGCTGGAGCTGTCAGCCAAGAAGGGCGTGCATCCTTGGATCCAGAAGAGGCCGTTAAAGGAGGCGAATCAGACGGTCCGGGATATGAATGGTGGGAAGGCCAGGTATAGATATGTACTGGTGAACGAAAGTCATGCGAAGTTGTAGATGTGGGTTTTATAGGTAGATAGAGCCATGTCATCAGTCCAACGATTAGGATTTGCTTGCACGTGTAGATTGTCATAACTTCATACAAACCAATAATGCTCTCCGTGTCCGTATCATTCAATACCCATCAACATGGCCAGCTCCTCAGGACTCAACGTGCTCTTCCTCCTTCTAGCTCGTCCACCCACTTTCTTCACCGCGCTCTTCCGACTCCCAGCGGCGTCTGCACTCGTTCTGGTCCGTTTTGCCGCCTCCGCTTCCAATTGCGCATCGTCCAGCTTCTGCTGTATCGTGGCCTGAGACGCCATGCTCTTCGATGTCTACCGTCACATACTCAGTTGCGAAACACCAGGTGAAACTTCAGGGGCACGGGGATTACGACTTACCTGGCGCGGTAATTTCGACTGATATCTCTTGAGCGAAGAGCTTGGGGATGGCAGATCTGACGTGGAAGCAGGGAGCAGAGCCAGTTCGTCGAGGTCGGCCGTGCTTTCCTCCGGTATTCCGGTGAAGGACACTTTCCGCGGTGATGCGGGCGGTCGAGCGTTGCCCGTGGCCTCACCTAGTGCCGAGTCGTTTTGACGAGTCCCACCAGCAGATGCAGATGTGTTTTCCTCCTGTCTCTCGTCGCCACTGATCTCGTCGAAATTCCGTTTGAGGTGCTCGCGGGAAGTGTCAGCATCGAGACCGTCGTTGTTGGCGCTAAGACATTCCTCGTCGTCCGGCGGTTCCTCTTGGGCCTCGTCTTCCTCGCTGAAATCTGCGTCTTCCCCTTCCTCCGCGGAAACCGAGTTGTCGTTGGGGTCGGCCGCAGCCCCATCCAGACCAGAACCCAGCCCTAGGCCCATCTTTAGATCCTCGAGACTGATCGTGTCTCCGCCCTTGACCATCCGGTTCTTCCAGCTATCCATCATCGCTACCGCCTGCCTCCACCTTCCTTCCATCTTCTCCCAGCCCTCCCTCAATCTTCCGATCTCTTCTTCCCGGACTTCGACCTCCTCGATTGGCACAAAGGACGGGTTCGTCAGCAATTCTTTGAGGTGCTCCAGTACCACGTCCATTTCGGCTGATAGGGTGTCGTAGGAGGTAGGCAAGGCCACAAACGCACTCTCCTCCGACGTATCGTCCCCAGTCGACTCGGTCTGCCTACTCCCTTCCTGATACTGCGCTTGAGAGTTCGCGTTCGACTTGGCTGACAGTCCTTGAAGATTCCGCAGTGTGGCTAACGTACTCCTCACCAACCCGATCAAGTTGTCGTTTTCGTCACTCAGACCCTGGCTCAGCTGCGTCAAAAATTCCGTCGTCTCCTGCCTCAGGCTGTAGTTCGGGCTGTCCAGATCCTCTCCTCCCTCCAACTCTCCGATCCTCTGCGAAGGGTTCGTCGGCATCGGCTTGATGACAAGCGTGCTCATCCCTAACCCCTCCCGTTTTCCCCTCTGCTGCCCATTCAGATGCTCTTTCAACCTCCGCATCTCCAAATCCCGTTTCCGGATATCGTTCGCGCACTGGCTCCGCACTTGCTGCACCATCGTCCTTAACCTCAACGTCTCCTCGCGTAAAGAGCGCGCGCTGTTCTCAGCCGTGCGCAAGGTGATTCGGGTGGCGCGTTCCTGGCCGGCAGTAAGCGCCAATTGCCGGTTCAGCTCTGCGTTCTTGGCCTCGAGGCGCGATATGTCGAGGTTCTGGCGATTCTCGCTGGCGCGCAGGTTACGGAGAGTGCAGGCGATGGATTCACGGTGTTCGGCTTCGCGCTGGATGGGTCGATGCTGGTTAGATCTGTAGCGACTATGTAGGGTCTTTGGGTGTTCGTACATCTCTCCTCAGGATCAGATCGTGGACGAGGTTGATGATCCTGGCCATGGTCGCGGTCCGCCCTTCCTCGGCCTTTGACGGCTTCGCGAACTCGATGGGCTTGCCATTGCGCAAGAGACCGCGGGATAGTAAGAGGTTATTGATGTAGGCAGACGCTGTTTGGAGATTCTGGGTTTCCATGACTTGCGTCTATCTTGAAGAAGATCAGGTTGCGAAGTTGTAACGTTAATCAGCTTGCGATTGATTGCGGAGCGTTGAGTGTAAACAAAGCTCCGGCGGCCTTAGCAAGCCTTTCATGCAGTTCTGAGAAGTTGGCGGCAAGCTCCGCGTGAGTTGAAGTCGCGACAACTTTCTCCGTGGACAAACTCACGTTTGAGCATTATCTCCGCAGGGGGGTTCCAGTCATCTGTGCTCTTCTGCATTCGACCAACTTACTGTCTTAAGCATTGGCGTGTTGCTAGTTGTAACTTCGACGTCTCAAAAGCCCTCAACGTTCGAACACAGCTCGGGAATCTACAGCTCTACTGTTCGGAGACTTGACCACAACATAGCTGCCCAAGATGTCTACCTTCACCGTTCCCTACTCTTCCAGTCCTCCGTCAACGCCCGATAGGGGATCGCGTAACGGCGGTCATGGTAACCTCTTCACAAACATGGCCACAAACACGACGACAACCCCCGCTGGGCCCCCTCCTTCGTCGGCCAATTCTTTCACACCTGTCGGCCCGCCTCCTTCGTCCTTTCTTGGAAGCTCACAGCTTGACTCCAACAGCAAACCGTTTCCGATGAAGCCGAACTTTGGCCTCAACATGGGCTCACAACGGAACCCCAATAGCCCTTCGTTCAAGACGGTTCACCCGAATCGACATAAGACGACGAAAAATGGAAATTCAGCAGGAAGCTCGAACCTGAGACAGGGCTTCCACTTCCCCGCCAGCAGTTCACCTCTTGAGGCGCCAAGCGACTTTAGTGAGTTTGGGGAGGACTCGCAAGTGGATGGTGAGGGAGAGACGGACGATGGGGATGAGCAGGGTGACGACGACATGGACATGGACATGGACCAGCAGGACGCTCCTTCGGTCGAGAACGAAGATTTTACAACTCCGTCACGACTCGGGTCTTCGTTTCGCTGGGAAACATACTCAAAGTACGGATCCCCCTTGAAGGACAACATCCCAAGGGGCACAAAGCGATCTAGAGCAGGCGCAGTTGTAGCCCAGAGCTTATGGTCCTCCTTTGCAGGCGGGCTGGACCTACCAAAGAAAAAGAATTCTGCTATACCAGGGATTTTAAGAGATTTTGCAGCTGGGGGCGCAGCAGTGGATGTCACTGAATCGGATGAGCTCATTCTAGCTACTGAGGACATAATAAGCCGGTTGTACAATATCGACGCAGGAAATTTGGCACTCCAGGATGCACTTACGACAGCTTCAGGAGAATTGACCAGAATCTGGCACTCGTGTGTCGATAACGATACTCGACATATCGGGACAGCTGAGTATGTCGTGGGCATAGGTCCTAATGAGAATGCGCCATCTTCGACGAAAGCATCTTTCTTGAGTACATTCCTCTTACAACTGCATCACCCGCCTCCTCTGAAGGGCAAGCAAGCTTTTGCATTCTCTCGATCAGGTCGAGCATCCGGATATTCAGAGTCTTTCGGCAGCTCCCAAGTCCCTCCGAGGCCATCGCCTCCGCCGAAGGTCTTGCTCGACTGGCTCAACACGTACCACAACCCATACCCATCGGCGACCGTAGACCTACAAACCTACCAACCGAATCCTACAGCGCATGTGAACTTCTGGGATATTGTCTTCTCTACTATGCTACGTGGTCGAATCAAAGATGTCATCCGAATATTCAAAGAAGCTGACTTCAGACATGCTCGGACAGCTGCAGGCGACGGGCAAGGTCAAGACGGTTATCGGGGAGTGCAACTTGGGAATATCACAAGAGTCATCAACCGTGCCATAATGGTTTTGGAAATTTGCCCGGCGATGAAAGATGAGAATTGGGATGTTAAGGGTACTGACTGGATAATATTCAGACGACGAGTAGAACAGGCGGCGGCAGATCTAGCAACGTTCGCTGAGGGTCGAGACCGTGAAGCGGAGGACGACAATCAACAATTTCGAGCCGAGAACTTTGGGATTCAAGGTTCACTGGCAAGTATTTCCGCATTGAGCCAATCGACTCGAAAGGCCGAGAGCAAAGTACCATGGACGATATACCAGAACCTCAAAGCTATGTACGGCCTTCTTCTTGGCGGCACCACAGAGATCATCTCCTTTGCACAAGATTGGGTTGAGGCAACTATTGGTCTTACGGCCTGGTGGGACGGCGATGACAACGACGAGATTACGAAAGGGAGCCTGGGGATGAGCCGACGGTCGATAAGACGCTCACAGTCGCTCGCACCACGCTCTGTGGACGTCGATGTTCTCACTGCCTATTTACGGAGATTATCGTACGCGTTCGACCGGGTGACGGACGATACCGATGAGGAGGCTTTCCAGATAAATTCGATGAACCCAATTGAAGTTGGCTTAGCGTCGGTCTTCGAGGGTAACGTTGAAGGTGTCATTGGACTCCTGCGTGGCTGGTCCCTCACAATAACTTCAGCAGTCGTTGAGATTGCAAGCCTCGGAGGCTGGCTTGGCATACCGTCTGGTACCAAGATGATGAACAACTTCAACGCAAGCGATTTGATGGTCCTCAGCTATGGTCAGGACAAGCAGAGACTTGGCAAGGACGAGATACTAGTAGAATACGCAGAGGCTCTTTCCAACCGAGACGTACTACGGAGCCAGCATCACGACATTGAGCGTGAAGGGTGGGAGCTGTCTGTGGAAATACTTGGACGGTTGGACGATGACGTTCTCTCGAGTAAGATAATCTGTCAGCTCTTGGATGAGCTTCCGCTCGACTCCGGCGACCGGGTGGACAATCTACTCAACATCTGCTCCGAACTCGGCCTTGATAGCCAGACCCGCAAGATCGCCGAGGTTTGTCAATCCTTTTCCGGCATGTTTAATCCGCAGCAACAACATCACTAACAAATCCGTAGAGATACGCCGACTCACTAGCCGAAAACACAAACGAGTACGGCACGGCATTACTCTACTACGCCCGCGCCCACCAAGAAAAGAAGATCAAAGACGTCCTCGACCTGCTCATCTCCCTCTGCCTCGTGCAATCCGTCGCCTACCCCGCCGCGTCGGACCTCGACGACGACCTCGCCCTCCTCGTGACCTCACCCAAAGAAGTCCTCACCGCCCTCTCCGCCATCGACGCCGACGCCGCCGAGATGCTCAAACTCTACCTGAGCGGCTACGCCACCCTCCGCCGCTTCTACGACCTGCGCGACGCCGAAACCAACCTCATCCCCGGCCACAAACCCAGCCTCCGGCCCCTCGCCCGCAAACGCGAAGCCACCACCGCCCTCGTCACCGTCATCAACAGCGCCGCCGACTCCATCCACGGCGGCCTGTACGACCCGGACCGCCACGTCGTCGTCCAGGTCGACGGCCTCCTCACCCTCCTCGCCGAATCCCTCCCCCTCCTTAACCACCATCCCCAACGCCTCCTCACCCTCCCGCAGACTTACGCCCTCCTCAAGGCCGTCGAGGACCTCCAGTCCGTCACCCGCCGCGTCTACGATCAGTGCGAGGAATGTTTCCGCTCCACGCTCGCGAACGCCCGGGGCGAGCGGGTGCTGGCGCCTGAGGCGCCGAAGGCGCTGCTGCGGAAGAGTCTGTCGGGCTTGACGGCCAGTAGTGGCTTTTCGATGTTCGAGATGGTGGGGAGCGAGGTGTGGGCACCGTCGCAACAGCAGGGGATGGATGTGGATGTGGATATGCAGGAACGGGAGGGAGAGAAGGGGGAAAGGAGTAGGTCGATGGGAAGCAGTGGGGTCCTGGTCAACAAGGGGACGGGTGAGCGTGAGGTCGAGGTCAAGAGAGGGTGGGATTGGAGGGTGGGGCTGAAGGCTGACGTCAAGGGCGAGGATGTCCTGGCCATCTTGAGGCTGGGGTTGGCGAGGGAGGTAGCGAGGGGGTGGTTGGATGGCGATGGGGATCGTTGAGCGTGGGCCGGACACGGTGGGGTGTTCTTTGTAGAGTTCGGCCCGTGTGGCATGCTGGGTTTTGTTTGCGAAATAAGGTTGGGTGCTTTTGTGGTTTCTATGTGTATCGATAGTTACATTCGAGCAATACAGGTAGGGAGAGGAGCCATGGCGCACGTCCTCAACCTCAGATTCGGAATCGAACTTTATAGAGCACGGGAGGCCCTCGACCACGGTTGCGTTTTCGGTTTTAGTCCGAAGTATGTATGCCGTCGTCAGAACCAGCATCCTCGCATTGCATCCAACATCCTGTGAAGTCAGGCCTACTGGGAGATGCAGTGTTCGAGGTCGTTTACTCTACGCTTCACGGCCTCTGGAAGGAAGGAAGCTATCTATATGTGAAATGGCGAGCAATCAGGCACACATGCGCTGTAGATTGTGGATCGCTGGGTTATCCGTGCGCGTTGCCGTGTCGGTCACGGAGGAGGCGATTTTTCTCTTAATTTTGCATAGTTTCGGGATTGGGGATCGAACCTGGAAGAATTACACCTTAGGGTTGGGTTACAGATCCCATTCCTCCGGATCTTGAGGACCCGCTGGACCTTCGCTCTACTGGCCTCTCAGCATTGCCGTACACATGATTATTTCATGCGCATTTTGCACCACGACATTCGCTCAATGGTGTCTGTTGGGTTCTCCATGCGTCGTTGTTGGAACGCAGTCCTTGCCTCGATCCCTACGTGACTCTGGGCCCTGTAACCCACACGCACAAAGACTCGTTGGGTACCACATGCCCTACAATGAAACCTTAGCTACAGAAGACAGTCCTGCTAATCCCAACAGATTGTGAACCCAGACCTAACATCTCGTCAAGAAGGTTTCTTTATGCCTTTTGCTCTTGTCCTTGAGCTTCAAAGGTAAGAGGGCTGTTTGTGAGATTTGTGGTCTTGGCAGATATTATGCAGATGAGTGGTAAGTAAAAGCTTTGGTCTTCAGAGTATTTACATGCAACGTTGCGTTTTGCGCATCCTTTGGAGGATCCCAGACCTTGACAGATACCCAAGGTGACTCGCAGAACTCCATGCGCATATCCCGTCGCCTTCGACACCAACCCCTTGGATCGCCTAGACCCAAACGTACCAAGACGGACAATGTTATCTACCTCGGAATGCTGTTCTTGAACAACCAGTCCGAACTAGCATCGACCATGAAATTCGTGATATTGAACTCATTACTCCCACTCGTACTGTCGAGCCCGACGCCAGCCACCTCGGACGAAATCTGTAAGTTCGGATCAATGAGATTATTCCCGTTCGCATTGGCACCCGCGCCAGGGAGCGACGACCCATTGACCGGTGCCGGCGGCGGCGGAAGTCGTGGCACATTGAAGAAATCAAAGACATCGAGGTATTCGAGTTCGTTGGTGGCCGGTGTGCGCGCCGGGGTGACGGACGCGATGGAGATACGATGTCTTGGTTGCCTGGAGATGAGGAAGTCGAGATCGTAAGCGCAGCGGCGCATGTCGGCAAGGATCTTGACACTCGAGGGCGTGACGCGTTCGCCGTGGGCGCCGACGGCGCGTTCCGACTCGTGGTATTCGTCCAGGACACGCTGCAGGATGGTCGTGTAGCGCTCGGCCACTTTCCAGTAGCGGCCCATCTCGCCCAGCGTGTCGACGAAGAAGTGAATGTCCGGGCTGACGTGGTGCTCAACGGTGGAGCCGTGCACGAGAAGGAGCCGTGCGGCAACCCAGAGGGTGAAGGCGAAAGGGGGCCCGAGTTTGTTGAGCATGCCGTTGCTGACAACGTGTTGGCCCAGGGCGGCGATGTCCCCGACTGCTTGTTGGCAGCGTTGGGCCGCGCTGAAAGAAGGAGTGAAGATGGTTGATCTTGTTGTCGGGTATGCGGCAGATGAGTGCAGCCGGATGACAGTTCTGGCAGGAGTCAGTAGACGGAAGATTTCATCTTCGCTGGTGGTGCTTACGTGTGGTATGTTGCGTGCAGCATGACCCATCCACAATTAACAATCTTATTACCTCCTGCTGCATTGAACAATCGAGCCATATTACCGTATTCGCTCGGAAGACTTGACTTCCAGGACGTCACAATGCTGTCCAGCTTACAGTACTGAGCTTGCCATTGCTCCACATCAGAAAGCGCGCTGATATCCACAGGCTTCTTCAGAAACTGATGTATCTTGGATAGGATGCCTAAGATTTCGATGTAGTAAGAAAAGGATCCTAAGTTTTCAGGTTTGTTCAATGAATAATCGGTTCTCTCTGTTGTCTGGAACCATCTGGTCTCGACGGCCTGATTTCTAGCAAAAAGGTCGTCCCGACAGGGTAGTTTTCGATCAATCTCCCTTTCATCTAGGGCGAACTCAAAGGCAGTCGCGATGGTAGCGTACCGATCCAGCAAGTAGCCCATCCAAAATAGCCTCCGGCGACCTTCATCTTCGATCCAGCTCTTTGGTTCTGGGAGTACCATCGCCCTCAAAGTATAAATGGAGGGATAGCTTGGTGACACAGAGGATGAGGTAGTCTCGACAGCTAGGCCCAACTGTACGATTGATCTTGTGATGAGAGCCAACAAATTCCACCCCGGCGGCCCATTCGATGACCCGACAAGGTCAAGCGCCAGGATAACGAGTGCTTGGAGTGCCTTGACGGAGGAGTTTTCCAGGCCATAGAGTAATACTTTCTGCTTGGACGTGTCGTGAAAGCGTCTCCGGTTGTCGTCATTGAGTCGAGTGTCGGTAGAGAATCTCAGAGTTGTCGCCACGATGGCATGCAGCAAGATGCGATCGGCTTCCTCAAGACTTGACGGACCGAACAGAGCATCTAGCGTCGTCCGTCGATGTAAGATTGGACACCAGGTGTTGATGTGCTTGAAATATAGGTCTGCTAGAGCGTATAGTAGGTCATATGGCGGTAGGTCATGATCGGTCGAGGAGAATTGCGGCTGGGAGCCGTCGGCGATGTTAAGACTAGGCGATTCCAGAGCACTCGTATGTGGAGAGTATTCCTGAGGGGTCTGAGATATGCTACGTGCGTCGGTAGGCATCACAGAACTAGGCATCTGCTGCGGATAGCCGTTGGATTGATGCATATTAGGCGTCGGTGCTGTTGACGGGCCTTGGTAGTCGATCACGCTGGGTCCTTGATCGCGGCGCGGGTCATTGAAAACTGGAGGCTTTTGCAAGAATAGTGCTGTCTCTGGTCGAGACATTCGCGGCTGGTGCGACTCCATCGGAGATCTGAATGCCTGCATCTCCTCCGCCAGAGGCTGAAACATATGGTGTCCATTTCTGGCCAACGTGCTCTCAAGCAGACGTCCATGAGTCTGTATAATCTCTTCTAACCTGTCTAGCGGAGCGTCAGTCGAAGCATTACTCAGGGTTCGCAACTATCACTTACCGAGTCTTTGCTCTAACTCTTGACCGTAGCCTGCCCTAAGTCCAGGCTTCTTCCGTTCTTTATACTCGCAGATTTGATCATTCCGAGAACACCATCCGCAGCTCGGCTGGCCACGATCTGAAAAGTGCGATAAGCCTCTTGTCCCTGATCATATACTCTACTGAACCGAATACATACCGCATTTCACCTTTCTCTGTTTGCAGAGCTCGCACCTTGACTTTGTTAGTGCTCATTGACTTCAGCATAGAGTAGAAGCAGCATTTTATAGAACTCGCGACGCGATTGTTACAGTGCTTGGTGTCTTAAGAGATTGGAGCGCATACGAAACCGACATTGGCCTTCTCCTCTTGCGGGGCACATCCTGATTGTCGGCTTCCCCGCCGCTCTCTTCCCCACTCCAGGTATCTTGGGGGCTCTCGACTTTGCCAGCATCACTACCATGATGAGTAGAGCGAGTCGCCGATTGCGGTGACTGCTGATTTGCGCTGCTTCCGAATGGATGAGGGTCCATCTCCATGCGTAATTGCGGGCGGTTCCGGGAATGGAGGAGAGAAGATGAGCCGAGGGTTGGCGAGAGCTCACCCGAATTTGAATTTACTCGACATAAACAACACCACTGCATCATCCTTGGCTTTACCCGCGCCAAAGCTCAACATCCATTGATCCATCAAGATTTATTCTTGCTCAATGCTGAACACACTAGTTAGCAAGTATGCTCCTGCGGTCTAGACCACGGAGCACTGGATGCCAATATCGGTTCAACGCTCGACCGAGCGAGCTCCTGAGCTCATTGTGCATCTCATACTGATTGCCAAGTCTCACAGTTTATAGAGAAGCCTTACGCAGTTGTACCTCCAGACAGCATACAACTATAGTACTCTCAATTCGCTCAGCTGTTGTGTCTAGATTTTGATTATCATGGCGTCTTCCAAAGCTCGAATATTCCCAACAATTAAAGAGATCAGAACTTTTGTGGTTGATGGCGTAGGGTCTGGCGGCGACTATCATAATGTACTGATCAGATTACATCTTGATTGCCCATCTCTTGATTTCTGTCATTCGTACTGATCAGCATGATGATGTGTCCAGGTCAAGGGAGGCCATTGGCTCATCGATAGCCCCATAGCTACACCAATGTCGAGGTGGGAGCAATATCGGGCTTCACGAACAAGCTGGGGAATCAACGTGCTCGGCTCCTTCTGTGTCGAAATCGAGGCAACAGATGGAACCAAAGGCTTTGCAACAGGTTTCGGAGGCCCTCCAGCCTGCTGGCTCGTAACTCAGCATTTCGAGAGATTCCTGATCGGCGCTGGTAGGATCAGCTGCATTGAGATATGAGGCATCAGTCATTGATGGCAACTGACGAGTAGATCCTCGAAACACCAACCATCTCTTTGAGCAAATGTACCGAGCTTCAATGTTCTATGGCCGCAAAGGACTGTCGGTGGCCGTTATCTCTGCCATCGACCTCGCGATATGGGATCTCTTGGGGAAGATCAGGAACGAGCCGGTATACAAACTCATCGGTGGCGCAACACGGGAGCGTTTGCATTTCTACTGCACCGGTCCGGAACCGGCGGCAGCTAAGAACATGGGGTTTATCGGCGCCAAAGTCCCTCTACCCTATGGACCCGATGAAGGCCAGGCAGGCTTGAAGAAGAATGTCGAGTTCCTTCGAAAGCATCGAGCGAGTGTAGGACCAGACTTTCCTTTGAGAGTAGACTGCTATATGAGCTTGAATGTGCCATACACTATCGAAATTGTCAAGGCATGTGAGGATCTGAACATTGACTGGTGGGAAGAAGTACGTACGATTCTTGACTCTACTGTGCTACAGGAATTGAATAACTGCTCAGTCACCAGCAGTGTCTTTCTCCAGACGACTCGGACGGGTTCGAGCACCTCAAGCGAGCTCATCCGACGGTGAAATTCACCACCGGGGAGCACGAGTACTCAAGATACGGATTCCGCAAGTTAATTGAGGGCCGAAACATCGACATTCTTCAGCCTGATGTCATGTGGGTGGGGGGCATGACGGAGATCTTGAAAATCGCGGCCATGGCAGCCGCATACGATATCCCGGTCGTACCGCACGCCAGCGGGCCGTACAGTTATCACTTCGTGGTTTCTCAGACCAATGCGCCATTCCAGGAGTACCTAGCCAATTCTCCAGACGGGAAATCGGTTCTCCCGGTGTTTGGGGATCTATTTCTCAACGAACCGATCCCCGTGAAGGGTTACCTAGATGTTTCGGACTTGGATAAGCCTGGCTTCGGGCTTGAGCTCAATCCTGCTGCGAGACTGTTACCCGCTCGAAATATACTGAATCCTTCTCCGCAGAGGTCGTTGAAGGCGCCAGAGGGAAAGGACGAAGATCGCTAGGGCTAATGGTGCTGCTGGTAGAGGGTGCTTCATCTCAACTTTGAACTTGGATTATATACGAAAACGACTCATATACCTTACGCGTCGGAACTTGTCAGGTATAGTGAATTTTCGTGCTCTATCACGACCGTCTACTATTATATTGAGGTCTCACATGTAGCATTCGCAAGAACGAGGTGTCTACAGAATGCAATCATCGGGGTTGAATGTACCGAGATAGCCCAACCAAGAGCTCGTCGACTCGTGCTCAAAAATAACTCAACTCAACTCAACTCAACTCACAAGCAAGCATCATTCCACAGCACCTCCAGACCCGTCCACAGCACCACCCCACAACTACCCCCTCCACGCCACCAACACAAACAATGCCCTCTCCTACTCACCCCCACCCCCACCGCCACCCCCCCCCTATAATCGACTCCCACATCCACCTCTACCCCTCCAGCGCCCTGCCCACCCTAGCCTGGTGTCCACCCTCGCACCCCCTCCACGCCCAACACTCCATCGACCAATACCTCGCCTCCACCCCCATCCCGAACCCCTCCCTCCACGGCTTCATCTTCATCGAAGCCGACCGCCACAGCAGCCTGCACTCCGCCCCCCCTTCCACTCCCGCAGCAGAAGACCGACACCCCGGATGGGAGCACCCACTACAAGAACTGTCCTTCGCCACCCACCTCCTGCGCGACACCAGCCCCAACTCGCACCCGCCCCGCCTCCTAGGCATCATACCCTGGGCGCGGCAGGGATGGCGGCGTACGTGGCGCGGGCGCGGGAGAGCATGGGGGAGGAGGCGTTGGGGTTTGTGAAGGGGTTTCGGTATCTGATGCAGGATAAGAGGCGGGGGACGATGGGGGGGGAGGGGTTTG
>JAABUJ010002512.1_pt1 | contig 22565 bp, 27 predicted proteins | sample 5559131 | NCBI WGS metagenome assembly JAABUJ01 (sample SAMN10711875, study PRJNA513366) | rock metagenome | isolation source: Antarctica rocks | place: Antarctica: Victoria Land, Mt New Zealand nord | collected 2016-01-07
ATGCGCCGGGCCTCCGGGTCCGTGACCCCGCTCAGATCCACCTCGTCCAACATCTCTACCCTACTCTACGGCACCCCTACCTCATTGGCCCCAGTATACCTGCCCCCCGACTTTTTGATAAGATACCGAACTGTGGTCTAGTGAGCTCGTTGACAGGGCGAGATCACCGCGTAGAGCTACGAAAGGCGCAACGCCAGGTAGCACTTTATGGTGGCGCTATTGCACCGAAAAACGGACGGTGCCGAGGAGCAAAAATGTGAAGGCGCGCTGGGCATTTCTCGCTGCCCTACGCGGCTCGACGATGGCCACCGAGCGTGCCGGCTCACATTTTGGTCCATGACCCCTCACATTCTCATCCAACCTGTTTCACCAAGTCATCGGGAGAGCCTGTGTTCGCTACGCGAAATCCGGCCATTCGATACGATAACTGACGGCCACGCTGAGGCACCATTTCCGATGCTCATGTCGTCGTCCTTGCTGCTTGGAAAAAATAATTCGCTGATGTCGCTGTAGCGCCGATAGAAAGCAGGACGAGCATGGTTGTCGCTGGCCATGATAATTGGCTCATGGGCTCTTTTGGTGATGCCGATTTCGTGGCGATGTGCGGCGGTAACGATGAGAAATTAGGCGCGTGGTGGCTAGCTGATGTCGTATCGACAGGGCACATGATCAATCAGGAATAGGAGCGGTTGAGTTCTCGCAGCTCACGACCACTCGTTGTGTTGCCGGGTTTCGTCGCCGCATGCTATGGTCGGGATAGTGCAAGGCCAGTTAACCATTTCGGCTGTCTAGCTAGTGACCATTGTCATTAGTGGAGACAAACGTGCTGGTTTTCATCCATACGGTGCAAATTCCCCTATCGGACAGCAGCATCAAAAGAGCCCATGAGCCTATTATCATGGCCAGCGACAGTGCGCCTATCTGTCGCACGTCCACCCGGACGTGGCGTTGCCGCACCGGCCCCGCATGTGCTACTGTACAACTTGAAGTGCAGTTTAAGTCAAGGAAGCTATAGATCATGGGGGCGATGATGGCGGGGTTGAGCATCGGCGCGGTGGCCCGCGAGGCCGGTCTCCACCCGTCGGCGATCCGGTACTACGAGCGAGTTGGACTGCTCCTGCCCCCGGCGCGGGTCGCCGGCCGTCGCCGCTACGATCCGGGCATCCTGCACCGCTTGGCCGTGATTGGCGTGGCCCGACAAGCGGGTTTCACCATCGCTGAGATCGGGACGCTCCTACACGGGTTCGACGCCGATACGCCGGCCGCAGCACGCTGGCACACCCTGGCGGCGCGCAAGCTCAGCGAGATCGAGGCCCTCATCGCGCGGGCACACGAGATGAAACGGCTGATTGAAGCCTCGTTGGGCTGCGGCTGCCTGACGCTCGAAGAGTGCGCCCTGCGTGTGCCCGCCCCTATAGGGGGTTTTTGCATATCCTGATATTGGGCAGCAACAGGTTGCACAACCACCCTACCGTCTGCTCGCTGGCCAATGGGACTGGTGAACGCGTGCTAGGTGCCGCAGTGTGACGGGTGTGGGACAGCACACGCGCCGGTTTGTGTGCAATAACCTCTTGCCCAATACAGGATATGCAAAAAAACCCCCATAGGGTCGAGGAAAGCGGAGCACAGGAACGCCAGCGTGTCACGCGCCGATCACGCCAAGCCCACATCTGTCGTATGCATGACGCCCGATGTGTGCCTTGGGCCCAATTCTCCTATGTCGCCATTGCTGTTGGCGGCGGTGGTCGGCTCATGCCCGGAGGGTCGCGCAACGTGTTCCCGGTGCGCATCCGATGCCCATCACGCGCGACGTGGCGCTCCCGCAACCATCATGACCGCTCCGATCGTACCCGCTCCCCGCTCGGCGCGATCACCGGTGTCGGCATGGGGCGACCATGGCCGAGCGGGGAGCGGGCGTCATCCGCTCATCGCCGCGAGGGCGGGACAGGCGCGCAGGGGGGGCCCAGTTGCGCGTCTGTGCTCGGCTCGCCGGGTTAATCGCCGCCTGGCCTTACCGCTGGGGGCGTCCGGCGACCCGGTGCCCCCATGTCGGCCGGAGGCCCACGCGCCCGTGGGGATAGCAAGGATAACAAGATGCGAGAAGTGCGGGTGCCGTCGCTGGGGTATGCTGGACGGGGGTGGCGGCGAGGAGCGGGCCAGGCGACACGGCCCGACGGAGGGGAGGGGACGGACACATGACGTATGCGGTCATCAACATCCATCGCGTCCCGACGGCGGGGGACGTGGACAGGTTCCTGCGCATCGAGCGGGAGGTGGCCCGGCTTTATAGAGCACACGGCGCGGTCGACTATGCGACCTATCGGGCCGCGGACCTCGCGGCCTAGTAGGGGTGCGCGACCTTTACCGACGCTTTAAGGGTTTGTCAAGAAATAATCGTGCCAATTTTACCCCCTCTTCGCCTGTGGAAAGGGTAGAAAGTTGGCTCTTTTATTTTATGACGGTCCCTAAGCGTGGGCGACGACGCGGTGGTGTTCGTCGGCGTCGTCCACTTCCCTGACCGCAGTCACCAAGAAGTGGTTATGGCGAAGGCCGACGTGGACGAGCGGATCGGTCAGCTCTTCGCGGAGGAGGCGCGCCTGCTCGCTCTGCGGCGAGTGGTCCATGAAGCAGCGATCGATAATGGATTGGAAAGGAAACCATGATGAAATTTCTTCTCACCTCGGCTGGCATCAGTAACACCAGTATCCATGACACGCTGGTCGACCTCCTGGGCAAACCGATTGCTGAGTCCAGCGCCCTCTGCATTCCCACCGGGGTGTACCCCTTTCCCGGCGGAGCCTCAATGGCCTACCGGTTCATCACCGGATCAACCCTCAGCCCCTTGTGCGGATTGGGGTGGAAGTCATTGGGCGTGCTGGAGCTCACCGCTCTACCCAGCATCGAAAGAGAGTCTTGGGTCGCTGCGGTCCAGGAGACGGACGCCCTGCTGGTCTGGGGCGGCGATGTTGTGTACCTGTGCCGCTGGATGCGGGAGTCCGGACTGGCCGACCTCTTGCCGTCGCTGCGCGAGACGGTCTATGTGGGGGTGAGCGCCGGAAGTATGGTGACGGCCCCCATCTTCGGAGAGACGTACGACGACCCGAATACGCCCTTCGTCATCGCCAGAGGGCTGGGACTGGTTGACTTTGCGTTGCTTCCGCACCTGGATCATGGGGACCACCCGGAAAGTTCCACGGCCAACGTGGAAAGAATGGCCACCGAGGTACCAGTGCCGACGTACGGAATTGACGATGAAACCGCCATACGAGTGACCGACGGCGCCGTCGAAGTCGTCTCCGAGGGCCATTGGAAACGGTTTACGCCCTAAGCAGACCGCCAGTAGCTAGGCAGCCCTGTGCTGGCTGGTTAAGGTATCCGTGCGACGACTGAAATCTAGTGGGTCACGCCCCATTTAACTGGGATTGATGCGTAGCGGCCCATCGCGGCTGCTACCCGCCCTGTGACGCCCGTTGACTAGCCGGGGGTGGCACTTGACCAACTCCAGTTAAATGCGGCGTGACCCACTAGTCGTCGCACGGATACCTTAACCAGCCAGCACAAGGACGTTGATGGCGACGGCCGTCAGGACGTGCGCGAGATGCACACGAGTCGGCCCGCTGTACCGCGTCCGGCGCAGGTGGCAGCACCGGATGCCCCGCGCGCGCGTACCCTTGATGCCCGCCCGTTTGGCGTAGGTCGCCACGAACTTGGCTGCCGACGTCGCCGTCGGTATCAGTGCTGCTGGAGACCCAAGATAAGCGCGTCTCTTCGGCAAGATCCGAGAAGTTTATCTAGGACATTAGTGCTATGCTGTGGATACGGCTGGTTGCTGACCGTGTCGTGGGCTGGGCTAGATGATACACGAACTGTGTCATTCCTCGGGCGCACGGGTGACGCGGTTGAGGCGCGTCTACCTCTAGATGAGCAGACAAGGAGTACGACGAAGGATGGATATAAAACTCGAGCTTGTGCCGGTCCCGGTGTCTGATGTTGACCGCGCCAAGGCGTTTTACGGGCTCTGCGCCATTCTCGATGATACGGATTCGCCCGTGTGAGCCCGATTTTAGGCGCGGAAGGGGCTCGTTGCGAGTGGCCCGAAACGCACCCTATTTGACGATACGGCATGTTGGCACCAACGGGTGCATAAAACGCTAGATGTAGATGCGAAGCGGGATAACACGCTATATATAGTAGATAAAGAGCTAAAACAGGTATCATCGAGAATGGCGCAGAGCCGTTTTACGTTGACCAGGTGGGGTTCCACGCGGACCATGACGTACAGCCCGGTAACGGGATGCGTGTGGTCCAACTTACCCCACCCGGATCGGCCTGTTCGATCCTCATTAGTTCATCTTCACAATAAAAATGGGTACAGGATGCTGTGGTCGAAAGCTCGATTTCGTGGCGGCTACATACAACATATGGTATACCATCCCTATTATGAAGAGGAACTATTGGGACCGGCATGGGCGAGGTGACGGACCGGCAGCCCGGATCGGTCAAGGGTCTGCATCTGGTCGTCGCGAACATCCACACGGCCCGCGCCGCGCTGGCTGGCCGGGGCGTGTCCGTCGGCGACGTCGATGATCTGGGGGGCATCACGTATGTCCACTTCAGCGACCCTGATGGCAACACGTGGAGCTTGCAGGAACTGTCCACGCAGCGGTAAGAACGGGTGTGATGTCACCCATTCGCCCCGACACAGATGTTACCGGCGGCATGCTATGACCGGGGTGTGCGGACGTGATCGCGTGTTTACCCGCGTGACTGCTATGGCCGCTCCGGATGGTATGGGCAAGACCATGCCGATTGTCTAACCACATCCACATCAACGCGCATGTACGGGAGCGCCGGGCGTCAGACTAGGAGCGAAAACCGATGATGTACCCGCTGCTGCTGGTACGCTCGGACACGGACGAGGCGCTCAACGAGGTCACGCAGGACAAGGGGAAAAAGAGAGGCGGGCCGATGGCACACGACGCGTACACACCTGTGGCGGTATCACGGCGGGTCGCCGCGTCCGCGCACGCCATCTTCCATCTCCTGGCGGACCCAGGACGGCACCCGGAGTTCGATGGCTCCGGGATGGTGCGAGCGGGCGCGTCCAACGCGGTCATCTCGGGCATCGGCGAGGGCGCGAGCATCCTGGTCTACCCTAAGCCCAACCACACCCCCGCGTCGTTCACGATCCTCAACCTCCCGGTCGCGGATATCGACGCGGCCGTCGACGCGTTGACCCGGCGCGGCGTGACGTTCGAGCGGTACGACGGAATCGAGGCCGACGACAAGGGCATCGTCCGCGGCGGCGGCCCATCCATCGCGTGGTTCAAGGACCCTGCGGGCAATGTCTTGTCGGTCCTCCAGGAACGGGCGAGTGCATCATGAGCGGCGCCACCTCAAGCGATGGCGCCGCCAGCGCGGACGTGGTGATCGCACCAACGCCGCGTGAGGGGTCTTCCATGCCTGACCCGCACCTCCTGGTGACTGATCTCATGTTCGGCGAGTCGCCGCGTTGGCACGATGACCGCCTGTGGGTCTCGGACTGGGGCGCGCGCGAGATCATTGCCGTCGATCTCACGGGCACGCGTGACATCATCGCCCGCGCGCCCTCGTTTCCGTGCTGCATCGACTTTCTGCGTGATGGGTGTCTGCTCATGGTCTCGGCGGACGATGGGCTGCTCGTGCGCCGGGAGCCCGACGGGTCGCTGGTCACCCAGGCCGACCTGAGCGGCCTCTCTGGCCGCACCTGGAATGAGATCGTTGTCGATGGCCGTGGCAACACCTACATCAACGGCAGCGGCTTCGACCTTCGAGCCGGTGAGGCATTCGAACGCGGTATCGTCGCCGTGGTCACACCCGACGGCTCGGCTCGACTGGTGGCCGACGGCCTCGCCTTCCCCAACGGCATGGCGGTGACGCCCGACAACGTGACGCTGATCGTGGCCGAGTCCTATGCCAACAAACTCACCGCCTTCGACATCGCCGCCGACGGTAGCCTGTCGAACCGGCGCGTGTGGGCCGACCTCGGTGACGGTGTCCCCGACGGCATCTGCCTCGACGCGGACAGCGCCGTCTGGTACGCGGACGTCCCGAACAAGCGATGCGTGCGCGTGCGCGAAGGCGGCGAGGTGCTGCAGACGGTCGCGCTCGACCGCGGCTGCTTCGCGTGCATGCTCGGGGGCGTAGACGGGAGGACCCTGTTCCTGGTGGTGAGAGAGTGGCGCGGTTACGAGAGCATGGATGACAGCTCGCGAACGAGCCAGGTGCTGACTATTGAGGCGCCCGCATCGGGCGTTGGTTGGCCGTAGAAGCGGCGCGGCAGGATCGCCGCCCTGCATGTCGTTTAGCCGGAGGAGGATTGAGGATGTTGCTTGAGAACAAGACGGCGGTCATTTATGGGGGGGCAGGTGCTATCGGCGGTGCGGTGGCCCATGCTTTCGCCCGAGAAGGCGCGCACGTCTTTCTCGCGGGTCGCACGAAAGAATCGCTGGCGCACGTCGTCGAAGAGTTGAGAAAGGACGGAGGGGTGGCCGACTTCGCAGTTGTTGACGCTCTCGACAAGGAAGGTGTCGAACGTTTCCAGGATGATGTCGTGAAGAGCAGGGGTTCGCTCGACATCTCCTTCAACGTTATCGGACTCGATGATGTACAGGGGGCGCCACTCAGCGCGATGGCCGTGACAGATTTCACCGCGCCCATCGTGACTGCGATGACGACGCAGTTTCTCACCGCCACCACGGCCGCGCGTCACATGGAAAGGAACCGTGCGGGCGTGATCCTTGCCGTGACCGCGCAAGCCGGCCGCATCCCGGCCGCGAACGTTGGTGGCTTTGGCGCCGCGTGCGCGGCAATCGAAGGATTCTGTCGGCAACTGGCGTGCGAAGTGGGGCCACGAGGCGTCCGCGTTGTTTGTGTGCGGTCAGCGGGGTCCCCCGATGCCCCGGGTGTCGACGAGGTCTTTCATCGCCACGCAGCGCATGGAGGCATGTCGCGGGAAGCATTCGAACGAAACCTCGCCGAGAAGACACTATTAAAGCGATTACCGAGGCTCGCCGAGGTAGCAAACGCGGCGGTTCTGGCGGCATCGGACAAAGCCAGTGCGATCACCGGTGCGATCATGAATGTGACGTGTGGAGAAATCACGGACTAAAACACGGGTCTCATGCCCGTGTGGTAGCGCGTCCGTTCTGACGCCAGGGGTAACCGGTCGGGGTCGGAATGGGGCCGAGATGAAGGAGGATAGGATGCAGACGCTAACGTCAAAAGACGGGACAACGATTGCGTACGATCGGGAGGGCCACGGGCCCGCTGCGATCTTGGTGGCCGGCGCCCTGTGCGCCCGGCTATCCTGGTCCGGACCGGCGATCGCCGCGCTCCTCGCGCCCCAGTGCACCGTCTACAACTACGACCGCCGCGGACGGGGCGACAGCGGGGATACCAAGCCCTATGCGGTCGAGCGGGAGATCGAGGATCTCGAGGCGCTGATCGACGACGCCGGCGGGTCAGCGTACCTCTTCGGCCATTCCTCGGGAGCGGCCCTCGCTCTCGAAGCGGCCGTCGCGCTCGGCAGCAAAGTCGTGAAGCTCGCCATGTACGAGGCCCCCTACAACGATGAGCCCGCGGCCCAGCGGGCATGGAGGCAATATACCCGACAACTCACGAAGCTCTTGGCGGCGGATCGCCGCGGCGACGCCCTCGCGCTGTTCATGGCGCTGGTCGGGACGCCGGCCGCACAGATCGACGGGATGCGCCATGCGCCATTCTGGCCGGCGTTGGAAGCCATCGCACCGACGCTCGCCTATGACCACACCGCTATCTTGGGAGAAGACGGTGCGCTGCCCAGCGAACGCGCGGCGCGCGTTCGCGCGCTGACACTCGTCATGGCCGGCGGCGCGAGCTATCCCTTCATGCAGGACACGGCGCGAGCGTTGAGCGCGGCCATGCCGCACGCGCAACTCCGCATATTGGAGGGGCAACGGCATGAGGTCAGCACGGAGGCGCTCGCCCCCGTGCTGGTCGAGTTCTTCCGTGCCTGATACGACGCCTGGTGTGGTCTTGGATCTGTTAGAACGCAGAATACAGCTCCACAAAGCAGTATAGACGCGGCCAAAAGTGCAGCATGGCCGTCAAGATCGAGGAGGTTTTGGCCGCGGGCCTGGAACGAACCGTAGAGGATTCGTTGCGTGTATTCTGCGTTCTGACAGCTCCCCATGAACGCACTCGGCGGGGGGGCGCTCGGTGCCGGCTCACTCGTGGGCGGTCTCCTTGGCGCACGCATCGGCCCGGCGCCCACCATCATCGTCGGCGCGGGCGTCGCGTTGCTGGGGGCGCTCCCGACGCTCGCGCGACGTGCGGGCGTTGGTGGAGGTGCGCGCAGGAACCCGACGCCCGCGCCGCGTCCCCGTCTGGCACAGCGGTCGCGCACGTTGGCAAAGACAAGAGGCAGAGGCCCTGATCGGCGAGGGAACGTGCGGTGCGGCGAGAGTGTCATCGCGACGCCGCGCGAGATATCGGCGCGGCGTCGCTGATTGGACGGTGCCGCCATCGACGGCGATGCTCCGGGCACCGATCCGACTGACGTGCATAGGCATGCACAGTCGTAGTGAAGTTATACCACCAGCAGATCCGAAGGTCAGTAGATGGTCAGGGTGTCGCTCCTGCAGCAAGCGGCGCGCGCATAGCACTCATCACGGTACGGCGGATGAGAGACGTAGCCACACTAAGTGGGTCGCCGGTCAAAGTTCTTAGAAATCGCCGTGTAAAAACTACGAACGTACACCGCCTAGCCGCTTAGTGAACCGGGTCGGGGCGCAGCCCCTCGCGCTGCCGGCCCCGCGCGACGGAGGGACAGACGATGGCCAACACGCAGCAACAGTACAGGCCGGGCACGCCGGCGTGTCATTGGCCATATCTTTTTTCCAGGTAGTGTGTCCCGCGGCGCGCCGCGACCATCCCCGGTGAAAATAGGGGCGCGGTGCGTTATGGTGGAGGAGGGGCGGGGCGCAGCGTTGGTCGGCGTTTGCTTGGTGCTGCGAGCCCGTCAGGTAGTGTGACCGCGGTCGCGTGGAGTACCATCACCTGTGCCACGAGCACGTAGACGAGACTTCGTTCTTGCGCGCGACCGGCGACCCCGCCCCCTCTACACGTGAAAGGGGAACGACCGATGGAGTGCCTGTACGAGACCTGCTGCGGGATCGACATCCACAAGCAGACGGCGGTGGCCTGCTTGATCACGACCGGACCACGGGGCCAGCGCGCCCGGGAGACACGGACCTTCGCTACGACGACGGAGGCGCTGGGCGAACTGCGCGACTGGCTGTGCGCGGTCGGCTGCACGCACGTCGCCATCGAGAGTACCGGGGTGTACTGGAAGCCAGCGTTCAACGTGCTGGAGGAGCACTGCACGGTGATCGTGGTCAACGCCGCGCACATGAAGGCCGTCCCTGGCCGCAAGACCGACGTCGCCGACGCCAGTTGGATCGCCGACCTCTTGCAGCATGGGTTGCTACGCGCGAGCTTCATCCCGAGCCGGGCACAGCGCGAACTGCGCGACCTGACGCGTACGCGCACCAGCCTGATCGACGAGCGCTCGGCCAGCGTCAACCGCGTCCAGAAGGTGCTCGAAGACGCCAATATCAAGGTGGCGGGGGCCGGCGTGGTGACCGACATCATGGGTAAGTCGGGGCGCGACATCCTGGCGGCGCTGCTCGAGGGGACGATGAGCCCGACCGAGATGGCCGAGCTAGCGCGCGGGCGGATGCGCAGCAAGCGAGAGGCCCTGGAGAAGGCGCTGCACGGACGGATGAGTGCCCATCACCGGATGCTGATCGCCCTCCATCTAGAGCACATCGACCTGCTCAACGAGCAGATTGAGCGGTTGAGCGCGGAGATCGCCGCGCGGCTGCGCCCCTACGAGGCGGAGTTGCTGCGGCTGGAGACGATCCCCGGCGTGGGGCGACACATTGCGGAGATCCTGGCCGCTGAGATGGGTCTGAACATGGAGCAGTTCCCCAGCGCGGGTCATCTGGCCTCATGGGCAGGCATGTGTCCAGGCAATCACGAGAGCGCGGGCAAGCGCAAGAAGGGACCTGTGCGCAAGGGCAACCAGGCCTTGCGGCGGGCGCTCAATGAGGCGGCACAAGCGGCGGCACGGACCAAGAAGCCTGGACGGACCTACTTACGAGGCCAGTACCGGCGCCTGGTGGTGCGCTGCGGCAAGAAGAAAGCGGCCGTCGCGGTCGGCCACACCATCCTCCGCATCGCGTATCATCTGCTCAAGGAAGAGGAAACCTACCATGAGGGGGTGCTCGTCCAGTTCGACGAGCGCCGGCGGGCGCGGGTCCAGCAACGCGCGCTCGACCAACTCAGGGCGCTCGGCTACGAGGTGACGATCACTCCTAAGGAACCGGCGGCGTAGTCGTGGCGCGCCGTCACGCGAGCATCGCGGGCGCGACCACAGGAGGATTTTCAGACGAGGGATTCTCGCGCTGCGGCGCGACCAGCGGCCATGAAAATTGTGCCGGCGACACGACTGAGGGCAGCTATTTTCAGGTGAGTGACCCCCGCGGCGTGCCGCGACCATCCCGCGTGAAAATAGAGCGCGGCAGCAGCGGTAGCGGCAGCTATTTTCAGACGAGTTGGTCATCTCGCCTATCCACCCTCGACAGCACCAATATTGATTGACGCCGTTGCATAGTGAAGAACCTGTATGCCTTTCATGGATGCGTAAGGCGTCATATATCGCTCGAATCGAAAACGGCTAAGTGGATAGGGGAGTTGACCAAAAAGGCTGTTTGCCTGGAAAATTATCGGCTCTGCGCCATTCTCGATGATACCTGTTTTAGCTCTTTATCTACTATATATAGCGTGTTATCCCGCTTCGCATCTACATCTAGCGTTTTATGCACCCGTTGGTGCCAACATGCCGTATCGTCAAATAGGGTGCGTTTCGGGCCACTCGCAACGAGCCCCTTCCGCGCCTAAAATCGGGCTCACACGGGCGAATCCGTATCATCGAGAATGGCGCAGAGCCAAATTATCATGGCCGGCGACACCGGCGGGGGGGACGTGGCAGTACCACACCGAGGTCATACTCCCCAGGACGATGAAAGAGTACGAACGGACGATGAACCAAATGGGCGCCGATGGGTGGGAACTCGTCGCCGCATACCCCCTGTCGTTGAAGGGGGCGGTCCGTTCACCCGACGGCAACACGACCGACGTACAGGTAATCTGGAAGCGACGCGTGGGCTGATCGACGCCGGCGTCATGGTCGGCCGCCTGGGCATCGGCGACGGGGGGCACGGCGATGGATAAGGCGCAGCGGCCCTCCATTCTTTTCCAACGAGCCGGTCTTCGCGCCCGTGTCGCTCGCCTGCCCCGGCGCGGTCGCCTGACGCTCTATGCCCTCGCGGCGCTCGCCCTGGCCATACTCCTGGGCCTGCCGCAGGCCCTCTATCGCCACGTCTACGTGTGGCTGGCCTATCCGGTCGCGTGGGTCCTCGACATGGCGCAGGGCGTCGGCGGGCCGTCCTGGGCGGTCTGGACGCGCGACATCGACGGCCGCTACGCCTGGCTGCACACGCCGGCGCACGGTGGCCTCGGCTGGGCCATCCTCGTCGAGGTCCTGCTGCCGCTGGTCCCGATCGGGGCGATTAGCTGGCGCGTGGGCTGGTTCCTCTACACCCGGCCGCGACCGCTCACGCCCTCGACGGCGCACGGCTCGGCGCGCTACATGACCCGCGCCGAGATGCAGAAGTTGCCCTACACGGGCGGCCCGTTCCTGCTCGGTGAGCGCGGCGGCGTGAGCGCGGCGCTCGACTGGACCAAGCAGGTCCTCAACATCCTGCTCGTCGGCCCGCCCAACACCGGCAAGTCGGCCGCGCTCATCATCGCCAACCTGCGGCGCGAGCGGGGCGCGCGCTCCGGCGTCGCCATCGACCTCAAGAACGAACTGCTCAGGAAGTGCTACGGCGCGCTCCGGCGCTTCCATGAGGTGTGGGTGGTCAACGTCCGCTTTGTCGTAGTAACGGAACAATAAACAACGTTTAGCGCCGCCGATTTCGCCCAAATCAGCGTGTACAACCGTGCCAGCCTATTATGAGAAGGCCAATTGCGGCCTTAAGAGAAACCGAGGCGCACATCGGACGCCTCAAAGATGTTAGCTCGGATGGTCGGATCGGCGGCCACGTTGAGTCGACGGTGTCGGCTCGCCCGAAGGTGCGAATCTTGCCGCCGGCTTACAAGACGTCCGTCTCAGGCGCAAGATTCGTGATCTGAGGGTGAAAGTGGGAGGTTTGGAACCGATCAGGGTCCAAGGAGTTGCCGACAAAAACGCTTGCCACTCGCATAAAAACTCCGACCCCATCCTAGATAACGTTGAAACCATCCTATATATAGATGCTCAAGCGCCACATGTTCGGCCGTGCCGGTTTCGATTTGCTCAAGCAGCGCGTCTTGCGGTGTGCCTAACCAGCCCACTCGTCGCGCGCGAGGGCGAGGGGATGATACCGCGCGGACACAGCCACGTCACTCCCGCCCCTCCGCCAGACCGTACCGCACGGTGTCGGCTCACCAGCACGCGCCGCGCGCTAGACTGAGCTAAGACAAACGGCAGGCCAATACGAGAGGAGACCAGCCATCTTTTCCTTCAGCAACTCGACCAAAGAGCTGTCCGACGCGCGCCTCGACACCGCCATCCTGAGCGTCGGTGCCACCGAGCAGTGCGGGCCGCACCTCCCGCTGCACCTCGATACACTCCTCGCGGAGTATTACGCCCAGGCCTATGGTGAGGCGCTCGGCGCGTACGTGACGCCGACACTGCCCTTCAACACGTCCGAGGAACATGCGTCTTTCACGGGGACGATCTCGTTGCGACCGGGCACGGTGATGCTGGTGCTGGGGGAGATCGTCGCCGGGCTGCGGGCGCAGGGCTTCCGCAAGCAGGTGCTCGCGTCCGGGCACGGCGGGGCCTACTGGGTCGGCCCGTTCATCAAGGAGGTCAACGCGCGCTACGCGGACATCATCGTGATCCCCGCGCATCACGGAGGGGACGCTATCTGGCGGGAGGAAGTCGAGCGGGCGGGCTTGGGCGGGCGCGACGAGATCCACGGGGGCGCACTCTCCCGGGCGGTGGCGCTCTTCCTCGCCCCCGACGCTGTGACGGAGGGCGATTACGGCGTGGCGGTGCCCGAGGACATGAAGGCGTACATGGATTACTGCGCGTGGGATCGCTTCACGCCGGACGGGAGTTGGGGGCGCTACACGAGCGCGGATGCCGCCGTGGCGACGGCTGAGGCGGGGCGGCAACTGCTCACGTCCTTCGTGCGTCGGCAAGGGGAGCACCTGAAGAAGCACCTCGAAGAGGCGTGCCGCATCAAAGGTTTGACGCCCTAATTGCCCCGTGTCATCGGGAGTGCGGGAGAGCCAAGCGATCGTGGCGAAGTGTCGTGCTCCTCGCCTGGGATGTATGGTCCGTGTGGTCTAGGGCGCGCGAGCATAGGCGCGCGAGCGTCGGCGAGGACGCGTCACGCGACAGACGACTCAGGGAGGCGACCCGCAGGACGGATGCTAGACAGTGACTATATCAACCTAACGGAGGCCAGCAAACTGGCCGGCCTGAAGGACTACAGTTCCCTCTATCGGGCGGCACGAACTGGCCGCCTCAAGACAGTGACGATGGCGGCGGGACCACGGACGGTGCGCCGGACGACGCGGGCGTGGCTACGCGAGTACCTGGACAGCCAACGCGGCGAGACGTAGGGCAGGGTCACGCCCCAGCGGTCACGCCCTGGCGTTGAGCGTGTAGACAGCCCCATGACCAATCCCAAACTGGTTGAGAAGGCCACGATCAACCAACTCCTCCAGCGTGTCCCGCATTAACGTCTCGTCGAAGCCCAGACCAATGGCACGGGCGACCTGAGCGGCGGTCGCGCCACGGGGTTCCTCCCCCGCGATGACGGCGAGGATCTCATCGGTCGCCGTATCATCGGCGCTCGATCCGCCCGTGGCGCGTGTAGGATCGGGATAGTCGGGATAGTCGGACATGGGATTGCCTGCCTTTCGTCTACGGGGCCGCTGATGTCTCAGCGGCTTGATCGCTCACATCCCGCTGGCGGGAGCGGGTTCCCGTCCTGGGTCATCATCCGCGCCCTGCTCACCCTTGTTGCCCAAAGCCGTCGCCAGCGCGGTGACAAGTGGGACCACCCCCTTTTTACCGTCCATCGGCAGTTCCCCTATCTGCCCGAACGCTTGCCGCAGGCGCAAATCATCCGGCCCTGCATGTCCCGGCGTGTCCGGGGACCACACACCCGCCAGTTCGAGCAACTCCGAGGGGGTCGTCTCCAGGGCGATGCACAACTGGACGAACGTGACCAGCCGCGGCTCTGTCGTCGCGCCGTTGAGCATACGGTAGAAGGTGGTGCGGTCTTGCGCCATCCCTAAAAGTGCGGCAATCTCGGCAGTCTTCAGTCCGTGCGCCTGCATCGTCTGTGCGATCGCCTGTGCGAGTGACATCAAGCCCTTCCCTCACGCGACGTCCGCGTTCCTATGCGCGGCCCCACGTTACTGCTCGCCTTCCTGCTCGCCTTCCTGCGTGCCTTGGTTCTGGCGCGTCTCATGCGGCGTCTCGCGCTGTGCTTCATCGGCGCGGCCCTCGACCGGGTGCTCCTCGGTGCCGCCGGTCCGTTTGCGTAGCACGTCCTCGACGTTGTCTGAGGCCGTGTCGTGCGGGGGCGCTGCGCCGTCGGTGTGCTGTTCGTTCATCAGGGGTTCCTTTCTCTGGATGATAGCCACGCGCACGGGCGTCAGGAGAATGGTCGTGAGGACAATACCGGCAAAATACATCACCGCATCTCTCCTGACACATCCCGGCGCTAACTAGTCGTCACCGTCTGCGCCGCTCTCTTGCCGGCTTGGATGCCCGTCGTGGTCGCCGATGTGGCGTACACGGTGATGCCGGCGAACTCCGGTTGGACGGTCGGGTAGCCCTCCATAATGACCTTATCGGCGGGGTCCGCGGCGAGGGCCTCGGCGACCTTGCGCCACTGCTTCATGCCGACGAGCACCATGTAGTCGGTCTGCGGCGACGGTGGCGCCGGGACGCCTTTCGGGAGCGAGGGCGCCTTCTCGCTGCGCATGCCGACGAGTGCGACATCGCCGCGCTCCACGATCTTGTCGGGTCGTCCAATCACTGTGAGCTTCACCGTTGTTGCCTCCCCTGCCTCACTCATGGCCGCTGTCGCTGCCGTGCCAAACGTGGCCCAGTCAAAGGGCGTCGCTCCCGCGTCCGTCGCGGGTTCAGCCCCCAGAGTGGTGCGTTGTGTTCCCTGGCTCTGTGGCGTCGTGTGCGACCAGAAAATCTTGCGCGATGCTTTCTTATCGATACCGCTGCGCATGAGGTGAAAGAACACCCCCCCTGGCGTGCGTCGCCGGCTGCCATCGGGCAACATCAGGCCGCCCGTGGCTTCAACCTCAAGCGCCTGCACGACAAATGCGCGCACGCGCTCCTCACCCAGGTTGCGCAACGCCCGCCCGATGAGCCGCTTCGGCTCGACCTCCGTTTCACCGAACCGGGTGGCGATCTCCCCGGCGATAACGTCTATCGTCGCCCTGTCCTGAATTATCATGACCATAGAATCCTCCCGCGCCTATCGTAGCACGCGGGACGCTTCCCCTAAAGAGTGTAGTGCCGCAGCGTGCCGGTCGCCGCCCCCCCCTTCTTTCTTCAAGTAGCCGTACCTCGACCACTGCGCCCGACCGTGTATGCTAGTGGCAGGGGTTTGCGCAGCGAACCTGTATACCCACTACAGGTCGCTCCAGTCGGCCCTGGGGGGCCTTCCTCCACGACCCTCCGTTCACGCCGCCCCATCGACCGCTATACGGGGCATAGTAGGGTGGTCTACCGGAAAAAGAAAGGGTGGAGCGGGCGCACTATGTACGCGATCTTACGGGTTGCCAAGCTCAAGACCATGGGCGAGATCGGGGCGTTGGGCCATCACAACGAGCGAACCCGCGACACGCCCAATGCAGACGCGGAGCGCCTGCAAGAGAACGTGCGTCTGGTCGGGTCGGGCGACTGGATGGCCGACACGCAGCGCCGCCTCGACGACGCGCCGATGATCCGCTCGGATGCCGTCCTGGGCATTGAGCACGTCATGACGGCGAGCCGCGACTTCTACGCGCAGGGCGATGAGCAGGAGCGGGCCGCGCGCCTGGTCGAGTGGACGGAGCGGAGCATGGCATGGCTGCGTGAGCGGTACGGGGATGCGAACATCGTCGCCGCCGTCCTGCACAAGGACGAGCTCACCCCGCACATCCAGGCCCTCGTCGTGCCCATTAATGACGCTGGACGCTTGAGCGCCTATACCTACACCGGTGGCCGCGAGAAGCTCGGGATGATGCAAGACAGTTATGCGCGGGCCATGGAGCCGCTTGGGTTGGAGCGCGGCGTCAAGGGCAGCGTGGCCGTCCACGAAACGATCAAGGAATGGTACGCCAAGATCGAGCAGCCGACGCCGGCGCGTGAGGTCGTGCAGGAGCACATGGCCGTCGATAAGCCGAGCCGCATCGTCGCCAACCCCGACAAGTGGGCAGCGGAGCAGCAAGAGCGCCTCGTCGAGCGCCTGGCTCCGGTGGTGGACGCCGCACTCACGAAGGCGACGTATTACGAGGGTTTGGCGGCGAAGGCCGAGGCAAACAACCTCGTGTTGCAGCAGCGAGTACGGACACTGGAGCGCGACGATACCGCGTTGCGCGAGGACTACAAGGCGCTGGCGGCACAAGTCCGGGCCATCCCGCTAGAGAGTGTCATCGAGCGCTTGGGCGGCGAGGTGGACCGCTACAACGCGCACAAGTACCATCTCGACGGCGAGCACATCAGCATCACCGGCGAACGGTTCTATAACCACGATCGGCAGCAGGGCGGCGGCGGCGCTATCGACCTCGTGATGCACGCCGCCGGCTACGACTACCGCGAGGCTGTCGCCTACTTGAGGGACACGCACGGGGCCGAGGCTGCGCTCACGGCCGCGACGTGGCACGGCGCGCGTCAGGCGCACCAGGAGGCCCAGGAGATCGTGGAGCACGCCGAGCGCCCAGCGTTCCGGGCGCCAACGCCCAACGAGGGGCGCTGGGCACAGGTGAGAAACTACCTAGTTGTAGAGCGTCAGGTCCCGGCGGCGTTGGTCGACGACCTGCACGCGCGGGGGACGATCTACGCCGATCATCGCGCCAATGCCGTCTTTCTCCGGCAGGACGCGGAGGGCCAGGCGACGGGCGCGTCGTTACGCGGGACAGCGCCGGGTTCGACGTTCAAGGTCCTGGCGGCCGGCAGCCGGCGTGACGAGGGGCACTTCGCCTTTACCGTGGGGGAGCTGCGTCAGTTCCAGGCGCCGCAGGTCTATCTCACGGAGAGCCCCATCGACGCGCTCTCACGCGCCGCGCTGTTGCTGCGCGCGGGTGAGCGTGGCGAGATGGTGTTTGCCTCGACCGATGGGCACGGCGATCTGCCCACGCGTCAGGTGGACGACGGCCTGGCGCGGCACGCGCTGATCCACTGCGGCTTTGACCGCGACGCCGGCGGCGACACGCTCTGGAAACGGGTACGGGAACGCTATCCCGACGCGGGCTCGCTCGTGCGCGACCTCCCACCCAAGGGCACGAAGGACTGGAACGACGCGCTGCGGCAGCAGATCGCGCGCCAGGTCTCCGCGACAACGCCTGCCCCTACATCAACGCCGGAGCATGAGCAGACGCCCAGCCTCCGCCACGGTGGCCGCCGCGCCCCGACTCACGATGAGCACGACGACCGCCGTCTGTAAGGGCACGGTGTGGACCTCGTGTAAGCGCCAGTTTCGATCTGTTACAAAAAGCCGGTTTACGGTGTTACAGATAGGTCGTGCTGGTCAAGGCGGTTAGAACCCCATTTTACGCTCACGGGACGCCCACTCCTTGAAAAAAAGACGGTGCGCGGGTGATACACCGTAAACCGGCTTTTTGTAACAGTTCAAAGTTGGCACTTACACCTCACGCCTGCGTGCGTGTAACCCCGTGTTGCCACCTATCAACGCGAATGAAGATAGTCTCAAAGACGCGCACCATGGCAAACACCATGACAATCCCTCTCGTCGCCCAGTAGAGGAAGATAAAGAGATTTTCGATACCGCCAAGGAGGGCCAGGCTGCGGCTCAAATCAGCGGCGGCGTGTATCCGCGCAATGTTCTTGTCGTCCGACTCGGGCTTTTTGAGGAGATCCTCACCAGTCTTGTACGCATCTATGCCGAACTGAAGTTTCTCCAGGATCGACTTCGACTGCTCAGGAAAGAAGAGGGAGACACCCCAGGCGACGATCATTATTAAAACAGGGCGAAGGAACGGGACGAGATCGATGATCTTATGCGACACACTTCTTCTCCTTTTGGTTGTGTAACCATGCCTCTTTGATGTATGGGCGAGAGATGAGGACCTCGGTCTTACGCGCCCAGCATACGCGATAAGTCCCATCGCGTCCATTAATATGCGCATCGGGTTGTAAATATGCGAAAGCGCAGGGGCAGGGCTACAGGACAGCCGCTGCATAAAGCGTTAATCGTTATCCTGTAGCCCTGCCATTACGTCAGAGGGTTAACGCGTTGCGAGCAAGAAGTCCTCGTCATGCGCGAGCGTCGCATCGGCGGACCCGTCGAGCAGGCTGATGAGCCCATCGACGCTCCCCGCCCCGCCGTCCGTCTCGCCCGTCTCGGCGCCGGGATCGCCGGCGGCCTGGGCGCTCGCGTGCGCGGAGGGCGCGGCTGTGGCCGGTGATGGCTCCGGCTCGTCGGTCAACACGCCGCCCGCCTCATCCAGCGTCGTGTCGTAGTCGTCCTCGAACGTGGGAGCCCGCAAGGGACCGTCCGGGCGCGCGGGGCCGAGAGGGGGTATCCAGCTCTCGCCCTCGGCCGGCGCGCGGTCGCTGACTTCGGGATCGCTGTCGTAGCGGCGCTGGATGAGGCGCGCTGGCGGCCGCTGGGGCATCTTCACGAGCAGTTCGTCCTCCCGGATATTCATCACCTCGTCGGGCGTCAGGAGCGCGCGCTTGGTCTCCAACTGCGACGCGCCGCCGCGGTCATAGGAAGACGGCCCCAACAAACGGGGCCGCCTTCCATTGTCCGAAAACGCGCGTTTCGGATCTTTAGAACCAGCGATCCCGCTCGCGGTTGGCGACGCGGGCCACCTCGCCCCGCGCGCGCTCAACGTCCGGGTCCAGGAGCACGTAGCGCGTCGTGCGCTCCGCATAATCGTAGACATGGCCCCGCTTGCGCTCGTCGATGGGCGCGTTGTCGCGGTCGGTTGTGGGCGATCCGTCGCCGTCTTTTCTCCGCGCGTCGCAGCGCGTGTCTTGTGTGGTGGGCGCCTGACAGAACGCGCCTGTGCAGGTTGTAGACACCGAGGATAGGCACGCCACACAAGGCCCCCGGCGGGTGGGAGAACATAGGGTCGGCGCGTACGGTTAGGCGCCTGTATCTTGTGGTTATATCGGTGCACCACCAAGAGGATGCCTCGCCCACGACACACCCCACGGTCGTCTAGTGATGGTTGGCGATGTCCTTTTGCACCACGCGCGACGAAGACGCGCGTAACCTGACGTGGCGCGCGGACGATAGATAGGTATCATGCGCGTGTGGCGACGACGTGGGAGGATGGGGGGCGATGAGAGGGCCATGGTGACGCGGGGAGAATGGGGCGAGGAGGCGCGCCTCGGGGAGGCTTTGCAGGGGGAATGGCCGCGTCTCGTCCGCCTGTGCGCACGCCTCGCCGGCGATGCGCAGGTCGCGGAGGATCTGGCGCAAGAGACGCTGGTCGAAGCGTGGCGCCATCGGGATCGGGTGTACGATCCGGACGGCCTCTCGCCCTGGCTCTCGGCGATCGCGCACAACGTCTGTCGTCGCTGGTGGCGGCGCCAGGCCGGCGTCAACGCCCACGCGGGGATGCCGACGCACAGGGGTCCCCTGGCCGAGGACGACGATACGTGGCCCGTGGACGACGCCGACCCGCTACGCGACGTGGAGCGCGATGAACTGGCGGCGGTGCTGGATCGGGCGCTCGCGCTGTTGCCGGCGGACACGCGCGCTGTCCTCGTCGCCGCGTACATCGACGACGCACCCGGCGCGGAGATCGCGGCGCGTTTAGGCGTGAGCGAGGGCGCGGTCAAGCTGCGCCTCCATCGGGGTCGCCTGGTCCTGCGTCGCGTCCTGCATACCCACATGCCCGACGAGCTGGCCGCCTACGGCCTCGCCGCCCCCGAGGATGGCGCGTGGCAGGAGACGCGCCTGTGGTGCCCGCGCTGCGGGCGGTCCCATCTGGCGGCCCGCTTCAGCCAGCGCGACGGCCTGCTGGTGCTGCGCTGCGCCCAGTGTGGCGAGGGCGAGCCGGAGGGCACGCTCGTCCACACGCGCTGGCCGGCTCTGATCGGCGGCGTCACGGGGGTCAAGGCGGCGCTCTCCCGGCTAACCCGCTGGGCCGACCCCTACTACCGCGCGGCCCTGGCGTCCCGCATCGCGCCGTGCGTCCATTGCGGCCACCCGACCCGCGTACGCCTCGCGGATGATGCCTCCTCGCGCTACTTCGCGCGCGCCGTGCGCCACGACTGCGACTGCTGCGCGGGGGCGAACTTCTATCAATCCCTCGACGGGCTCATCCTGTTCCACCCCGCGGGGCAGCGGTTCCTACGGGAGCACAAGAGGACGCGCATCCTGCCCGAGCGCATCGTCGAGGCCGAGGGCCGGCCAACCGTCGTGTGCTCCTACGACAGCCTGGGCGGCCATGCGCGTCTCGCCGGCCTGTTCGCCCTCGACACGTACGAGCTACTCGACGTGCGGGTGAGCGATGGGGCCTAGCGCCGTGGCAACCGGGGGGCGCGCGCGGGCGCCGCTGGCCGCGCTCCTGTTGGCCAACGCTGTCTCCCTCGTCGGCACTGTGCTCACCTCCATCACCGTGCCCTGGTTCGTGCTCCAGACAACCGGCAGCGCGACCCAGACAGGCGTGACCGCCTTTTTCACCGCCCTGCCGACCGTCGTGTCCTCCTTCTTTGGGGGGGCGTTGGTCGACCGGCTCGGCTTCCGGCGCATGAGTATCGTCGCCGATCTGACGAGCGGCGTGGCGGTCGCCGCCATCCCCGTGTTGTACCACGCGGTGGGGCTCGCCTTCTGGCAGCTGCTGGCGTTGGTGTTCCTGCGCGGGCTCTGCGCCGCGCCCGGCGACACGGCGCGTGGGGCGATGGTGCCGGACGTGGCCGCCCTGGCGGGCCTGCGCCTCGAACGTGCGACTGGGGCCTTCGAGGCGATCGACCGCGGGGCGGTGTTAGTCGGCGCGCCCCTAGCCGGCGTGCTCATCGGCCTCCTCTCGCCCAGCACCGTGCTCTGGGGCGACGCGGCGAGCTTCCTGGTGTCCGCCGCGCTCGTCGCAGCCCTGGTCCCGGCCCTCACCGCACCACCAGCGGAGGAAACACCGCGCCGCTACGTGGCGCAGGTGGCCGAAGGGCTCCGCTACATCCGGGGCGACCGGCTCGTCCGCGCCATCGTCGCGACGGTGCTCGTCACCAATCTCCTCGACGCCGCGCTCGGCTCCGTGGTGATCCCCGTGTACGTCAAGCGCACCTTCGGCAGCGCCCTCGCCCTCGGCGTGATCAGCGCGGCCTTCGGCGCCGGCGCGGTGGTCGGCACCGCGCTGTTCCTCGCCTGGGGGCACAGGCTGCCGAAACGCGCCACCCTGGCCGTCGCGTTTACGCTCGTGGGGCTGCGGGCGTGGGTCCTGGCGCCGTCCCCCCCGCTACGCCTCATCCTGGTGGCGATGGTGGCGCTCGGCGTGGCCGTGGCGCCGGTCAACCCACTACTCCTAACCGCGACCTACCGACGGATACCACCGGAGCTGCGAGCGCGGGTCCTCGGGGCGCTCACGGCCGGCGTCTTCACCGGCATCCCCCTCGGCGGCCTGCTCGGCGGCTATCTCATCGCGGTGATCGGTTTGCGGCCCACGCTCCTGCTCATCGGGGCGTGCTACATTCTCACGACGCTCAGTCTCCTCGTCAACCCGGCTATCCGGGAGATGGACACACCCGCAGCGATAGACTCGGCGTGACTGTGTAGGCTGATGGGTTGTCGCCGCCGCGGGCTTCGCGCCCGTCCTCACGCCTCGACCTTTCTCAGCGGCCACAGGTCCCTCCCTTTAATCCGGGGACGCACGTTTCCACTTTTTCCCGCGCGGCGCCGCGCGCCGTGTGTGGTAGCAACTCCCCAGGACCCAACCATCTGGGTAACCTGTGCGGCCACGTCTGCGACTATCTATTGAGTGATCGCGCGGCATTCTCTACAGCCGAGAAACGCGCATCCAGCAGCGACGACATACCGCGTGCTCAACGCTTTGTGGGCCAGATCGGTACACCGCTTTGTCGTAGTAACGGAACAAAACCAACGTTTAGCCCGCTTGAATGGAAGCGCGTGGTTGTGGCACCCTATTATCGGAAGCACTTTCAGATCGCTAACGGCCTTCCATGAGCGCATTATCAGAAGCGCAGTAGGGTTGGGGCTGCT
>JAABUJ010002513.1_pt1 | contig 22560 bp, 23 predicted proteins | sample 5559131 | NCBI WGS metagenome assembly JAABUJ01 (sample SAMN10711875, study PRJNA513366) | rock metagenome | isolation source: Antarctica rocks | place: Antarctica: Victoria Land, Mt New Zealand nord | collected 2016-01-07
GCGGGAAGGCTGGTGCTGGAGAGGCGCAAGACGGCAGGGCTCCGGAGGGCTCTCTGAGAGGGTGTCGCGATCACAGCACGCTGGCAGACATTGCGCGAGAGGCGGATTATCTAGGAGGTGTGCCCCTGATCAGGTCCGAGAACTCGACTTGGCACTCACGCACGCGGCTGAAAATGACGTCGGGATCTTCATTGTGCCCAGCTAGGGTCAGATATGTGTTTTGGTCGTCGTACCGGTCGTAGACGATCCAGTCCCCGGTGAGCTTCTGATGTCGCGCCTGGTCGTCCATGCCGCTGTGCACGAACGTGGTGGCCAGCAGCTTGGACTTCTCCTCAATCGACGTCGTGTCGTCGCTCATCACCGATCGGAGCATTCCGTTTAGCGCCTTCTTGCCCCAGCGATTTTTCACGACCTGCGCGACGTGGCGCCCCTCCGAGAAATGCTTGTGCCAGAGCCCAGCAAGCGGCGGGTGAAGGAACTTCGTCGCTGGCTTAGTCCGCGTGGGTCGATGGACGGGCGCGCCTTCCAGCCCAGCGATCTCGTTGATGGGATTGAACGGGTTTAAGGGCGCCCGCAATGTGAGGAACGCCATCTGCCAGACCAGCGTGATGGAGAAGCGGCCGGTGACCATAGTGCGGGTCAGGCGGTCGTGAAGCACGCGGCCGATCGCCTCCATCTCGGCAGGATTGATAGATCCCGTTTCCAGTGCGGTCACCGGCACCGCCTCGGGTAGACCAATAACCCGTTGATCATGTCGTCCAGCCCGCACGATGGATCACGCACCGACCTGTTCTGCGGGCGGAACGAGCGTCGCCGACAGCTTCACCCCGAGCGCGCCGAGGATGTTCAGGACCGTGCTCAGCTTCGGATCGCCGTCCGGCGCGAGGGCCTTGTAGACCCCTTCCCGCGTCACGCCGGCGTCGGCCGCGACCCGACCCATCCCGCGGGCACGAGCCACGATGTTGAGGGCATGGCGGATTGTGTCGCTGTCGCCGGTGGCGAACGCCTCGGCCACGATCTCGGCTTGGTCCTGGGGATCGGTGAGATACTTCGCGGTGTCGAAGGGTACGGTCTCAAGGGGCATTGGAATAACAGTCAACAGGATTGCCCGGGGGCTCGGGCTGCGAGAGGCGGATCGATTCTCACATCTCGAGCACCATTGATTGAGCCTTGGCGATGTCGCGCGCTTGGCTGCCCTTGTCGCCACCGCAGAGCAGGATGACGATCTCGGCGCCGCGGCGGGTGAAGTAAATTCGGTAGCCCGGACCGTAGTCGACGCGGATCTCGCTCACCCCGCCCCCGACCGACTTGGCGTTGCCGAACAGGCCGAGCTCGACCCGCGCGATGCGCTTGGTGATGCGGCTGCGCGCGGTGTCGTCGGCCAAGTCTTCGAGCCAGGCAACGAAGGTGGGGGTGGAGACGATATCGGCCATGCGTGAACCGTAGTTCACAGTTGCAGCGATTGTCAACTATGGTTCACACGCTCCGGCTGTTCAGCTTCGCCGAGTTGACGAAGCCGCTTCACGCTGACCGCGCTATCCCTTGCTGGCCTTGCGCGCCGTGGCGCACCGTTCCGCGTGCCGGATCTCGTTCGCCAGCGCGGCCAAGATCCGCAACGGGTGCATCCCGGTCGCTTGAAGCTTCTGTACGAGGTCGCCCATGTGTCGGCTCAGGCCCGCGACGCGCTGCAGCTCGCGGAGGCCGCGATGGTTTCCGGGTCGCGCCCGTACCGCCTGTCCAGGTCGGCTTGCATGGCCTTTCCCGATCGGGAGCGGGGCCAGTAGACCCGGAAGGCCGGCCCCATGCCGTTGCCGCTATATCTGCCCATAGGACTGCTCCTGTAAGCCGGGTGTCCTTCGGATTGAGGGACAGATCTCCCGGCACGATGTAGCCAACCAGCATGTGCGGAAAACCTCATCTCAGGGGTTCTCACACACTGGACCATTCCGACACGGTTTGTCGTGCATGTTTCAGCCCAAATCGGGCCGTTTCCGGTTGCGGTTGGAGGGCCTACGGAAATCACCTGTTTGCCGTCGCCCGGCCGGTGCACCCCGAACGGGCAGAATGGCCCGTAACGCTCACTCCCGGAGCTTCGGGGCAGCCCCGTTCCGGCTTTGTCCGCTTATGCGTACCAGAAGGCCGTTTCGTTAGTTCCGGCCATGCGGGCGCTGTCGATATCGCCAACCTTGAGATGGACGATCTCCGACACCCGCAGGCCGCAGCCGTAGGCGACGCTCAGTGCCGCCTGATACTTCAGCCCCGGCGCGCAGCCGAGAAGCCGCGCCACCTCCTCGGTGCTCAGCACGACGGGAAGACGCTCGGGCGACGGCGTCGCGGCCAGGCACGTGCCGAAGCCGACGCGGCCGAGCGTGACCCCGAAGAAGAAGCGCAGGGCCGACACCGTGGCGTTCATCGTGCCGGGCGAGGCGCCCTCGGCCGCCATGTGCAGCTGGAAGCGACGAAGACCCTCAGGCTCGGCCAATTCCGGCGAACGACGGAGGAAAACCGTGAAGGCTCTGACGTTTCTGATGTAATCGGACTGCGTCTTCGGCGTGAAATGCCGGATAGCCATGTCCTCGATCATGCGGCGGCGCAGCGGGCTGACGGTGTCCTGGTTGGTGCTCATGGGGTGCTCCTGTCTGAAACGGGGTTGACCCCACGATCTTCAGACAGGCCCCACGGACCCGATATCTCAGCCTCGCGGCTGCAGAACGCTCCTACCGCGGGAGCGGTTTAGTTCTTCGACCAACCACGGACCTTCACCGGTCCGCTTCGTCATCGAAGGCGACGTCAAGGGCTGCTTCGACGCCATCGACCATCACCTGCTGATGGAGCGCGTGCGCCGCCGTGTTCAGGACCGCAAGGTCCTGCGGCTCGTGCTCGCCTTCCTGAAAGCGGGGATCATGGTCGAGGGCTCCGTCCAACACCCGGTCACTGGGACGCCGCAAGGCGGTGTGCTGTCGCCGTTGCTGGCCAACGTCTTCTTGACAGCCATCGACGAACGATACCGGCGCTGGACGCCCGCGCCCCGTGAACGACTTCAGAACTCGGCTGACCGTCGCCTCTATGATCGGCGGCGCGGTCGACCGACGTTCCGGATCGTCCGGTACGCGGATGACTTCGTCATCCTCGTGGCCGGGACAAGGGACGAGGCTATCGCGGAGCGTGACGCCTTGGCGGTGTTCCTCGAAAGGGAACTCCGCCTCGAGCTGTCGAAGGAGAAAACCTTGGTGACGGCGGTGGAGGAAGGCTTCGACTTCCTCGGCTACCGCGTCGCGCAGACGACGGCGCTCCGAACAGGGCGCGCCGTTGGAAACCTCTACATCCCGAAACAGAAGATGCAGAGATTGCGCGACAACATCAAGGCGAGGACTGCCCGGTCGAGCATCGCCCGGACCCTCTCCTCGCTCATCGACGAGCTCAACCCGCTGATCCGGGGCTGGCGAAACTACTATCGCCACGCCACGGAGGCAACCCACGAGTTCTACAAGCTGGACTGGTGGCTGTCGGGGCGGGTGTACCGCTGGCTGAACAAGAAGCACCGAGGCCGGAACTGGAGCAGTCTCCAGCGAAGGTATCGGCATCCGGCGCCCGACACCCGCACCAGGATGTGGGGCGAAGGCTCAAGGCGACTTGTTCGCTTCGTGGACGGCGGCGCGTCGCGATATCGGCTCCATGGCTCCATGATCGACAACGGTTGGAGCGGGTCCGCCGTCGGCATGCGTCCTGAAGACGCAAAAGCCTACTGGCGGTCGCTGAACAACCTGACCAGCTTGAACCCACCCATGGCGAGTGCCGTGCCATAGAGAGCCGGATGCGGGGAAACTCGCACGTCCGGTTCGGCGAGAGGCGCGCGGAAACCGACCGCCGCCAGGCGGCAAGGCGTCGCGCGCCTACTCTACCTGTCTGTCTCTCAAAGCCGTCCAGCCGGCCTTGATGGCGATCGACAGGCCGGGGGGCGGGCGGCCCGCACCCGTCAGGGTCGAAGCGCAGCGGAGAACGGCAGGCAGGCGGCTATTTTGACCCGCGAGGAATGACGGAGGCGAAGCCGAAGGCAGGGGAAAATAGCGGCAGGCCGCCGTTGCGGAGCCGAACGAGGGGCCTCGGCCCCGACCCCTCGGCCAGATCAGCCCATCAAAGGACGCCAGGACGGACCTCAAGACAGACACACGAGAGAGAACCAGGCGCAACCCTCGACACCCGCCCCGACCAGGCTCCACTAAGCCGGACCGAACCGCCTGGCCGCTTCACGTCCGTCGAGACCCCGGGCACCGAGGAGCACGCCACTGCCGATCGCTCTGAGGGCTTTCGGGGGCTCCCCGGCCGCCAACCCGCCAACAGCGGCCGCAACACCCCGGACCGACCATCTTCCCCCCGCCCTTATCCGAGCACCCCGACCTGAGCACGCCGGCACAGACCGAAGCCCCCGCCCGAGCCGGACAACGGCGGTGACCCCAGCCCACCGCACGGACCCAAGCCAGTGGCCCACCGATCCGCGCACCTACCCGGAGCAAGCTCGAACCCGCCAATCGCAACATCGACATGGCAAAAGCCAACACTCGGGTGCCACGAGCCCGGAAGCGCGCCCTAGGCCCTCCTGCCAGCGAAGGCGTACTTAAACTGAGGCTGGGTGCAGCCCTCAGCGGGAGGTCGGCTCCCGCGTGAACCCGTCCTCTAGACTCCGAAGTCTCCTCGACTACGCTCGCGCCACCGGGCGTGACCCGCAGGGCCGAGACGCCCAAGGCGGCTCGGGGAGGGGCGAAAACGCCCCGAGTAGCACGGGATCGCGGGCGTAGCCCGCCGAGGCGCCCGGAACGAGCGCTTGGTGCGCACAAAACTTGAGTGCTCACGTCATATCAACGCGGAATACGCGAGAGTTCCCCATCCTCGACCAGCTCTGACCTACCGAGAGTATCCTCTTTCATCGGCTGGTCTGAAGCCTAAACACGTTTCGGAAAGGGACGAGCCTAGTCAGTGGTTCAAATCGAAGGCCTGGTACCTATGCTGAAGGTCAGCTCGGAGTGGTTTCTGCACGGTCAGGTGTGGTTGCGGCGAGCTCCTCGCTCCTGTAATGCTCGTCGGGCTATGGAGGGCGACAGAATGCGGCTGTCATGGGTTGCAGGCATACTCGCACTTGCCGTCGTATCGTCCGAAGGATCAGCGGCCCCAAGTTGTCCCGCCGGATATCAGCCCAGAGGCGAAATTTGCCTCGGCCAGCTAATGAGCGAGTATCTCGCCTGCGTCGACTCCACTGGCGGGAATAAACAAGAATTATACGATACAATCGCTTCCACAATAAAGACCGTAGGCAAAGGTGACGTGTCTGCTAAAGGTAGCGGCTTCGTCATAAATGGCGGCGGTACTGCCAATATTGATAAAAATACTGAAGAAGACATACAGAAGACGCTAGCTACTAAATTCTTTGGCGGCGGGCCAGATGTATGCTTAAAAGTTCCAGATGTATGCTTAAAAGTTCTAGATAAAATAGCCCCCGCTGCGACCCCACCGATCGAACCGCCTAAACCAGTACCTACACCACCTGTGACAGTTACGTATAGGATCTGCGCTGGAGAGTATGAACGCGCCTGCCAGCCACACGACGTATATCTTTACTGCTATTCTGACGTTAATTCATGGGCGCGGCAAAAGTGTTCGTCTCATTCTGTTTCCCGCTACAATACCTACGGCGGCAACAAATGCGGCTATGGAATGGATTTAGTCACATGTGTTGGCCCGAAGTAGGGTTAATATTTCGCGAAGCAAGAACGGTTCCACACCGAGCGGAGTCGTTTTGTATTAGCGTCGCCGATCTATATTTCCTGACTTCGGCATCAGCGCCAAAAGGTTCTTGTCGCGCCACAAGCGGTCATTCCCTAGGGCGTCCGGGCATGGCTGCAACGCGTCGAGAGCGGCCTCATCTCTGGGTAGATCAGAGATGGATCATTAGGCGAGCCCGAATCGGCGCCTAAGCGCCGCCTCGCTCGCGGTCGAACCGCATCACCGGGATGCCGAGCTTGCGGGCCTTGTCGGCCAGGTTGCCGCTGACCCCGTTGCCGGGAAAGACCACGACCCCGGTCGGCATGGCCTCGAGCATCTTGTCGTTGCGCTTGAAGGGCGCTGCATTCTTGTGCTTGGCCCAGTCCGGCTTGAACACGACCTGCGGCACATGCCGCGTGTCGGCCCATTTCGAGGCGATCAGCTCGGCGCCTTTGGGCGATCCGCCGTGAAACAGAACCATGTCGCCGTGCTTGGCGCGGACCCGGTCGAGGGCGGACCAGATGCGGTCGACGTCATTGCACTCGGCCCCGCCTGTGAAGGCCACCCGCGTGCCGACCGGCACGAGCACCTGCGCCTCCGCCCGTCGGCTGGCGTTGATGAAATCCCGGCTATCGATCATCGCAGCCGTGAGCGCGCGGTGATTGACGAGCGAGCCTGTACGCGGCCGCCAGGCCGAACCGGTGTGGGTCTCGAAGAGTTCAGCGGCATGGTCGCGAAAGAACTCGAAGGCGTTGCGGCGTTCGACGAGCGTCATTCCCTGCGCGATCAGCCGTTCCAGCTCGACCGATTTCACCTCCGAGCCGTCCTGCTCGAACTGCGCGCGACGTTGCGCGTGCTCGTTGTCGTCGAGCTCCCGACCGATCCGGTCGAGCCGGCGGTGGAACAGGTTGACGGCGGACCAGAGGAGATCGGGGAGGTCATCCTCAAGCCGCGTGTCGACCAGCATGGCGACCAGTGCGTCGAAGCTGTCGTAGAGCAGCCCTTGGGCCATCTCCGGGTCGGGGAGGGGACGCGGGTCGGGCTCGTCCTGAAACGGGCGGTAACCGTGCAGCTGAAGAGCGTCCAGAAGGTGAGCGGTGGGTGAAGCGGCCTCCGTCTCGGACAGCTCTGCCTGGGGGAAGGGGGTCTCGTCGAGCATCTCTGTTCTCCTCCGAAGCGGGTCGACCGCGCCATCGCGGCCTTCGCGGGCGATGGACAGCCGGAGGCGGGAGCGGGGTTGCATCCCTCTTGGGACCGCAGCGCAGCGGAGGACGGCGGTCGGCGGCTATTTTGCTTCGCGATGCAAAGCCGAAGGCGGCGGAAAATAGCCGCCGACCGCCGTTGCGACCCCGCTTAGGGCGGCTGTTGCCGCACGACGCTTCCGGCCCGATCGCCCCTCGAGAAGGCCGGGGCGCGGTCCTCTCCCGACCAAGCAGGAGAACAACGCTCGATCTCAAGCCGATTCCCGCTTGGAGCGGATCCGGCCGGATCAGGCCGCCTCTCGCTCATTGCCGGGTGCCTCTGGTGCAAACCGCGCCTGGTCGTCCGGCGCAAGCTGGCGTGCGATCCTGCTTCTCAACGCCTCTCGCCCAAGCCGTTGCAAGTCGACATTGAAGTCCGCGTAGGCCGGCAACAGGGTGCGGAACTCGATGGTGCGATCTCGCTGTCGGACCCGAAGCCGGGCGTCGGCCCGGCGCCCCTCCGGATCCTTGTCTCGGGCGACATAGACGCGCCGAAGACCTTCGGGCAGTTCGAGTGCCGCGAGATGGTTGGCGGAGAGGCCGGCGAGGACCGGCATCGCGGGCAGGGCGGTGCGCAGTGACAGCATGGTCTCGATCCCCTCGCCGACGGCCAGCACCTCGCCCACGAGCCCGAGGCGAACGCCGCCTCCGAGCTGAGATCCAAGCGACCGGCGCGGATCGGCAACCGGCGCCTTGCTCCGGCCGTCCCGGTCGAGCCAGATGCGATGGACAGCCACGATGTTGCCAGCCGGGTCGGTGATCGCGGCGAGCAGCGCCGGCCAGGTCTTCGGCTCACGATCGTCGGTGTCCCGGTAGTAGCAGGCGGGATGGAAGCGGAGGCTCCAGAGCTGGTCGAGCGATGCCGTGATGCCACGCTCCCGCAGATAGATCTGCGCCAGCGTGCCTCCGATGGGAAGCGCCGCCGCAAAAAGCCGGCGGGCCGCATCGGGCGAGTTGCGCGGGGCAGGCTTACGCGGCCCAGTCGGATGCGGTTCAGGTCGAGCCAGGCTCAGGAAGGAGCGAGCTTCCTCGAGCGCATTTTTGAGCGTGCTGCAGCCGCACTGCAGGCGAATGATGTCGAGCAGGTCGCCGTGCTCGGCCGTTGCGGCATCACACCATTTCCCGGCCGCACCTGCACCGGAACTCGGGCCTGTTAGACGGACGTAGAGCGAGCGCCCGCGGCTGTTCCGGACGTCGCCGACGATCCAGTAGCGGCCGGACCGACGGCCGCTCGACAGATATCGCCGGCAGACCGATTCGGCGCGTTCGCCGAGCTGCCGCGCGATCTCGGACGCAGGGGAGGGGAGGGAAGCCATGACCGCATCCTCACAACTTCACGTCGGCCGTGGCCGCACGCGGACTGACGCGGACGATCGGATGCCGCTCGACGAGTTGCTGAAGGATCGCGGGACCGCGCTCGCCCGTCGGCACGAACAGCCGGAGCTTCCAGCTGATGATCTCGGAGATGAGCCCTATCGCCTTCAGCCGGTCGACCACTCCGTCCGAGAAGCCCGCGAGTTCGACTCGCACGCCACCCATGACCGTGACGCGCCGAACCGTCAGTCCATCGCCAAGGTGCAGGACCGAGCCCTTGTCGAACACCTCGGCCCAGCCGTCGCCCGAGGCAAGGGTCGGCGTGTCGGACCCGAGCGCCTGTGCCACCCAGGCCGGCGAGACCTGGCGGCCGATGATTCTTTCGCCGTCGTCAGTCTGAAGCCGGTAGACGCGGCAGCCCTCGTCGGGAAGCCTTCGCCAGATCGGCAGCAATAGGCCGGTCACGATGTACAGCGTGCTTTCGGTGAACTCCGGAAGCTCGGCGAATTCGGCTTCCCAAGCGATGACGAAAGCGTCCTCAACAGCCTCTTCCCAGGAGGTGGCCTCGAGCATGGCGGCCGCCATGGACGTACGCTCCATCGGACGCAAGAGGCGGATGCGGCGCTCGACCTGGCCGTCATCGAGCACGAGGCTCGCCGCCGGGACCTGCACGGCCGCCCGGTGCGACTTGGCGTTGACCAGCAGCCGGCTGCCGCGCTCATGGGCGCGCTCCAGGGCCTCAGACAGCGAGAGAGGGTCGTTCCGGTCGCGCCGCAGTAGCGTGAACACTTGGGTTTCGGCGCCGGTGACGGGGTGGGTGTAGATCGTGCGCCGCTCCGTGATCCGGAGGCTCTCCGCCTTGATCGTTTCCACGCCGCGATCGTAGGTGCCGGACGCGATTGCCCCCTCGATCTTCGCCCGCAGCAAACCGTCGAACACGTCGAACACGCTGTTCTGCAGGCTGATGGTGAGCGCGAGCAGCCGATTGAGGAACTGCGTGATCGGCGGCAGATCCTCCTTCAGCGAACCGTCGCGATCCGTGAGCGAGAGACCCGTGGCGCCCTCGAAGCGCTGGAGCGAGCAGCCCTCGACCTTGCCGGCATAGAGCAGCATGTAGAGCTGACGCAGAGCCGCCCGCGCATAGATACTCTCCAGATTGTCGTCGGCCCGGAACAGGCCCTGCCCGCCGGTCTGGCGTTGGCCCCGGGTGATCGCGCCCAAAGTGTCTAGTCGGCGCGCGATGGTGGAAAGGAAGCGCTTCTCCGCCTTCACGTCGGTGGCGATCGGCCGGAACAGCGGCGGCTGCGCCTGGTTGGTGCGGTTCGTCCGCCCGAGCCCCTGGATGGCCGCGTCGGCTTTCCAGCCCGCCTCCAGTAGGTAGTGGACGCGCAGGCGCCGGTTGTTGGCGCCGAGGTCGGCGTGATAGCTGCGGCCGGTGCCCCCCGCCTCCGAGAACACCAGGATGCGCTTGTCGTCGTCCTGAAAGGCCGAGGTCTCGGCGAGGTTGGCAGAGCCCGCCCGGCTCTCGACCGCGAGACGCATCTCGCCGTCCGACCCGAGCTTCCTGACGATGCGGCGCGAGCGACCGGTGACCTCGGCCACGTTCTCGGTCCCGAAGCGCTGGACGATCTGGTCGAGCGCGCCCGGGACGGGCGGAAGCGCGGCGAGGTGTTCGATCAGCCGGTCGCGCCTTTCGAGCGCCTCGCGGCACTGCACCGGCTGGCCGTCGCGGTAGACCGGCCGGGAGGCCAGGTTGCCCTCGCCGTCCGTGAACTCCTCGAACAGCTGCGTGGGGAACGAGTGCGCCAGATAATCGAGGACATACTCCCGCGGGGTGATGTCGATCGAAATGTCGCCCCACTCATCGGTCGGGATCTCGGCCAAACGGCGCTCCATCAGCGCCTCGCCCGTCGAGACGATCTGGACGACGCAGGCATGGCCTTGGCTGAGGTCCTGCTCGATGCTGCGGATCAGGGTCGACGTCTTCATCGCCGTGATCAGGTGATTGAAGAAGCGCTGCTTGGCGCCCTCGAAGGCCGAGCGCGCCGCCGCCTTGGCCTGGCGGTTCAGCGTGCCTTGGGCGCCGGTGATGTTCGTCGCTTCCATGGCGGCGGACAGGTTGTTGTGGATGACCTCGAAGGCGCCGGCATAGGCATCGTAGACGCGCGTCTGCTCTGGGGTGAGCGCGTGCTCGACCAGCTCGTATTCGACACCCTCGTAGGAAAGAGAGCGGGCAGTGTAGAGGCCGAGGCTTTTCAAGTCGCGCGCCAGCACCTCCATGGCGGCGACGCCGCCCGCCTCGATCGCCTCGACGAATTCCGCCCGCGTCGCGAACGGAAAGTCCTCGCCGCCCCAAAGGCCGAGCCGCTGGGCGTAGGCGAGGTTGTGGACCGTCGTGGCGCCGGTCGCCGAGACGTAGAGCACGCGGGCGTCAGGCAGCGCGTGCTGCAAGCGCAGCCCCGCGCGGCCCTGCTGCGAGGGCGCGGTGTCGCCGCGCTCGCTCTTCGAGCCTGCGGCGTTCTGCATGGCGTGGCTCTCGTCGAAGACGATGACGCCATCGAAGTCGGCGCCGAGCCAGTCCAGGATCTGCTGCAGCCTCGAGCAGCGTTCCTCTCGCGCGTCCGAGCGAAGCGTGGCGTAGGTCGTGAACAGGATGGCCTCGTCGAGGCGGATGGGCGCGCCTTGGCGGAAGCGCGACAGCGGCTGGATCAGCAGGCGCTCCTGGCCGAGCGCCGCCCAGTCGCGCTGGGCGTCCTCGATGAGCGTATCGGACTTCGACACCCAGACCGCGCGGCGGCGTCCTTTGAGCCAGTTGTCCAGGATAATGCCGGCAACCTGCCGGCCCTTGCCCGCACCGGTGCCGTCACCCAGCATGAACCCGCGCCGGAAGCGGACCGCAGCTTCGGCGTCATCCGCTGCTGCCGACATCTGGTCGAAGGTCGCGTCGATCAGCCACGAACCAGCGAGCTGGCCGGAATGGGCCTCGCCCGCATAGATCACCGTTTCGAGCTGTGCTTCGGACAGGAGTCCGTCCGCGACAAGCCCGGCCGGCAGGTGCGGCCGGTAACTCGGCTTCGGGGGCGCGACCGAGGCCATCGCGGCAGACTGGACCAGCGGGGTCGGATGCGCGGCCGTGCCCGGGATACGGACCGACTGGAGCGTGTAGGGCTCGTAGAGTGCCTCGGTGATCGGCCGTCCTTCGGCCGGCGCCCAGTCGCAGGTCTCGTAGGCGAGCTCGGTTCCATCGGCGGCAACGGGCGCGAACGGACGCGCCTTGCGCGCCGGTGGATGCTTAACCGCCGAAGCGAGCTTGCGGAAGGTCGAGATGGCGCTTGTCCCGAGGGGCGTGATCGCGGCGCGCGGCGGCACATGCTCCGCGACCCATCGGAGCAGCGTTGCCGCATCCGGCGCTGTGCCGAGCGAGGCCGGGAACAGGCACGGATCGGCCGCGGGCACGCGGTCGATCACGGTCAGCCGAGTCTCCGTGGTCGTGCCGTGCCGGGCATAGACGCGGCCGTCGATCGCGGCGCCGAACACGACGCGTCCGTGCTCCTGCAGTCGCACGAAAGCATCACGCCAGGACGGGTGGTCGGGCGAGAGGTTTGCGCCGGTGATCGCCACCAGGCGCCCGCCATCCGCGAGCCGGGCGAGCACCGAGCCGACGTGGCGAAGCGCAGCGTTCGCCACGCGTCCCTCGACATGGGCTCCGGCCGAGAAAGGCGGGTTCATCAGCACGACCGTGGGCCGGACGGAATGATCCAGCAGGTCGTGTATGTGCGCCGCGTCGTGACGCGAGACGGTTGCCGCGGGAAACAGGAGATCGAGCAGGTCGGCGCGCGTCTGACCGAATTCGTTCAACGCGAGCGCTGCGCCTGCGAGTTCGGCAAAGATGGCGAGAAGGCCGGTGCCGGCAGACGGCTCCAGCACGAAATCCTTGTGCGAGATCGCTGCCGCCTGGGCGGCCACAAAGGCGAGCGGAATCGGGGTCGAGAACTGCTGGAGCGTCTGGCTCTCCTCCGAGCGCCGGGTGTGGGTCGGAACGAGCGCGGCGACTTTTTCGAGCATGGCGAGTCGTGGGGCCGCGGCCCGGGCGCGCATTGCCGGTCCGAACCGACGCAAGAAGATGAGCTGCGCGGCCTCGCAAGCCTCGTAAGCGTCTTTCCACACCCAAGCGCCTTCAGCGTCGGAAGCGCCGAATGCGTCCACCATGGCGGCGCGGAGCGTGGCGGCCTCGATCGCTCGGCCGCTCTCGAGCGAGGCCGAAAGCGCGCGAGCGGAGCGGAGGAGGGCTGGGGCGCGCTCCGAGGAAGTGATCGGCAACGAAAATGCGGGCGCGGCAGATACCGCCACAGCGGAGGAGATGGACATGAGACTGATCCGGGAGAGCGGGACGGGTCGGGCCGGCGGGCACTCTCTCGACCCTGCTCCGGCTCGCCTCGTCTCGGCCGTCCTCTCCCTCTCGATAGCCTCCAAGAAAAGAGGCCCGACGCAGCGCGCCGGGCCTCGGGGTGTCTCTACAGGGCAGAACCAGTCAGCGATTCGGATGCAGAGCCGCCCTCGCGACGGCGAATCCGAGGGAAAGATCACTCGGCGGCTATGGCCCGCGCCGGATCGAGCTCCGGTTCCTCTCCAACCTCCGCCAGGAAGGCCGGCAGATCGTTCGGGTCGACCGCCCCCTCTGCCCCGAACGCCGGGTCCTGCACGGGCGCGAAGGGAAGGGGAGGGGACTCGAGACCTGGCGTACGCAGCGTCTCGGGGACCCAGCCCGTGCTCTCAAGGAGCCGCTCGGCTTCCTGGGCCATGTCGTTCTTCTTCAGGTGATCGATAAGCTGCGCGGCCTGCTCGCCCTTGGCCTCGCGCACCGCCTCCAGGATCCGAGCCTTGGTGACGCGGCCGAGGTAATTGTCGGCGGTCGGGACCCAGCCTGCTTCGGCCATGTCGAGGCGTACGGCCTTGGCCAGCCGGTCCGCCTGCGCGAGGCGGCTTTGGAGCCCGTGCCGCGACACTCCGGTACCGCCATAGCGGTCGATCTTCTCGACCAGGGCATTGACGCCGAAGCTGACGCAGTGCGCCAGGAGCGCGAGACGGCTGGCCTGGTCGAGCGCATCGATCCAGTTCCACAGCGCTTGGTCGTCGCCGACCGGCATGTCGGCAGCCCAGGCTTTTTGGCGCTCATCGACCGCCCGCGCCGACGGGCTGTCCTTCAGGTCTGTCGCCTGGGCCGGAAAGAACACATGCCGGACCGAAGCCTCCAGGCACCCGCCAGGAATGGACGTGCGCGCGAAGTTATCGACGACGAGCTTGTGGAGAAGCGCGGTCAAGGCGACGTGAGGATCATTCGCCAATGCATCGCGCAGCGCGAGCGTCCGATGGGCGGTCAGTTCCATCATCAGCCGTTCGGGCAGAGGCTTCAGACCCTCGTCTTCCTCAGCCGGCTCGGGCTCGCTCGCACCGGCGATGGTGATGACCGCGCGTTGAGCCGCAGGCGGCGTGCCAACGTCGGCGCCGGAGGTCGCCGTCTCGTCCTCACCGGGTACGCCGGCCGGGACCTCAGGCTCGACCGACGCCTCGTCCTCGGGCCGGACAAAGCCGCGCTCGACCTTCGGACTGCCCGAACCGTCGATGCTAACGAAGGCGCCGGCGCGGGCCACCTCGGCCGGCTCGAAGCTCGGTGGCCGGTTGTGCAAGACGTCGAGCGCGGTCTCGATCTCGCCAAGGCGCCGGTCGACCTCCTCCGGGAGGTCTTCGGCCGAGTCGGCGTACTGCTGCTCGAGCGCTGCGTACTCGGTCTGGAGCGCGTCGTAACTCGCCTGCTCGTCCTCGGTGAGCACCGGCCCCGTCGCCTTGAGGCGGCGCAGACCCGCGCTGTGGCCGTAAGCGAAGTCGACCGCGACCTCGATCCACTTCCACCCTTCGGCGGCGATCCCCTGCGCCTCCGCCTGCAGCTTCTCGATAGCGAGACGGTCCAGGAGCACCGAGTCCTGGAGCCAGCCGCCGTCATCGTGCTGGAACAGGTCGCGCAGCACCACGCCGCCGACCGCCTCGTAGGCCTCAAGCCCGACGAACTGGGCACGCTTGTCGGACGCGCGCACCGCGCCTTCGGTCAGCATGCGCCGGATCTGATAGGCTTCCCTAAAAGGCGAGCGCGCGAGCGCCTCCCAGACCTGCTCCTGACGTGCGTGATCGCCCGTGACGCTGAAGGCCATGAGCTGCTCCAGCTTCATGCCGTCCTCGGCGTAGATGTCGAGGAGTTTAGGGCTGACCGCCGCCAATCGCAGGCGCTGCTTCACCACGGCCGGGGTGACGAAGAAGCGGGCCGCGATCTCCTCTTCTCCCTGGCCCTGCTCGCGCAGGGTCTGGAAGGCGCGGAACTGGTCGAGAGGATGGAGCGAGACGCGCTCGTCGTTCTCGACGAACGAGTCCTCTGCGGCCGAAACGACGTCGTCGGCCGCCTTGACAACGCAGGGGACCGGCGCGGTCTTGCCGAGGCGCTTCTGCTTCACCAGCAGCTCGAGGGCGCGATAGCGCCGGCCGCCGGCCGGTACCTCGAACATGCCGGTCTCCTGGCCGTCGCCGTCGAGGACGGGCCGGACGCTGAGGCTCTGGATGAGGTTGCGGCGCGCGATGCTTTCGGCGAGCTGCTCGATCGAGACACCCGCCTTCACGCGCCGGACGTTCGATTGGGACAGGACGAGCTTGTTGAACGGGATGTCCCGCGACGCGCTCAGGACGATCTTCTGGACTTGTGCCATGACGGTTCTCCGCGACGGGCCGGCCGAGAGCCTTTCTCTCGACCTATCGACCCGACACCAACACCCACTCCGTCCTCTTTCTCTCAGAGCCGTGTTGCCGCCCCGGGCGGGTCCAGGTTGAGCACCTCCGCTCCCGCAGCACGGTACGCCTCGGCGACGACAGCCAGGGGCGCGTATGAGAGAGCGCCACAGGGCTCCGGGTCGGGTGCTCTGCCGACCGCGATCATCGGTCCGCGAACGGCCAAGTCGTAGACCACCTTGAAAGGCACGGACCGGCTGTCGATCACGGGCAAGCCGGCGCAGTGCACTCGGCCTTGATCTGCTCCTCATCGCAGCCGCTCAGCCAGCCATTCCCGAAGTAGAGCGTCGCGCGGCCGCGGCCGATGGCGAGATGGCCGCCGGGCGTGGCGAGCGCGCGGGCGATGTGGTCGTTGTAAGTTCGAGGACCCTGAAACGCAGAAGTGGACATCGGCATGTCTCCGGAACGGGCGAACGACGCCTTTCGCCGACTCTTGACCCGTTACGGACGACACGGCCGCCCTCTAACCTGAGGACGGCCGTCGAGATTGTCGGAGCAACGGAAACCGCGACACCCGCGAGTCACGGGTGTCGCTCAACCGCCTCGGCGTTTTCACGTTCAGATCGGTCTCGAAGAAATGGCCCAGGACCCAGCGTTCTCGGTAGGCTCGATAAGCCGGGCTCCGACGCGGGATAATTAGGCCCGAGAGGTGCCGCGATACGGGCCATACGAGGGTCAGTTACGGAACCGCATCACGCCGCGTCTCGAACATCGTCGGCCGGGGCGGGCGCGGGCTGCCTGGCACCGCCCCGAAATGCGAGCAGGTAGTCAGCGGCTTTCGAGGCAGCCGACGCCGCGCGCACGATCGCCTTCGAATCCTCGCGCAACACCTCGAGCCAGGCGCCGACGTAGTCGGCATGGCGAACCGTCGGCGTGATACCCAGCGTGGCGCAGCAGAACGCCGCGCACATTTCGGCAATGAGTTCTTCCTTGGCATACAGTTTTGAGCCGAACCAGCCCGACAGGTTCCGGGCAAGCCGGCTGCCATGGCCCGACCAATGACCGAGCTCGTGAAGCGCCGTCCGGTGCCAGTTGATCGGCTCGAAATAGGCCTCCGGCCGCGGCACCTGGATGTAGTCGAGCGCCGGGGCATAAAAAGCCTTGTCGCCGCCGAGCCGTAGGTCCGCGCCGCTTGCCTGGATGAGCGCCTCGACCTCCGGCAGGATCACACCCTCTGGGACCGGCGGGGCCACAGTGACAAGGTCTATGGGCAAGCCCTCGCACTGGTCGGTCGAGAACACGGTGAAACGTTTCAGGAACCGGATCGCCTGGGCTTCGTCGCCGGCTTCCTGCGCACGCTTTCGCTCGTCATCGGGCACGAAGCGGTCGGCGTAGACGACCGTCGTGCCGCGCTCGCCCTTGCGGACGCTGCCGCCGAGCGAAAGCGCCTGGCGAAAGGTGAGCCAGCTCTGGCAGGAGAAGCCCCGGGCAACGACGGCGCCCCAGAGGATCAGGACATTGATCCCCGAATAGTGCCGGCCTGTGGCGGCGTTCCTGGGCATCGCGAGCGGGGCCGACACGCTCGATGAGCCCCAGGGCTGGACCCAGGGCAGCCGGCCGGCTTCCAGCTCGGTGATGATTTTCGAGGTGATCTCGTCGTAAAGGTTGGCGCGTTCCGGGGCGGTGGTCGACCGGGAAGAGGAGGAAAAGCGTGGCATCGCGGATCTCCGCGACGGGCCGGCCGGGAGCCTTTCTCTCGACCCACAAACCCGTCACGGCGACAGCCGCCACCCTCTTGCTCTTGGCCTCACGACCCGGGAATGCCGCCGCGCCGGCCCTCCCGGCCTCAACCTCATTCAGCGGGCTATCCGTGAAACGGAGCGCCTCGATCGCGTTGCGGAGTGCTGACAGACGCTGCGCCCGGAGAAGACACGGGAAGCAGTGCTCCCGGCTCCGGGCGGGTACCGAGACTATGCCTACCTCCGATAGGTCACGCGAGCCTGCCCGCTTCTTCATCGAACATTGAACTGGAACGGTGCGCGCCGACTCGCTATGAACAGCGCGGGGCGGTACGCGCCGCCCTGGGGCGTGGAAACCCCGAATGTAGTTGGTTTGGTGCCGACCAGAACGGCGCCAATCTCCTAGACCATGTGGTCGGGGAGCCTGTGACGTATGTCCAGGCGCCCCGGCGCTAAAGGTCACAGGGACCGTACTGCGTTCGGTTTTCCAACTCCCCGGCTATGGGTGGTCCAGGGCTTGTTTGCGGGGGCGTACCGCAGACACAAGCCACCGGGGAGGGCGCGGTCATGCACGCTGCTGCTGATGGCTTGCAAACGCTTGAACAGCGCACCGTTGCGGCACATCGCGCTTACCTGGATGCCCTGATCGTCTTGGAGCGGATCGCCCACGCTGAGACCTGTCCTAAATGTGCCCCGATCGAGTTCGCCCACGTCGAGAGGACGCAGGCTTATGCGACTGCCGATGCACGCAAGGAGGTCTGCCGGACCGCGTTTCGTGAACTCCTCGGACAACTCGGTCATATCCCGAGGAATTTGACGGCCGCTCTTACGAAGCGCGAGGCCCGGTGCACCAACAAGCAACGAACAATGACTGATCCGGCGGCCGCCGCGCCGGGCGCTTCACTGCGCACCGGGCTCGCGAGGAGAGTTCATAGCTGACGCACTGCGCGCAAAGCCGCCCAATGCGGCACGGCGGAGTATGCGAGCACATTCTTCGATATCCGCAGACGGATATCCGAGCGAACCCCGCGGCGGGCCGGCTCTGAGGGTTCGGCGCGTTGACGATCCACGCCTCGCCATCACCGAGGTGAATCGATGCGTGGCGACCGATTCACGTTGTGCGTTGGACGGCTTGACGGTGCGCGTGAGACGCTGCGGCATGTCGCAGGCCGCTCCAGCCTCACCGCCGACCATCGAGCTGCTCGTCCTCGATCGCATCGACGATGCCCGCAATATGGCGCGCTACTACGTGCTGACCGTCGAACCCACGCTGTTCGGCGCCGACGCCCTGGTGCGCGAATGGGGACGGATCGGGACGTCTTGTCGGCGCCGTATCGACCTTTTTGCCGGTGACGCAGACGCCAAGGTGGCCCTGAGCACCTGGCTCAAGAGGAAGACCAAGCGCGGCTACGTCCTCCGGCAAGCCCCGGACCCGAAATAGCCAGGACGTCATCAGACGCCTCGAAGCCATGGGGCCGGTGGGGGCGGACGGTCCTGGGCGCAATGGGGATTTCTGCCCATACCGGTGCGCGCGAAGCTGTGACTTTCTCGGCTCCTCAACCTACCCGAGGAGTTGTCGATGCTCATTGTCATTCCTGGATCTGCGGTCAGCCGTCACCGGCAGCTGATGGACCGCGTCTTTCGCTTCCGCCACGCCGTTTTCGTCGACGAGAAGGGTTGGGACGATCTACACCAGCCTGACGGGCTCGAACGCGATCAGTTCGACGACAGCCACGCTATCCATCAGGTCTGCCTGCACGAGGACGAGATCGTCGGCTACCAGAGACTCCTTCCGACGACACGGCCGCATCTCCTAACCGACGTGCTCGGCGATCTTTGCCGCCGCAAGCCGCCCCGCGGGCCCCGGATCTTCGAGTGGACGCGTTTCTGCGTTGCGCCGGGTCACCGGGAACTGCGCCCGCGAGCAAACGGCCCCTTCCTCGAGCTGGCGCAAGGCGTCGTCGAGTGGGGAATGGCGAACCGGGTGGACACCGTGACGGTCGCGATCGATTGGCGGCTGATGGTGGTCGCCATGCAGCTGCGGTTCTTCGTGCGGCCGCTCGGATTTCCCAAGCGCATCGGCCGCGACGAGGTCGTCGCGCTTCGGATGTCGTTCAACCGGGAGACGCTGACGACGATCCAGCAGGCCCGCGGCTGTGACGAGCCAGTGCTTCCGCGCGATGAGGTACTGCCCTCGGCGGCGTGATCAGCAGGTTACCTAAGAGGTCGGGCGGTGATCCGAATGGCAGAGGCAAAGCGCGTCGCAGAGGCGTTGCACACGCGCTACGAACCGACTCGAGCGGTCGTGCTGGTCGCGCGAGTCCTGGAAAAGGCTTTGTTCGCCGGGCGCTCGGACGAGGTGGTTTTCTGGTCCCTCGTCTACGCGCACTATCGCGGCGGCGAGCTTTGCGGCGCGACGGAAGCGGAGTTGGCGGCATTCCGGGACTCCATCCTTCCCGATCCCGAAGATATGCAATGAGCGGCCAAGCTGGCGCGGCGCTTGGCCACTTGCCGGTGACTGTGAGATCGGCGCGCCTCAGGCGACCCTCCCTGTACCACCCCCAAGCCGCTGCACCCGGCCGGACGACGGCAGCAACAGGATCCGCCCCACACATCGGGGGCGCATCATTGCCCCGGGGCTGCGCCCACCGCGCCCGGGATCGGCCAAATCGTCCAGGCGGTCGCCCCGTGAGGCAGATAATGAGTCATGTGGCTTCCATCCCACCGATAGCGGAGCTGCTGGTTTTGAGTGATGGGCAGGGTCAGGCAGCTCGGCCAAAAGATCGCGGCCGCCAAGCCCGGCGGGTAGCGCACGCTCCGGTAGAGAATCCCGTCCAGATTCCTCGTCCGTACCTGCCGTCCGAACAGCTGCCCCGGCCTGCAATCGTCGTCCACGAGGCAGTCGTCAGGCGCCTCCTCGGCCTCCGCCGTTATGGCACAGGTCAGCACGCGGTAATCCGTGTCTCCCGGGGGCTCTCCCGTCGCCCGCATGAAACGCTGGAAGTGATAGGCGGTCTCTGCGAGGGCGACCTCGAGCCGGTCGCCGCAATACCAGACGCCGTAGGTCCCGTCACAGAAGCGGCTCGGGCGATCGACGGAGACGTGCGTGAAGGCGCCCATCGCGATCGAGGCCGTCGGACCGCTGATGCGGCGTGCGACCGGAACCAGCGCGAGGTTGCCAACCTCATCACCGATTCGGGGGTTCAACTTGGCCTCTGCGGAAACCAGCAACTCCCAGTCGGCCGGATCGGCGATGTCCTCGAACAGGTCGACGGGCGGGTAGATGGTGCGGATAATGCGGAAGCCTGGATTCCACAGGAGCGGTCGGCTCACCAGCCGCCCCGCTCCGCGTCCAGATAGGCTCGGATCCGGCTGATATCGGATGGAGCGCCCTGCAGCATGACGTCGAGGGCCGGCCTGCCGCCGAACGCCTCGTTCGGACGCTTAACCCAGGCGTAGGCGCGCACGAGGTCCGTGAACATGTAGCGCAGCGCCTTGTGAATGCCGAGGAGATCTCCGAGGCGGTGTACGGTGTCGTTCGGCAGCGGCCCGATCTCACCGGCACGCCATCGCTGGAATGTGCGCTCGCTCGGCGCGCCCAATAGAACGAGCTTCTCCTGCTTAGAGAGCTGCCATTTGTCGAGGAGGTTCAGCACAGCGCGAAGCATCGCCCGAGCTTCCTCATCGATTACCTCACCGCGAGTTTCCGCCGAAGGCCGAACCGGGATCGGCGGAGCTTGGGAGAGTGTAGCCATCGTGCTTACCTCGCGTCCGCGCGACCTTAGCTTAGGTCGCCGGTTGGCGCAATCAGCGCAGCTTTGTGCCAGTTGGCGAACATAAGTATGTAGATGGTCCGTGGTGGCTGAGTCGATAGGTGTGGGGCCGAGCGGCAGAGATGCGCCGGTGGACTAAACCGCTCTCGCGGTAGGGGCGTCCGGAGGGCACGAGGCTGAAGATGCGGGGCCGATCGGGCCTGTCCGAAGATCGTGGGGTCCACCCCGTCTCGGACAGGAGCCCCACGATGAGCACCGAAACCGTCAGCCCGCTGCGCCGCCGCATGATCGAGGACATGACGATCCGCCAGTTCGGCGAGCATACAAAAACCGACTACATCCGTCAGGTCCGCGAATTCACGGCCTTCCTGGGCCGCTCGCCCGACCGGGCCGAGCCAGAGGATCTCCGGCGCTACCAGCTCCACCTCGCCTCGCTCGGCGCGAGCTACGCCCGCATGAACATGGCCGGCAGCGCGCTCCGGTTCTTCTTCCACATCACCCTGGGCCGCTCGGGGTTCGGCGACCGCGTGGCCAGGATCCCGACGCCCGAGCGCCTGCCGGTCGTGCTCAGCCCGGAGGAGGTCGCGCTGCTTCTCGCGCACGCGCCGAGCCTGAAGTACCGGGCCGCGCTGAGCGTCGCCTACGGCTGCGGCCTGCGGGTGTCCGAGATCACCAGCCTGAAGATCACGGACATCGACAGCGCCCGCATGCTGATCCGGGTCGAGCAGGGCAAGGGGCGCAAGGACCGCTACGTCATGCTGGCGCCGGACCTGCTCGGCCTGTTGCGCCAGTGGTGGCTGGTGAAGCGGCCGCGCGGCTGGCTCTTCCCCGGCCAGCAGCCCGCCCAGCCGATCACGACGCGTCAGCTCAACCGCGCCTGCCACGCCGCCGCCGAGGCTGCGAAGCTCGACAAACGGGTGTCGATGCACACGCTCCGGCACAGCTTCGCCACCCACCTGCTCGAGAAGAAGACCGACATCCGCGTCATCCAGGTCCTGCTCGGGCACAAGAAGCTCGACACCACCGCCGTCTACACGCGGGTGGCGCTGAAGGCGATTGGGGAGGTGACGAGCCCGCTCGCGCTGCTGGCGCCCCCGCCGCCGCCCTGAGGTCCCGCGCCCATCATGGCGCGGCCTCTCCTCGAGGTCGCGGATGTCCTGAACCGGCATGGCGATGCCTTTGTGGCCCGCCATCGCGGGCATCTGAGCCTCGGCCAACTCAAGGTCATGTCGGCGATCCGGGCCTGCCGCACCGCGGCGCTCGGCGGCCATGTCGCGCGCTGCGAGGGCTGCGCCCACACGGCGATCAGCTACAACTCGTGCCGCAACCGGCACTGCCCGAAGTGCCAGGGGCAGACTGCGCGAGCGTGGCTCGAGCGGCGGCAGGCCGACCTGCTGCCCGTGCCCTACTACCACGTCGTCTTCACACTGCCGGCGCCGATCGCGGCCGTGGCGTTCCAGAACAAGGCCGTCGTCTACGACCTGCTGTTCCGCACGGCCGCCGACACGCTGCTCACCATCGCGGCCGATCCGAAGCATCTCGGGGCCTGGATCGGGCTCACGGCCGTGCTCCACACCTGGGGCTCGGCCCTGACGCACCACCCGCACGTGCACGTGATCGTGCCCGGCGGCGGCCTGTCGCCCGACGGAAGCCGCTGGATCGCCTGCAGGCCCGGCTTCTTCCTGCCCGTACGGGTGCTGTCGCGCCTGTTCCGGCGGCTATTCCTCGACCGGCTGTCGGCCCTGCACGAGGCCGGTCGCCTCGCCTTCTTCGGCGAGCAGGCCGGGCTGGCCGATCGCGGGGCCTTCACGGCCCACCTCGCGCCCCTGCGGAAGGCAGAATGCCGGGTAGATGGGGACGTTGCCGCCCCCATCCCCCGCAGACCCGGACGTGCGGATTTCCCGCATCCGGTTCTTCACGAGCGAGGTTTGCTCACGGCGGCGTAGCCCTGGATGATCCTGACGG
>JAABUJ010002514.1_pt1 | contig 22554 bp, 21 predicted proteins | sample 5559131 | NCBI WGS metagenome assembly JAABUJ01 (sample SAMN10711875, study PRJNA513366) | rock metagenome | isolation source: Antarctica rocks | place: Antarctica: Victoria Land, Mt New Zealand nord | collected 2016-01-07
TCTTCTTGACAGTTGTCAATCAAATATTAATTAATAATTAATATGAAATTAAACTGCTTAAGATATTCTTGCTGAACAGACAGATCATTTAGTTAATTATAAAGCTGATCTTTTATCTTAAGATAAATAGCTTTCAACAATAATTAAAAGTATAAATTGTGAATCTTTAAGAACATAATCTCATTCTGAGATTAATCTGACTGAAAGTCACTAATTCTCAGATTAATTAAGCTACAGACTGTATGACAATTTAAAATTAATAATAAAAACATTATTATCTGTTTCTGAAAAAGCAACAATGAGCTGTAAACAAATCAACATTAAATATAATTAAAGAGTGTGCAGCTATGAAGATACTTTAAAATCACAGAACTGTCAGACACTTATTAATAATTCAACAGAATTTAAAGAAGTTAAAAGCTGAACTGTTAGCTGTTATAAATAAATAATTATGAATCATTATTGAAGAGTTTCAATCTGTATTCAGATCAACTTTATCAGACAAATTATCATTTTAAATGAGTGTTTAAACATAGCATTAACATCAATGACATTAAGTTTATCAACATAAATGCTTACTCTCTGTCACAGCTACAGCTGAACAAACAGATTAAACTGATAATGAAGTTATTGAATAAAGATTTAATTTGTAAGTTCATAAGTTTATGAAGCTTCTCAATTCTGTTTGTTAAAAAGAAGAAGAGTACATGATGAATGTGTATTGATTACAGAGTGTTAAACAGCATTACTGTTAAAAATAAATATTTACTTCTCTGAATTCAGAAATGTCTAGATTGAATTGACAAAGCTTAATATTTAATTAAGCTTAATCTCACTTTGAGCTATTATTAAGTTTATGTAATCAAAAACAATACAAAAAAGACTGTCTTCAACATTTATTACAGTAAACATAAGTTCATAACTATGCTCTTTAAGCTATACAATGTCTCAACAACATTTTAGTCAATGATAAACTCTATATTACAGAACTTACTCAACAAATTCTATCTAATATATCTTAATGACATACTGATCTTTTCTAACTTAATTTTAAATCATTAAAAACACTTACAGATCATTCTTGATATCTTAAAGAAACATAAGCTATATGCTAAGTTTAGTAAGTGCATTGTTGAGATGAAAATTCTTAAGTTTTATAAACATATTATGAAGTAAGACATGCTATGACTGACCTCTATTAAGATATTAATCATTAAGAATTAATCTGTCTCAAAGATAGCACATTATGTACAGCAGTTTCTTAAATTGACTTTGTACTATTGATGATTTATATAAGAATTTGCATGAATTGCAGCATCATTATTGAATTTGTTTAAGAAGAATAACATTGAGTTGTGTATAAAGAAGAATTGACTCATTGTTTAAAATACATTATGTAACAGTGTCTTTCAATGATTTAAGAATGCACTTACATTTAAATTAATACTTATTTAAGTAGCTGTACACAAATCATTTACTATTGAAATAGACACTTTCAAATGAGTAATTGACTGTGCTTTGATGCAGAATGAAATGAATAAGAAATGTTATTTAATTATTTATAATGACTAAAAGTTACAAGATGCAGAGTTTAATTATTCTGTTTATGAAAAGAAGTTATTGATCATTAAGCATGCACTTTGAACTTGATAGTATTATATTGAAAATGATTATACTATGATTATCATTATAAATTATGAAGATCTACAATATTTAAAGAATACATCATACTCATTTAAACAACTAACTCAATGAATTAATAAATTTCAACAATATAATCTTAACATTCAATATTGATCTGAAGCTCAGACTGTTGTATTAGATTTGATTAATTATTAATTTAATTTTATAGAGAAAGACTCAGTAAATAGAGTGTTTTTAAATGTTCTGTAAGAATTAAACAATGTGAAATGAGAAAAAGCAATGATATTGTATCTGAAAGATAATATAGAATCTGAAAAGTCACTGCTTTGCAAGCATGTATATAAAAATGATGTGATGAATCAGTTTTGACTATGTTATGATTCAGAATTGAATGATTCATATTTAATTTGAAAGTAAGACAATAACAAAGTGTTATTTTTACAGTTTCAGTACTGTGCAGACTTTTTGAAACATATATACACTGAATATGAGCATTTAAAAGTGTTGAGACTACTAAAAGTCATTTGACTTTGAGCTTGATGACATAAACTATTGCAGAATATTAAATTGTTTATAAAACATTATTTTAACTGTTAAGTTGCTCAATAACTCTGAAAACATCAAGAGATTTAAAAAACATTTATATTTAATTTGCAAGAACTTACTACTGTTTAAAAGATAAGAAATCAATATGATAAACATATTATTTTAAATGTCTTAAGAAAACTACTAAATTATAATGATAATTAATTATGTTACAAACTGATCTGTGACTAAAGCTGTTCTGAATGCAATGAAAATAACAGTTATAAATTTTTTATATAACAAAATCTTTACAAATTATAATTCATTAAGAAAGTTACTATTCAATAATAATACAAACTTTCTCAGCTGTGTTGTAATCTACTATTTAAAAAAGCTCAAAACTCAACATAAAACAATGACTTTCTATTATCTCTGCACAAATGAAAAGATAAAAAATCTAAATGAAATGTTGAGCTTTATGTTTACAAAATATTTTATGAATAAATTAACTTAATTATAAAACAAATACTTACTGCAAACACTTTTTGTAATCTAAATCTGAGCTCATAATACAACTAAACAGAGCTTATTCTATCTACTGTATAAGATAAACTTACAATTATCAGACAACTTAAATGATCTTTAATTGCTGAGAGAAACTGACTTTAAAGATCAGTTAAAATGAGTTAGATAGATATAGATAATTTAAGTAACTGTTAATAAAATTCTTTTATGAAAGATTATTGAATTGAAAATGATTTGTAATAAAATAATGTAATTAAGCATTATAAAGAAAGAAGACTGAGTGCTTATATGAAATGAAGAGCTTTAGAAGTTTAAAGCTAAATGATTTAAGTCTTATAAGATATTGAAAACTCATTTATTAGAAACTTATGCATTAAAAATGTTTACAGAGTGTGTTTTATGAAATTTAATTCATAATAATTAATTTGTAAAAGCATATATCTTTAATGTCAATGAATTTTGAGCTAATTCAGAGCTACAAAGCAGTCTGAAATGAGCTAAATTATTTATGTAGTGATTAAGTCTTAAAGTTGATGAGATTCTTAAATAGAAAGAGTCATCATTGTCTTTTTATGAAGAATTCTTAATCATATTTTAAGTTAAATGAGATTGCAGACAAAAGAAAGAACTATATAAGCTTTTAATAAAGAAGAAAGAAGATCTCTTTTAGAAGACAATTTATAAGATATAAAAATGTTATAAATGAGTAAATTCATTTATATTCTCATTACAGAACATTTCAAAAATACATTGAAGTGTTGCTTCTTCTGAACTGATCTTGACTGAAGTAAATAATGTAATAAATGCATTACAGAAAATTATTGAAAGCTAAAGAGATGTTAATGACTTGACTTCAACACTTATAATAAAAAAAAGATGTAATTAAGAAAAAGTGAAAGTTTTGACATTATATAGTACTGAGAAAAAACTGAATGATTAAAAATGACTCAGTAAAGACTTGTAACAATAACATGATGAGTTGAAGTTGAAGTGAACAAGTAATAAAGTTAAAAAGAAAGATCAAAAAGTTTTAACTTCAATAATGATTAACAGTGATCTGATGATGATTTGTGAAAGAAATATGAAGTTATATAATCTACATAAAAGACTTAAAAAAAAGACTCTTATAAACTAAAAGATAATAGTATTAGAAGCAAAGCAATTTCATTAACTATTTATTTATTAAAAAAAAAAAAAAATTATGAACTGAGCACAGACTATATTTAAAGCAAAATTACTGTTCACTGCAATGATGCAATAATGAGCAGAAATGCAACTGATGCAAACAGAGTAATGATGTAAGCAAAGTAATAAATACATTAATATTAAATTTTTCAGCTTAATGACAAAAAATCTTAGCAATTATTTTTAATTTATTTGCAGTGCTCAAAACATTCTTTATTGATAAATAATTGTAGTTAATGAGAAGCATAATGTCACTGATGATGATAATGAGAACAGTGAACAGAGCAGCAATATAATGATAATAAAAAGTTATTAAATTGATAAATAAAGAGAATTTAAACTCTGTATAATTTAGAATAATAAGTAATCATCATATTAATATAAACTTATATTTACAAAAGCTGCACTGAATATTCTATGCATCTTAATGACAGTTTGTACACAAACTACAAAGAAAATAATGATTATTAAATTTAGTTTAAATATACATTGTAAATGACTCATCTTTATGTATACAGTTGTTGCAGATGATCAACTTACATTCTTTATAAATGTAAGTGACAACAGCTTTATGATATGTTTAGTGAGTATAAAAATGATTTAGATTCATGTTGATGCATAAAATTAACTATTAAATTATTAATAATGTCTTGAGCTCAATCTTAAGTCAACTCTTCAACAGCAAATTAGTCAGAGCATTAAGCAATAAGAAGTTAAATTAATTAATAGTTAATTTATTAAAAAGAGAAGAAAAAGCAGTATTTGTTAAGAAGTGATGTTCTAGCTGCTTCTATAAAGTGAAGTAGAACTAGCATCAGAAACTAAGTAAAGACTCTGTTTATGTTAACTGCAGTCAACATTCTTTCTACTTCTTCTGTAACTCTCTTGATCAAGATGTGCCCATAGACAATATAATTTAGAGATTTCACTAAATGACATAGTATAACATGAGTATTCATTTCTTTCAATAAATTATGAGCTCAGTTAGCAAGAAGCTTCTCAGAGAAAGTGCATACTTTTAATGTATGCAGCAGCTGAGTTTGCAGACTTTTGAGATTTACAGTGAATCTGACTTTAGCAGTATTACTGATTATTGAGATTTGTGATAAATTCAGCTTTAATGAAATCAGCACAGTGACAGCAGCTTAATATGCATCTGTTAGACAAATAAGTATCTTCAGCAGCTGAGTATGTTTGATTCAGAAGATTCATAAAGAATTAATCTCAGCAAAAATCAGCATTTATAGTTGCTCACAGAAGCACTGTTCTTTAATAGCTTGATACATGTCTTTAATAGATAAACAAGCACTCACAGTTACTTAGAAAGCACTGTTCATCAGTAACTTAATATGAGTTATTAGAATGAATAAGCACTACTATCTTACAGAACAAGAGACATAAAAGCTTTCTATTTGTTTTATTTACATTATCTTTGATGCATACATCATTACTTTACTTTATTCACTTCTTATACTATGTGCCAACTATCATCACAATGAACTTCAACAACTTCTTTATAAAATAATAATCTGTTTCAATTCTTACTTGCAAGAACTGTAATCAATGATTCACTCTTATGAGAAGATGATTAATAGAAGAAGATCTATAAAATATTGTTGAAGTCTTAGCAGTCAACACTTCTGTCAGTGAATTTTTAGCTGCATTTCTTCTTAATAATCTCAACTTCAGAAGTCAGAAAACTGATATAAAGACTTTATATTGACTTACTATCTGCATCAATGTAGATGATTAAGAATATCTGATGAACAAGATCAGCACAAAGAATGTTTGAGATGCATTAAAGTTTAAATACAAGAAGAAGTTGTAGATGATTAGAAGATAATATTTAATGAAGTTTGTTGAGTATAAGATGTCAGAAAATGTATTCATTAAAGAAGCATAAATTTATCTGAGCAAACTCAGCAGAAAGATTGCTGCAACTCAGTCTGACATGACTGAGTTGTTTAAATCAGAACAATGATTTTAAATGCTGCTTTAAGTGCTGTTAGATGAGTACATTGTGATTTATAATGTCATTGATGTTTAGAACAATTTAGACATCAAGAGAGATCTATAAAAGCTTTAGAAGAAAGAGGCACAGCTTAAAACTAATGAAACTGTCATTGTTTTGTGAATAAATAAACAGAAAGAAGATCAATATTTAATGAATCAGAATTATAGTTTATTAAATCATTATATATGTTAGATATATAACTCACGATAGCTATGCTATTAGTGTGGTGCCACCTTTTAACAGGTTATGAGCCCGGGTTAGTGCGTGATAACTTGTGTAAAGTGGCGCCTAGGCCACCTCTGCCGGTGGTTCAAGTCCATGGTGAGAGAGTAAGTCCAAAAGGTCATGAGTTTGAACCACCATCTGTGCGCACCCTTTACACCTGCAGGTCAGTTGCGGGCCGATCACGGGTTAGGGAGAGTGTTAGATATATAACTCACGATAGCTATGCTATTAGTGTGGTGCCACCTTTTAACAATATAGTCAATATTAAGCAACATTATTGCAGATCATTCAGCTCTAACAGTAATCATTTTTCTTGTTACTTCATTAAGTGCTTTCTTTGCAACAGTTTTTACTTTATAAAAGATTATAAATTTCTTTCTGACATTAAGCAAGACACTTAAAAGAGAACAAGCAGATTAACTGCAGTTAAGCTGTGCAGATTGACTGCAGTTAATTTATATCAGAAGTCAGTTTACAAAGATAAAGAAAAGAGACACAGAGTTTTTGATGTAAAAGTTAGTGACAATAATGATGATGACTTCTTCTCTGAATCTGATAAGAAAGAAAAAGTCAGCAATGAAATTGCTGTTCTGTTTAAGAAGACTATCAGTAAGATGCTTAAATCTAAATGAGTTGCAGATTCTAAATTCTTCTCATATATAACTGATTAACTTCAACTCTTCAGTGACTCTCTTATACAAATGAGATGTCAGCAAATTAAAGTTAAAGAAAGACATTTATACTTTTACTATTATGAAGTGATCATTATGCAAGTCAGATTGAGAAATTCTGTAAGACTGAGTTCAACACTCTATATGTCTGAACTTGAGATTAATCTTTTCTCAGAAAAGTGAATGTGCAAAATGAAACTGTATAAGAGCTTTAATCAACACTGTCTTTAAATGTATGATAAGCACAGCAAGACTATAATAGAAGCATTAAAGTGAGATGAAGTCTATATAGTTAAGTATATTGCAAAGAGTCTTAATGAATTTGTTTTGATATCTGCAATATATACATCACATTCAGAGACTACTTTCTCTACAGCTGCTTCAGATACAAGTCTGCACAACAACATGACTGATTTCTTAGAAGTTAACACTGCATCATTGAATAGAAAGATTAAGATTTACAGACTTTAACACTGACAATTTATTTATCTTGATTTCATAAAGCTGTATGATCTTTACAAAATGACAATTCTTGAAAAGTCAATTCTCATTGTTGAGAACAATGAGATCATATATGAGATTTGTGCTCTGATTAAGTTCATCAACAAGTAAGACTACACTGTAAGCAAAAGAAAGGCTAACATTCTCATTCTTATCTTTATTGACATATACAATTCATTATTTTTGTCATTTAATGAATATCAGTACTTTCTAAAGATAATAGATAATCATTTCTGAAAGACATGAATGATATTGCTGAAGTGATGTAATGAGACTTCATAGACACTGCAAGAATGACAGCTGAAGACTAAACTTTAAATTGATGCAAAGATTCTTGCTGTATAAAGTGACAATAAAATGAAGTTAAGATTCACTTTAAATGACTGATGCAAGTCTCTTAACATTACACTGCAGTACATGATGCTTTACATGTTAATTCAGAATGACATTGCTGAAAAAGTCATTCAAATCACAGAGAACTCAGTGCATGTCATGATTAAAGAGATATAACTATCAATAAAGTTCTAAGTGCAGACAGCATAGACAGATGTTTATCTTTATAATTAAACAGCAACTGATTTCTTAATTAATAGCAAGCAGACAACTCTCAAGAAAGCTTTCATCAGTGTAAAGTTATTCATTAATTACATCTGTATATGAAGATGCAAGTGCTACAGCTACATTGATCTCAAGTTACTATCTAAAGATAGACACAATAAGTTCATAAATTGAGAACAAGTAAGAGTTTTTATGAACTACATTGAGAAAATTATAAAGCAGTATCAGCTTTAAGCTTCAGATCTTAAGCACATCATTAAGAATTATGTTGTAAAGTTTGCTAAAAGTAAGAAGAGAGGCACTGTTGATCTTAGACTGCAACAGTAGACATTAAATGTTTTTTTAAATAGAAAATTCATTAAATGTTTATAGAAGAAGTTAATCATTGTAAAGATCACAGCTTCAGATCAGACATTCACAACTTAGAACAGCAAGATGCAGCCTGACTTAATTATGATTAAGATTAATAAGTCTTAAGATAAACAACATGAGATCAAGTTGACTACAGTCAATCTAAATAAGTCATTAAATAAGAAGATTAACACTGATTAAGTCAAGACAGTGACACTTAAAGAAGTCAGAATCTTTCTGCACATTGAGATCTTAAAATGAAAGAGAAATGACAACAATGATAATTAAGATGTGAATGAGTTCTTAATTAAAATATTAAGAATTATGCTGACACTTACAGCATTCTTTATAGACAAAGAAGACTCTATAATTAGACTTGACATTTCAACATCTGTCATCTATGCTGAAGCAGTGAGAGACTTAATCTGAGAAGAAATGTGAAAAAACATCATTTATGTGAAGCTGACAGCCTTGATGATAAATGAAACATGAAAAGAGACTGTGTCATTAAGAAGAGTCAACATTGTGATCAGTAAATAAGTCTTTAAATTTAAGCTGAACATTGATGAATTCTTAAATAAGCTTAAGACAAGACTTGTAACAAGAGACTTCTCATAGACATACAGTGTTGATTATAAGAACATTTTTGTTCTTACTATTAAGTTTAACACTCTGTGAGTCTTTCTGACTATTGTTGCACTTAAGAATCTAGAATGTCATTAAGTAAATGTCAATAATGTTTTTATGAAATTCTTTCTAAAGAAAACAATCTATATAACACTTTCTTCTAAAGTTAATATTACATCTAATTGTATTCTATGCATACTGCACAGTCTTTATGATCTTAAGTAAGCTACACAGAACTAACATAAACAATGTATTACTGAACTGCTTAAGTTAAGTTTTTATTAAAGTAAGACTGATCTCTGTCTTCTTTTTTACAGCATTAAAAGAATTATGCTGCTTCTTTATGTAAACAATATTGTTATAACTTCAACAAATCTATTACACATTCTCTGATTCAAGCAAGCTCTTATGAACATGTTTAAAGTTAAGAACTTAAAAGAGACACAGAAAATTCTTAACATTTAAATTATACATAACTGCAAAATGAGAATTCTGCATCTAGATCAGACTCATTATGTAAATAAGATATTAAAGAATCTTCATATGCAATCTGATAAGCATAGAGCCATCAGCATTTCACTTAACAAATATAATGTTCTTTATTCTGTTAATTTAACTGACTAAAGAATAGATTAAAGACAGTATTAATAGATAATTGAAAGTTTAATGTATACAGTAATTTATATTTAATTAAACATCATCTTTACACTAAATTGATTAAGTCAATATCTCAGTGATTTTGCAGAACATCATGAACATGCATTTAAGAAACTACTGCAGTATGTAAGATCAATCATCAATCTCAGCATTATGTACAGCTTTAATGAAAGTTAAATAATGCTTAAATACTCTGACTTCAACTATGCTTTGAATAAGCAGAATCAGAAATCAATTTTAAAATATGTTTATATGCTTAAAAATGAATCAGTGTTGTGAACAAGTCAAAAACAGAAGTTTGTCATCATCTTAATTACTGAGATCAAATACATAATTATGTCAATGTGTATAAAGACTGAGATCTGACTTAAACAGATATTAAGAGACATAAGCATAGATAAATATCTTGAAGTCAACTTATACTGTATAAACATTTAAGAAAATAAAGCTCATTAAGCTTTTTTATTCATTTAGTTTAGAGAAGATAATCAAGTTATCTTGATCTTGATTAAGAATACACATATATATAAGTGATTAAAGCACATTGATATCTTCTATTACAACATTTACAATCTGCATAAGTGCAATCAGATTCAGATAGACTTTGTACTCAGTCAAAAGATGATTGTTGATGAGCTTATTAAGTTTCTGTTTAAATAGATCTTTAAGTGATTCATTGAATTTATAAAACTCACTGTTAATGATTAATTAAATTCTTAAATGATTTGTTGAACTCTTAATGATGCATTTAATCATCTAATGTTTGCTGTCAGTGAGAGTCAATAGATGCAGTCTTATCAAGTAAAAGTGTTAAGAAGCAATGTTTTAACTGCTTTTATAAAGTAAAATAGAATTAACATTAAAGATTAAGTAAAGACTTTATTTACATTAACTGCAGTCAATATTCTTTTTACTTCTTCTGTAACTCTCTTAATCAAGATGTGCTCATAGACAACACAGTTTAGAGATTTCACTAGATAGCATAGTATAGCATGAGTATTCATTTCTTTCAATAGTATTAGAAATAAAATATTTAATTAATTTTATATATTATTAATCTTTAAATTAAAATTAAGATGACAACATATTAAGAGAATAGTTTTGCAAGCTTTTTTTAAAATAAGAATAATCAGTAATTTTGTAAATACAATTAAAAGCAGACTTCTTTTAATTTAAGTTGTTGTCATTTGTATCTGATAATGAAATGACAGCAACACAATATAAAATATAAATCTTAAGAAATGATCTATAAAACATTAATGACATGCTGTAAATATATTATGAAAGCTTATATGATGATAGAGCAAATAAAAAATTAATAAATTGATGAAGTAGTAGTTAAAAGTTGAAGTGTGATCAAAAAATTAAAGAAAGAAGAAGAGAATTTTTTTTGAGAAGTTATAATTAATGATATAAATAGATAATGTAAACAGTGAATAATTTATCTTATTATTATAACAACAATGACTTGCACTTCTAGCTGCTTTTGAATGATAATAGTGATGTGAAGTGAGATAAAACAATGTGAATGTAAATTATAGACAAAAATTTTACAGAATGTTAAGTAAATCTCTGTATTTATATCAGTGAACTGTTGTGACTATGCAGTAGAAAAGAATGTGATATCATTGCTTACTTATCTCTTATTAAGTGCCTCTATTTATGTCTTAGTCATCATTTCCTATATATACTCTACATAGTGTAAATGAAAAGGAACAACTTTCTACGGACCGATTCACAGGCCTCGGGCCGGGCGCCATGGAACAAAGATAATCCGGCGCATCTCAACTTCGATGAACCAACATCAGACCGTAGCAACTCCAACGGCACGAAAACACGGTGTGACACAATTCAACATGATCAACAGATAACCAAGTGCCATCTTAGGGATCGTTGTCTCCCACCTAGCACGATGTCGGTGTCTTCGCTCCGGTCCTTCGAGTACCTAGAGTCACTCCCGGGGACCGTCTTCAACAAGCTCTACCAGCAGCCCTCGACCGCCCTCGCCATCTTCCGGCGAATGTTGCCACACCTCGGTATGCCGTACACGCGGGGAGGAACTCAGATCGAAAACCTGGCTGACATGGGGTTCCAAAAGCGAAGAGCTTCGTCATGGCTATGCTGTACATCACCCACCCCCTACCTGTAGCGGACTTGGAGTCTTGGGTGCGGCCAGACAGCAAACGGTTCGTCTCACGTTACCAGTCTTGGGCAGGGTCTGCCGTAGCTGACTCGTTCTCTCAGTGAGCGTGACCACGCCTTATCGCTTCTCGAACGCCTGCACGTCTTCTCCACCGTCACCAATCCCGGCAAGCCTCGAGCCTACGCGCTCACCAATCCGTTCGCGGCCTCCTTGCGGCTGGCTTTGACCGGTGGGGGCAACCACAATTCCTTCGGCGTACCCTGCCACGACCCGGATCCGCACCCGATCACCATACCCGAGCTGGACGAGTTCGCCCGCCGGCAGTGGGAGGGGGTGCTGGGGTACATGGTGGGGAGCACGGGGATGGACATGTACGTCGAAGGCGTCAAGCTAAGCGGCGGGGTCAAGAAGCTGTTAGAGCTGGGCGGCTTGGTGGAAGGCAAGGGACGACGGGTCGAGATCACACAGGACGGGTTTGCGTTCATATTACAGGAAGTCAACGCGCAAGTGTGGACCATCCTCATTCTGTATCTCGAGAACGCCGAGACGGTGAGTGCGTGTCGCTCGGAACTCCGATCCACTCGAGTGCGCTCGCATTCTGACACTGCCCATCCCATCCAGCTGAACATGGAACCCGTCGACGTCCTCTCCTTCCTCTTCATGCTCGGCAGCCTCGAGCTCGGCCAAGACTACAGCAAAGCGACCCTGACGCCCACGCAGATCCAAATGCTCGACGACCTCGGCGACTTCGGCATCATCCACCAGCACAACGACGCCGCCTCCACCCGCTTCTACCCGACCCGCCTCGCCACAACCCTCACCTCCGACAGCACCGCCCTCCGCACCGTCTCCGCCCTCCACCCCTCCCTCCCCCCTCCCTCTTCCTCGTCCTCCGGCCCCTCAACCTCTACCCCCACCACCTCCACCGACAAAGGCTTCATCGTAATCGAAACCAACTACCGTCTCTACGCCTACACCTCCTCCCCGCTCTCCCTCTCCATCCTCTCCCTCTTCACGCGCCTCCACACACGCTACCCAAACATGGTCGCGGGCAAAATAACGCGCGACTCCGTGCGGCGCGCCGTCGCGCGCGGCATCACGGCGGACCAGATCGTGGCGTACCTGGCGACGCACGCGCACCCGCAGATGCGCGCCCGCCGGCCCGTGCTGCCGCCCACGGTTGTCGACCAGATCCGGCTGTGGCAGATCGAGGGCGAGCGCATGAAGGCGACGCCGGGGTTTTTGTTCAAGGATTTCGTGAGCGCCGCCGAGTATGAGGGGCCGTGTCGGTATGCGGAGGAGGTGGGCGTGTTGGTGTGGAGGAGTGATGCGCGGAGGATGTTTTTTGTGACGAGGCATGAGCAGATTGCTGCGTTTTTGAGGAGTCGGCCGCGGAGGGGGGTTTGATGGGGGGTGGGGTGGGGAAGTGCATTGGGTGGTGTTGGCGTTGGGTGCATGCGTGAGTTTGTGAGATTCTAGGTCTTTTCTGATACATGTTGAATCTCATTGGGACTCTGCTACTCACGTCGTCGTGTTATCCTATTTGACATGGTGACGGTGCCTCCGCGCGACGTCTACAGTGACCCCGAGATATTATCGACGAGGGCCCCCGTCGTGACGGAGACCCCACCGACAACATGACCACGTCGAGCGACCCCCGCCCACCCGATCCACCCCCCGCCTACTTCTTCCCCATCAACTTCTCCAAAAACCCGCCCGCGCCCTTCGCCTCGCCCCCCTTGGCCCCAGCGCCCCCCCTCCCTTTCTCCGCCTTCGCCCCCGCCCCGGCACCCGCCCCACCACCAGCACCGACCTTCTCATACGCCGTCTGGAACGCATCCAGACTCGCCCTCGCCTCGTCGGTCACGCACAGGCCCTGCAGATGGACGAAGATCCGGCGGGTGCGGCGCTCGTCGTCGGTGAGTTGGCGGTGGGCGGCGCCGAGGGCGCCGGTGTTGTTGGATGAGGAGGAGGGAGAGGGGTTCATCATGTCTTCCATGCGGAAGCGGTCGTTGAGGGCGCTGAGGCGGCCGCACCAGTAGGCTTGGGGTTGGGGTTCTTTGATCTGTGGGGTCGTTAGGTTGAGGGGCGATGGAGATGGGGTGGGTGTGGATAGGAGAAGAAGGGGTGTGGGGTGGTGACGTACGTAGAGAGGGTTGGTGTGGAAGTCGGGGAGGGGCTTGTTCACGTCTGGCGGGGACTGGGTTTGTGTTTGCGCTGGGCTCTTGGTCTTTGTGGTGGCCTTTGTGGCTAGCGGGCTCACGGTCTCGGTCTTGGTCTTGGTCCCGGTCTTTGCGTTGGCTTTTGTGGCCAGCGGGCTCGGGATCTCGGTCTTGGTCTTGGTCTCGGTCTTTGCGTTGGCTTTGGTGGCCAGCGGGCTCGAGATGTCGGCCTTGGTCTTGGTCTGGGTCTCGGTCTCGGTTCCGGTATGGTCGGCTGCACTGCTGCTACCTTTGCTGACAGTGGTGTTGGGGTTAGTGTTGAGGTTGGTGTTGGTGTCAGCGTCGACATTAACGTTGCCACTGCCACTACCGCTGCCACCGACTATCCCGCCACTATCTCTCTTCTTGCCCACGCTCGTGCGCGCGCCACCGACGACATTCGTCGAAGTTCCTGTCATCAAGGAGCTCATGGTGCTGTTAGCTTTCGGAAGCGGTGGTGGGAGAGGTTGCATGAGTTTGTGCTGGGTGATGTGGACGCTTGATTCCCGTCGGCTCTTGCTCTTGCTGCTGCCGGTGTCTGTATTACCGCTGCTGGTCTTTGACTTGTGTGTGTTGGTGCTTGTCGGCGTTACCGGCCCGGTGAGGTGGTGGTGAGGTGTGGAGACCCGACGGTGGGAAGGAGCGAGATCGGGCCCGACCTCTTTCTGGGTGGAGGCAGGAGCGATGGGGATGCCGGATGTGGATGTGGATTCTAGGAAGTCTGCTTCGTTATCTTTACCGTCGTTGTTGTTGGTCGCGCTCTTCTCTGGCGGTTCGCTCTGCAGACGCGTGGAAGTTGGTTGTGCTGTTGTGTCTGACTTCAAACTGCTCAAATTGCTGAAGTATGACGTGCTTCTGGGAATGCCAGAAGGCGTGGGCAGTCGCGACTGCGTGTGAACCGATGCAAGAGAGGTGGAGTGCGGGAGGTTGGTGCTCATGCGTCGCCGACTGAACGTTTCAAAGGTGAACTTGCTGGACGCGTCGGAAAATGAGGTCTTACGTCGTAGCTTGGGTGTTGTTTTTGAAGCCTCAGGTTGCGGTTGTGACTGGGTGTGTTCTTCAGGCGGCTGCACTGTGTCAGTGGGGTGCTCGGCGTGCTCGGCGTGCTCGGCGTGCTCGGCGGCGGCCATGGCTTGTCGAGTGAATTGCTGTTAGCGATGGTGAAGTGGTGAGGTTGTGGAACGCCAGGTATCTTGAGGCCGTTATATGGAGGGATTAGGGCATGAATTTGGTAAGCGAAGGGGTGTGATCTCACGCATACAACTCTGGACTAATGTCATACGTGCACTTGCAGGTTTCTTTCTTTCTCTCTAAACAACTGCAATGGACTTGCTGGAAACAATCTGCTAATTCAGACTTGATGATAGTGACACTAGATCTATTTACAGCTTTGAGCTTTGCTCAAGACTGTTTGATTGCTGTCTTCATATTATTCTATGCTGTACTCCTTGCGCTGGCCAGGTCGATCTCACCTCAGTCTTAGCAAACCCAAGAGACCCTGATCTACAGATGTCCGTCACTGATTCAGCCAAACACTCAAGAAACAACCATAGTTCAGCAAGTGCTGCACAAAATTCGTGAGAAAGCCACATAGTCGTGTGACGTGCATCTTGGGCATCTGCCGCAGACCTCCCTTTGAGCAAGCCCACAACAGGGTGACGGCACATCCTATACGGCTGAGCGAAAGTGTCCGTTCTGAGAGAATTTCATTGCAAAGTCATCATAGATTGATAACTACTCCGTAGAGTGAACGAATCTCCAACTGAATTTGAGAAATTGTTCTCAAATCTCACGTTTCAGTTGAGTTCTGACAGTGGCTTTATCTTTAAAAGCACTCTGGTTTGATAAAGCACTGAGAAACAGTTCTTCAGCTGTCTTCCTTGTCAAGGAACGGGTGTTTGCGGGCAGGGAACGAGTATGGACTTTGGCGGTGCTGCTGGTGGTCTCCATACTCTCAGAGGTAAGATGGATGATTTTTGTGGACATTTCTGTCCGCTGTGCTGTTTATTTCCTTCATTCATTCGTCTGGACGGTCTTGTCGAATGACAATCACTTATTCCATGATTTGAACATAGAGCAGGATACTATTATTATATATCGTTGGAGATGATGACTCCTGGCAACTGAATCCTATAAAATGTAAAACCAAAATGTTTATCAAAAAGCTTCATATCCCAACACCACACTGGAAAATTATACAACCCTCTCCTCCCACTTCCATCCACGCCGAATCCACTCCGAATCCACTCCGTTCTAACTGTGATCTCCCGCCCGACTTCCCTTCGCCGCAATACCCACCCCCGTCCCAACGCCCATACTGTTCTTCTTCCTGCCCGCCAACACCACCACGGTCACGTACGTGAGCGCCACCAAGGCCGCCACGATGCCATAGACGATCTCGCCGGCGCGCGTGTTGTCCGAGAGCAGCAAGCCCAGGCCGCCGTTGATGATGCCGAGGGTGATGAGGGTGCGGCCGAGCCAGACGTGAACGGTGGCCCAGAAGGTGCGGCGCGCGGTGCGGACGTACAAGAAGTGGTGCGTAAGGCCCAGCATAGGTTGGAAGACAAGGAGCGAGACGACGACGATGCCGATGATGGGATGGTACGCGTTGAGCTGTGGGTAAAACGTCAGATGAGATCGAACGGCAGATAGAGACGGGGAAGAAAGAATGTCGACTGACCTGTTGGGTGTTGACGGCGATCCACACTCCCAGTCCCAGTCCGGCGATCGCCATCGAGTATGCAAAGACTTGGGCGCCGCCGTGAATCCAGACGCCACCGGGCGTGGAGAGCACGCGGATCGTGAGTGCGCCGAGCGGGAAGAAAATGACGAAAGCGAGAGGCATGATGATCCCGTGCGCGATTATCATCCGAGTAGTCATCGCTTGGCTCCCACTATCGTCGCCAGTTGCGGACGAAGCACCATCAGAAGGTGCACCGCTAGCTCCGGAAGTGCTGTTGGCGTTCGGTCCGCTGTTGGCGTCCGAGACGGCGGCCGTGGGCGCGGTACCTCCCGCCGCGGTCGACGTGGCGGTCGCGTCTCGGAACGGGTTGACGGAGCTTCCGCCCGCAGCTTTGGTGAGATCCAACTTGAATGCGCCTTGCACGGAGTGGATCTGGAGGTTGGCGGCTTGGTCGTTGGTGTTCAAGGCCGACCCATCTTTCACAGACCAGATCCAACTGGTCGATGACGATTTCAGATCCATGCTTCCGCCATTCCATGAGTTGCAATTTAAGCCTGATGACCGAATTAGGTATTTTGCCAGAAGCACCAGCAGAGATGAAAGAGGCCGTACATCGAACGTTGGCAGTCATCACGCCATTGACGATTCCAGTACCATCCAGCAGCGACACCTTTGCATCGTTGTCCATCTGCGGCTGAAAGTTCCCCTTGCCCAACCGGGGTGAAAGTGTGACATTCTTGCCGGTGCTGTCGGCGTAGATGATGAAGATGTTGGCTCCGGTCATTTGACCGCCTTGACCCAATCCCATCCATTGGTGGGATGACGGGCCTTGGATCTGGAAGAAGAGATCGCCAGTACCGGATGAGGCGGTATTGGCAGGGACGTTGACACTGTAACAGACCGAATTGCTTTCTGGTGGGCAGAACTTGGCCGTTTGGGCGCTTGCGAGGCATGCTGTGTGACTATCAGTATTTTGGAGAATGGTTAATAGCAAACAAGAAAACATACCAAGCCCTAGAACGGTGGGCAATGATGAGAACTTCATATCGAAGTTCGAAGCCAGTGGCTATGGCTGTAGACTCCCAAAAAAGAATGTTGTGGGGAATGCTCAGATTTGGAATGGGATTACTGGAACTGGAGACGGTTTAATTCCAGTCGCATGCCCCGCATACGAGACTCGTACAAATGATCGGGGTTCAGCACATTAAAGAGACAAAGGATGGTAACACGGCAGAGAGAGTGCGGAGATGTTGATGCAGGTAAGCAGATGTAATGGACGCCGGAATGTAGATGAAACAGTGCAGGCAGTCGAGACTGTATCTACGCGCCACGGAAGGGATGTCGCCGCAACAATGAACAATGAATGATGAAGTGCTGGCATGAATCTAACAGAGATGCGACGCAGAGAGAATGAAGAGCTGGGGATCCGGCAAGGAAGGAATGTTGACATGTAAGGAAGCCATGTCCGATGACCAGCATCTTGCAGGTTGACAGCATCATCAATCCCATCATTCATCTTTCTTCAATTTTCCTTGTCGGTATCATTTATAGCTTAGTTTTGCTTAGCTTACATACTAGCCAGGTAGTATCTACCTAGATTGAAACAGTCCTATCCCCGGCTAGCTTCAAGCCAAGCTGGTCGATCCCCGATGTGAAATGAAACTGGACCAATGATGGGACGTAAGTCTAACCCAAAAGGAGGTCGAGATGGCTTCCTCGTTAGGTTAGATACACTATGTGCGGCCACTAGATACACTAAGGTAAGGTAACGTTATGCACGTTAAGGTAAGGTATGGCAACTTACGATCTTAGAAGGCTGGTCCCTGATCAGAGATGACTTCGGTCGGCCTCCGACGTCGAGCTAAGGTACTGTAAGATACAGTACCTCATTTCCATCTGGGATTTGAACCCTACAGTAAGGTAACTTAACTGAAACTCACAGACGGGACTTTATGAGCACATCCAATGAAGATTATGATGCCAGTGCATGCAGCAGTAATTGGCTGATAAACGTTGCAGGTAAACGTTACAGGTAGAGGAGGCAACCTCAAATCTCGAAGACCACCGATGCGGCTCTTGCCGGTGTCAGCCACTGTCGAAACGGCAAAGACTAACATGGCCTCTAGCTTGTTGCTGATTTGGAATCCATCCGTTCCCGCTTTCGGATGTATTGAGGATCCGCCGGACTCAAATCCGGAGTCGATGAAGGGATCGTCTTTTCCATGTTGAGATACTCGTCCTCATCTAGTCCCCGCCAATAATTGCCACGTTTGATTCTCCATTCCCCGCCCGCTACCTAGGTACTTCTTACCCTCAATCGCGCGTCTTGTCTAAAATGGTTCGAATCATCTCGTTCCCCACCCTCGTCGCCTCCGGAAACCGAGGGGCGAAGTAGGATTGGATCTGCTCGAAGCGGGCACGGTAAGTGTCGAAGTCGCCGAAGGAGACGCAGTCGGACCAGCCCTGTTTCCCCGCCATATATCAGTCTCATTGCTGCTGAGAAGCCGCATACTGGGAGGGGAGTGGAAAGCGACAGGTCATGGAGCTCGATTGGGGGGCGGAGAAGGGGTAGAAGCAGATGTGTAGGACGAAAAGAGGGGGAAAATGTGTGAGGGAGCAATGTACATGTATATAGGGTTAGACGAATAGCAGCAAAGGATATCTGATCGAGGTCATGAGAGGAGACCTACTCGTGCAGCGAAAGTGAATTCCAGATCGTCGGAGCGGAAAGTGTTGTCTTCGATAGCGGTGTTGATGATTTCGTCAAGGAGAGTGGGATTGCGGAAGAGGTATTCTGTTACGCCGAGCCAGAGGCGGAAGAGCTGGACTAGTCATCAGGAAGGAAGAGTGGTGAGGAGGACATGGAACATCTGTCAACGATGATAGGGGACTTACTGGAGTGGAACAGATCATGTGATCATAAGGAACAATGCCCAATTTCCACCAACAATCGACCATGGCCAGCAAACTCAGGTGATTGTTGGGTGTCCGTTCTTGCTGCGGTACTTCCCCCAACGAAAATCGATCCAGCACCTCGTCCCTCAACAGCAATTCATGATCTCGACTATCTCCTTTGAAGACCGCCGCTCCAGCCGTCTTGATCCGTTTCTGCAACGCTTCACGATGTCCACCGAGCATCAACTTGAAAAGCTCGGTCACGGACTCGGCGTACTGCCGGATCTGCTTCTTGGCTGCAGGGTTCAAGATGGCGAGACCGGCGTAGACGTGCCATTTGTTCGAGTAGATCCGGAGAGTGACGTTGATCTTGACGTTTTCGATGCCGCCGACATACCGGTTAATTTCCCACGGGAATTGGTTGTTGGCCTGCCATGCTGTGCCCATGCTGAGGAAGGCGGCGTGTGTGACGGCTTGGGTGTCTGCAGTGATCCTGTCGTGTGCTTCCGCCGTGAGGTAGACGTGCTTGGAACCGAAACAGGATAGCATCTTTTCGACCAGGTCGAAGCTCTTCTGGGACGCGCGGTGCTTGATAATCACCAGAGGTTGACCTTTTGGGTCGACGTTGGGCCCATGGAGAGAGTGGCAGGATATGATTTCCACATCTTCAGGGAGATGGCGCTCGAATGCTGCCATCTCGGGAGCTTTGCAGGATGTCTGTCCACCTACGATCGCGCCTTGTTTGGTAGCTTCACCGGGTTTAGTATTCTTGGAATCTCTGTGTGTATGCTTGATCGCCTACATGGTCCATACTGTTGGACGATCTTGTCAATAGCCTCAGCCTCTACGCTGTAGAGGATGTAGTCGCTGATCCTCGAGACAAGGTGCCCATTGGGATAGATGTGGATATTGCTCTACGCAGGCCTTAGCGGTCCGACCTCTCAAGACTATGTACAAGCGCTATATACACTACCAGCAAATGATTCCTTCAACTGTCCATACATCTCTACTTTATCACACGCGTTCACCCTGGGTGAGCCAGCGGTCAGCTTTTGTTTTCTCGTGTAAGATCTAGACTGAGCAGAGACGAGGTCAGCGGAGTTCCTGTAGTCTAACGATGCTTGACATGGCGTAGTGATTAGGGGTTGATATCAGACAAGTAAAAATTAGGTAGCTGAGAATTTACATCAGTGACAACCTGTCAGCCAGGGACGGTACCAAAATGGTAGCCACCTCCGCCTCCAGGTCATACTCGAGCCAAATGCACTCAAGTCATCCTGCAAGGTGTTGTGTTGTAAAGAATTGTTAGTGACTTACTCTGTTCTGGTAGGCCTCAATTCGGTCCAACAGTTATTTCATCGATCACCTACCTCCAGCCCGCATCGCTGATTCTCCTCGCATACATCTTTCCCATGTCGCCCATGCCTATGATCCCCACAGATATGTGTTCCATCTTTGCACGACTCTCTACCGGTTTTGTCGTTTTAACGAGTGCGAACTCATGCAGAAAGCAGTCGTGAAAGTATTTGAACCATGGCCACAACTCACTTCTCAAATTGAATGAGCGGACATGATCCAACTCATGTATTTTCCGTATTCAATCGTGGGTGGAATGGAGAGAGTATCGTTGAAGAAATGTTAACATGAGCGAAGGTCAGAACGATTTTCGCAGTCTGCTTACCTAAGAGTACTTCGACAGGAGATTTTCGACGCTATTGCCAGTTTCAGTTAGAGCAAGGGCTAAGGGCACACTCTCGCTTCAGGTTGATGCTGCTGGAAACCATTAATTGCTGTTCTCGAATGACAACGACAATCCAGCTGATCAAAACCTCAACATGCCTCCCAAAAAGAAGGTCGAGCGCGCTGCCACCGAGAACATCTCTCTTGGCCCTCAGGTCAGAGAAGGTCGGTTTACAATCATGCCATGCACTTTCGCTAGATCCCGTGCGCTGACAATTGATTTTACTCAGGTGAACTTGTTTTCGGTGTCGCCCGCATCTTTGCCTCTTTCAACGATACATTCGTCCATGTTACCGATCTCAGGTTCGTAGATCCACATTGGAACTGCCGCCAGGATGGCGCAGACGTTTCAGAGGCTGATGTCTGGGTGATTCCAGTGGCCGCGAAACTATCTGCCGTGTTACCGGCGGAATGAAGGTCAAGGCCGATCGTGACGAATCTTCCCCATACGCCGCCATGTTGGCTGCTCAAGATGTCGCTGCCCGGTGCAAAGAGCTGGGCATCAATGCGCTCCATATTAAGATTAGGGCTACTGGTGGTACGTAAATGCTGGCAATGGATTCGAAACAACCACTAATCAAGTACTCTTTTAGGTAACGGCACAAAGACCCCAGGCCCTGGTGCTCAGTCTGCGCTCCGCGCTTTGGCTCGTTCGGGGATGAAGATAGGTAGAATCGAAGACGTTACGCCAACGCCTTCCGACTCTACTCGTCGTAAGGGTGGTAGGAGGGGTCGTCGTCTCTGAGTGTGGTCGCGAGATTGGTCAGGCATGTTGAGGTGGAGCGAAATACAAACGCGAAGAACGGCTTTTGCCTGGTCTTCTACCATGCTGTATTGGTTTTATTTCCAAATTAGCTAAAACCATCCAAGACATCCCGTGTTTCTCCGATCTGTGGCATAAGAGACAGCCATCAAGCAGCCTCCAGAATTTGTTTACAGGACTTCAGAAGACATCGACAAATCCAGGAACAGGGCCTCCTCAAAGGGGTTCTGCTAGCCATACCCTACTAGGATGCAACCGGCCCACATCTGGCGCAACATGAGATGCTGAACAAGGCAGAGGTTACACGAGTCGATTGCATAGTGAAACCCTAAAGTACACCTCTCAGTCTTCAGTGCCAGTATCAACAACACCATGGCCCGGTTCCCCAAGGTCCACAACAACCGGAGCGTACTCCCCCCTCTCATCCTCCCCTTCAAGCTCACTAACCTCCATCTCCACCCGCTCGCCATCCTCCAGCTCCAACAAGCCCCTCCGCACATAAGAATCGCTCAAATCCCAGCCATACAGCCTCCTCAAATCCCCCTCCAGCTCCTCCAACTCATCCCCCACCCTCGAACTCCCACCCCTGAAAACCTCCTCCACGCCCCTCCGAAACCCCACCAGCAACCCCCTCAACCACCCGGCA